>Ga0180012_1000533_pt1 | contig 12120 bp, 12 predicted proteins | sample KR11_S2_MetaG_FD_122243 | JGI IMG/M metagenome (GOLD analysis project Ga0180012, IMG submission 122243) | Groundwater microbial communities from the Olkiluoto Island deep subsurface site, Finland - KR11_S2_MetaG | ecosystem: Environmental > Aquatic > Deep subsurface > Groundwater | place...
ATCCGAGCATGCAGAGAAAGACAATTGGAGAGCCATTTGTATACCTCCTGGTCCATGTCAAGGATCGGCCCGTCAATCAACATGCTGGTGTTGAGTGGGCGCTCCTCTTTTTCTCCAAACGATCCCAGGTGAAACGAGAAGTACAGCTCGCGACAAATCTCCGCGCCAAGCATGGCCTTGAGCCAGGCACAAAAAAGGGTGTCGGGCTGAAACTTATAATTGGTCCACTGGGCGGCCTTGAAAAAGACTCCGGCCTGGACAAAGGCTTCGATACGGGCAATGACGGCAAGGCCGGAAAACTGGGATGAGTAAAGATGGGTGCGTTGGTCAGGTGTGGCAATCAATATTGATTTACCGCCAACCTCATCAAATTCCCATTGAAACAGGACGGTATCTTCGCTATTGGGCTCGGATTTTTCGACGCGGCCCACCATGTCAAGCAGGCCGGAATTGGTTAATTGAAACTGATAGGTTGTCTCACTGGTTTTGCTGCTGCACTTTAATAAAAAAGCCATGGTTGACCTCCTCTGATAGAATGTTGGGTTAAACCTTCAGTCGTGTAAGGTTCTCTCTTTCTTCCAACATATCAGGGGAGAGGCTCAATATATGATCCTCACAATCTTTTTTTTATTTTTTTATGATTGATAATTCTCCAGGGCGGCCAAGAGCTTTTTCTTAACCTCTTCTCTGAGCTCCTTGGGGCCAATGACCTCCACGTCCGGCCCGTAGCGGAGAATATCAAGGACCAGTTCGCGGGAATCACTGTAAGGCAGACGAAGTTGATAAGAGCCATCATCCAGCCAGCTTCCCTGCTGGTCGGGATGCCATTGTTCGGCGGCGATCCAACGGGCGCGCTCAGGGGTAAAGCGAAGGGTAGCCATTTTGTTTGCTGGTCCGGCAAAGATGCCAAATGCCTGGGAATAATAGCTGTCAAGTTGTTGATCATCTATCTCAACGGCCTTGTCTTCGAGGATGTCGAGCTGTTGAATCCGGTCGAGGGCAAAGGTGCGAAAATCGTTGCTCTTATGGCACCAGGTGTTGAGATACCAGTTTTCCCGGTAATAGATGAGCCGTTGCGGGGAGACAACCCGGCTGGAAAGGGCATCATGGGCACGATCATGATACTGAAGATTCAGTTGGTATCGTTGCAGGGTGGCATTGGCTGCGGCATGGAAATGTTCTGAAGGGCACGGGCGAGCGCCGACGCTGTGAAACCGGAACCTGCGGACAATCTCATTGGTGGCGAGATTCTGCTTTTCCATGATGGATTCGATGCGGTGCCGGATGAGGGCGAACTCATCTCGGAGCAGCCCCGGTTGCATCTTGCTGATGAGCTCATGGACGGTGAGCAGGGCATGCAGCTCGGAGACAGTGAACCAGAGTCCGGGTAATTCATGGTGGTTTTCTACGGCATCATTCCCCTGAACGCGGTCGAGAATGTAGCCGTCATGCTTCTTGTCGTAGCGAACCGGCGCTCCCAGCTCGTCGCGCATCTTTTTGAGAATCCGTTTGATCGTCGGCCAGGAGCATTCCATTCTGGCCTCCAGTGTACTCCTGGAGATGGGATACCGATGGGACAAAAAGAGGGCGTGCAGGGTGTAAATGCGGTCAAATTGATTCATTGTTCATATGGCAAGAAGCAGGGGTTCTTAAAAAAGGTTCCGGATCTATTGATAGGAGATATCTGAACTCCTGTCATTCGTATGTGCTGTAAAAGCATAAGGATTGAAAGGTGCTGTGATAATAAAGATATTCTTTGGTAAGCTTGTACATGGTCACTTTCAATAACACATCATGTAGCGGGCTGGTGTTATACAAAGTTGACAACAGCAGCAAGACGACAACGATCGACATCCCATACGTAGAATCAAATAATGCCGAATTCGGTCAACAGTTCACCGTAGCAGATGTTCAAAGAACTCCTGCTGGATGGCGGGAAAACCAAAACCCTCAAGCACCTTGCAGCCCCTCCCCAAATGCCCCTCTCCACGATCTGCAAAGCTCGAAAAGAAATGAGACTCATGGAACTCATTGACTATCTAGATTACCACTGGCAACTCTCCCCACGACTTGCAACCAACCTCAGAAAAATGGCAGACCTCCTTGATGCAGCCATGAACAAAAAATGACGAGCCATACCATGTGCTGTCACAGATGCAAACAATAAATATAGAAGAATTAGCAGCAAGTTGAAGGCGCTAGGTTGACGATCACAGCAAGAATGGTATGATATACGTGTCGATAGCATTAAAAGGCATAAAGGACGCATTGAAGCTTGACAGGGCGTTATGGACGTGCTATATTGTCTTTAAATCAAACACAGGGGGCGCAAAATGACAAAAAAATTAACGCTTAGTATTTCTGATAAGTTACACGAAGAATTAGCCGAGTACCGAAACATAATTAATATTTCAAACGTTTGCTCAGAAGCTCTAAAAAGAGAAATTGATAAAATAGATTCATTGATCTTAGAGGGGAAAAAACGATTTGGAGTTCTATCGTCGCACGAAAAATTCAAGTTGTCGTATGAAAACGGTATGTATTGGGCAGGGTATAAAGCGGACCTGTTAGATTTGGCGATAGTCTGTAACTGGACTTATGAATGGGTTTCTAATGATCCTATTGCGCAACAAACTATAGATCTTTTAGAAGAAAACAACATAGCAATTAAGAAAACAATGTTAGGCTATTCAAATGGATATGACTTTATTTTTACGAATGAATTTATTTCCAAAGAATTAGTTACCTATCCAGTTGATTATAACGATGTGGATATTGTTGAGGTTGCAGTTGCCTTTTCACAAGGGGCTTCAACTGTCTGGAATAGATTAAAAAACAGATTAATTCCAATACTTATCGCTTCAGACCAACAACAGGAGGATTGATATGATAATATCCAACCACGCTGCAAATAGATGTCAGCAAAGGGGAATAAAGAATCAACAGGTTGATCTGATATTGGAACATGGCATATTGAAATCAAAAAGTGGTGCGTATGAATGTTCTATCCCTAAAAAAATTATTGGGAATTTAATCTCTGAGTATAAAAGAAAAATTCAGGATCTTGAAGGTATTTCACGAGCTAACAAAACACTGATTCTTAACGAAAACACCATTATTACAGGCTACAATAAAATAAATCGATAAATATGGAGAGCATATACAATGGCTAAAAATTATGAACTCATTCCTGGTGAGAAAAATAATTGGGAAGTTGCTGTATTCTTATTAATTGATCATCTTTTCAAAATAAGCTCTGAAAATCCTAAGATCACATTTTCCAGAACGGATTTGCACTCAACTACAAGCGCTTTATGTTTTATTGAAATTTTGCTTGGTCCTTTAGGATATGTGGTTAATAAAACGTTAAATAATTCTATTAGTAGCGCTGTAACAAGGATCGAACAAAAAGGTTATTTGCACTGTCTGTATGGAGAATGCTCGTTGACTGATTCAGGGTTTAGCCGATTATGTGAAATAATGGGCAAATATGAAAAAAATAATGAGCAGCCTATAGGGAAATACCAATTAGCGTTTCAGGCACTTAAAAATTTGGATTCTGAAACTAGGGCAGCTGTTTTAAAAAATTTCAAAGAAATGACGTCCTAACCATTATAAAATGCCTTATCAAAACAAAGGGTTCTATGGGCATATGGGAAAAATCACAATTTGGTAGTTCCATTTCAGCTTTCGGCTCTAATTTGAATCAACAGCATCAGCCTACAGATTTGTGGTTAAGGCATTGCCTTGTATCGTTAGAAAAAGCTTCTGTACCCAAAGAGCAGAGGAATGAAGAGTATGTCCCAATAGATGAAAGAATTGAAAAGTTCACTTACGAAATATTGTTGGGTGCTATAAATGACTTAAAGAGCCGGGTTGCGTAATTTGGTTATAACAATACGTGTAACGCTGACAATTCTGAACGTTGCTGTGAAAAACAGCAACACTCAAAATTGCAGGTTCACTCTGCGTTACACTTCTCTTTGAAATTCAGCAAGGTATTCAAATGAAAGAACGTATAAAAAAAATACTAAGTAATCTCAAAAATGTTCAAGAAGATTTACTGGCATTGTCGGATGACTTGTGGTTGGAGATTGATCACAACGACAATGAGGCTATTGACAATGGCGTTCGGTTCAAATCTGAGTTTAATAAAAACAATAAGAAGTTTTCTGATACGGCCAATTCTTTATCTGAATTGATTCAAAATCATACAAACACGCCACTTTATCAGCAAGTAGAAAGCAAAGAAAGGCAATTGTCTTCCATAGAGAATGAGCGCATAATCGAAGAATTAAACAACAAGGAACCGCATAACTTAACAGAAGATTTCAAATATAAAAGACCCTATGGCTTCGTACTTACTGGGACTCCATATACAAACAAGGTAACTTGGTCAGAGTTATATATCCAGCTTTGCACTCACCTCCTGAATACTGATGAAAACATCTTTAACTCTCTAGAAAACAATCAGGATCACATATCCAATCGTAACAACAAATACTTCTCAAGTAACCCCAGTGATCTAAGAAGCTCACAAAAATGTGGTTCTTCCACTTATGTGGAGATGAACCTTTCAGCCAATTCAATCCGAGATAGTATAAAACGATTACTGAAAACGTATAATATTAACCAAGCTGATCTTTCCATTTACCTTCGGGAAGATAGGGATGCATAAAGAGCCTAATAAAACGCTGCAAGGGACGAGCGGGCAGCGCGGTTAGACCCCACCTCGCGGTAACGCCCTTGCCATTGGCTAGTAATTTATGCTAAGTTATTCACTTAACACAGGAACACTTACAGGGGACTTTAACCCCACAAGTTCACGCCCATGCCGGGCGTACACAATAACATTCTGCGGACAAGCCGCAGATGTTCACGTTCGGTTGATAAAGTTGAAGCTTACAGTGAGGTCGCATGAGCAATGATAAAAAAGATACCGTAGAGAAAGCTTTCGCTACTGCACAGGATGCACTTGCGAACAATGCTGGGCTATCTTGGATCAAGAAATCTTGCATCACGGAGCGTGCCTATTGTCTAGGGATTTTGGCTGGACTGAGCAGCACTTCGGAAGAACATCTATTGGGCGGGGGAATTGCCCAAGCACTAACGGGAACTATGTGGCAGCGTAAAGCGGATGACACGTTTGGGTCAACCACAATTGGACGCAACCACCGACAACTTATAGACATGCTTCGATGTGGTCAGCCAATAAGCAGCGAGTTCCAACAGACTATAAACGACTTAGAACTTGATATCGAAAAGAATGACAGGAAATGGCGAAGCCTTGTTCAGCAGATTGAGGATCTGATGAAAACGGTTGCGGAGACGGCGGCGGAATTTGAAACAAACACACTGGAGGCCGTTGGTGATCACGGCGATGAAAACCGGCATCGCTTGCTCCAACTTCTCGACTATTTCGAACCATTGGCGCGGAAAATAGCTTTACTTGAGACAGATCACCGCATCCAAAGTCGCTTTGAGGAATGATTGCCGAACGAACAAGGTTAGGTTGTGAGAGCGAAGCGATCCACAATCTGAACCGGTGGTTGGACAAGCCCGGTGGATATATATAGAAAAGAGCTTTTTCGTCTGAGAGTTGAATCAGTCGGCGGGGTGGCAGAGAGCAGGAAGCTTCCTCTGCTTTGATCTTTGAAGATGATTCTGATGAGACATTGGGCTGTTACACACTGATTTCGGCCTTTATTTGGACGCAAGTATCCTGTTCCGATGAAATCCGGTTATGGCAAGCATTGCTGTGGGGTTGCTGTTTACATATCTTTCGCCTCCGGCTGGCTCACCTGTGAAATTTGTCCGGATAGGCTGGTGGCCGTGGAATCATTGTGGTAATGATCGCCATGGCAGCCCCGCAAACCGGGCATGTAATGGGTGGCCGCTGTTTTAATTTTCCGGCAAGCCCACGCAAGGGGTTGAATCGCAGGATCAATTTGAGCAGGTTGATGAGTTTTTTGCTGCATGAATGGAGAAAGCCGTACGACCTTGCCCGTCGAAAGCCCCTGGGCAGCACATGGAGCATGAGCAGGTAGAGGAAATACTCGCCTTTAACGGTTCTGGTTCGATCCTCTCCGCTTTTGGCATGTCGATAGCGGAAGGTGACCATGCCGTCCCGGCACTGCAGGATGTCCTGCTCCCGGATGACTCCCCGGTACAGATAGCGGCCGAGGTAGATCAGGGCCTTTTCGCCATTGCCGGCTTCCTTGCAGTCAACCACCCATTGTTTGGGGCAATCACTGGGAACCGGCAGGTTGTTGTTGACCATGGTCTGGAGGAGCTTGGCCCGGAAGACCTTGGCCAGTGCCTTGTGACTGAAGAGATATCCCGGAGATTTTACCTTCCAGAGACTCTGTTTCAGATTGATGCTTGCCCCGGCCATGACCACATGGATGTGGGGGTGATAGTCAAGGGTTCGGGAATGGGTATGGAGAATGGCGGTGAAACCTGGGGCTCCGCCGAGTTTCTTGTCGTTTTTGGTAAATGATTTCAGGAGTTCCTGCACTGCGGAGAACATCAGGGAATAGATTGTGCTTTGATTTCTCCACGCCAGGTCACGGAGTTGTTCCGGGATGGTAAAGGTGATCAGGGAGTATTGGCACGGCAGACACTTGCTGATCTGGTTTTCTATCCATTGTTGACTTTCGTGCTGCTGACAATGAGGGCAGTTTCGGTGGCCGCAGGAGTGGGGAATGTAGCTCTGTTTGCCACAATGCTGATCTGAACACTGGGCCAGCATGTGCGGGCTATGTTCCTGCCTGCACCGGGCCATGGAATCCAGCGCCTTGATATGACCCGGCAGAAGATTTTTATTGTAGCGGCGAAAGAAGCGGTCCTTGAACTCGTTGATGATTGCGGAGAGCAGCATTATTTGGGCCCTCCCCACTTGATGTCCAGGGAGTCGACCAGGCTGTTGACGGCCCGCCTGACATTGTTGCCCGTGACGGTGGTCAGGTGGGTGTATCTGGAGGTGGTCAGGATGCTGACATGGCCAAGGATCTGTTGCAGTTCAAGCAGGTCGACCCCGGCCTCCAGCATATGGGTGGCATAGCTGTGACGCAGTGAGTGGCATGAGATTTTTTTTTATGCCGAGTTGCTGAACAACGGCTTGCATGGTGGTTTGGATGCCGCCTCGATCCAGTGGCTGATCAACCAGGTGGGCGTTTTTCAGACCTCTCTTCCTGCTGGGAAAGAGAAAATGGGGGTGCCCGTGCACCGCCCAGAAATCGCGCAGTATGCGCAAGGTCTTGTCAGGCAGCGGCACCAGGCGATCCTTATTGCCCTTGGCATCGCGAATATGCACCCGCATGTTATGGGCGTCTATATCACCGACAGTAAGCCGGATTCCTTCGCCAAGGCGGAGGCCCATGCTGTAGATAGTAAAGAAGAAAACCTTGTAGCTCAAGATATTGGTGGCGGCAAACAGTTTCCCCGTCTGCTCGACGGACAGGATATCGGGAATTCTGGATGTCCTGGGAGGCTTGATCAGGGGAATGTCTTCCCAGGTTTTATGCAGTACCCTGGAGTAGAAGAATTTCAGACCATAGAGATCAAGCTTGACGCTGCTCCAGGAGCACTCTTCCAGAAGTTCGTTGAAATAATCGAGCAACTGGTCAGAGCTAAGGCTGTCAATCCTGCAATCAAAATAGTTGCCGATACGCCTGATTGCCCTGGCGTACGCATCAACGGTTTTTGGCTGTAGACCGCCAAGTTTCAGGAGTTTCAGGTGATTTTGATACTGCTTGGTGAAGTGGGGATCCTGGGGCATGCTGGTGTTCATTGTAACCTCCGTGGTAATAGGGTGATTGAGATGGCATCAAACTTGCTTCGCCGCTCTCTTTCTATTACTCTATGCCGTGAGATTGCAAAATATTATTCATGAATGAAGCTGCGGCCTGCATCCTGTCTGCCGCGGTAGCGGCTTCGTCCAACAATTCGCTGCAGCGGACGCGCAACCGTTGTGTGGTTACGCGTCCGCTGAGCTTGGTCGTTACGCTTTGCTATGGTGCAGATATTTCCAAACGATCTTGTCTCATTCTATGGGTTAGGAAAAGAAGAGGTCACTTCATGCAAATCCAGAACAGGATTGACAGCACCAAGGGATTTTGCCCTTAATGCTGTGTGTTGATTAAATTTAATTTGTCTCATGATTTGTCTGTATAGCGCCAGATAGATGGGTTAAGAGAACTCATTGTATAACTTGGCGGGTGTAAAAGAGCATGTTTGACAACCCCTGATACTGACTGCGGAGTAATGTTTTTATTTTTGCAGTATGTTGAATTAATCCAATCGACCAACAACCTGGCACCTTTGCTGGCGTTACAAGAGATGCAACAAAGGGCTATGTTTTCTCTTGTGATGATTCTTTCATCGTTGGTTATGTGCTCCCAAGATAATTTTGATTTTCTAGTACCACAAGATCCAAACTCGATACCGCAATAAATACAACACGTATCCCGTAAGATAACTTCTCTTTCCAACCAGTCAGGTATGTTCCATTTATTCATAGTGATTAGTATGTGATCGCCAATAGCGCCGAACGCCATGTATCAGCAACGGCGCTACCAAACCTTACCGCGTCAGCGCCGCCACGCTTAACGCCGTCTGCTGAATAGAATTGTTCGGTGATGTTTATTAGCTTTGAACTGCTGGCAATTCAATAGACTCAACTATATGTTTTAGCTGAATTATAGAATGAATTACATCCTGTAGCCTTTTGGTTCCGTCCTCTATCAGTGAACCTTCTGGAGTATCCCAAGTGCCATGAGCTTTCCCTTTTCCTCGCCGCAATTGCAGATCGGATAATACTCCATGGGTTATCGGAATTTTGTCCTCGTTTTTTGAGGCTTTTAATATAAATTTCAACAATCCAAGGGTGCCAAGTAGATTATCATCATTCCCAAACTTTGAGGCTATCTTACTCAATGCCTTTTTCTGAAATCCTTCATTGGTAGCATTGGCCAACGCAATAATAAAATCATGCCATTGATTTGCGTTTTCAGAATTAACATAATGAAGCCCTTTGCTGGCTGATTCCCAGCTTCCACCTTTTGGTGTCCAGATAATTACTCGTTCTGCCCCCACCTCTGTCTTTCCAAGTGCCTCAAGGGAATCTTGGAGTTGCTGGAGCAATGGATTTTCGTCTGGGAAGTTGGCTTCAAAATCAGTCTGGAAGGAGCGTTTGGAAATAGCTCCTTTTGGATCTTCATTGTATTGTAGCCAATGAAGTTGCTCTTTATAAGGGAGTCTAGCCAGATAAACAGCATATGTGTGGACTTGATTGTATTCGTTAATGTCATATGTCTCTAAATACCAACCTCCGCGACAAGAGATAGTACGTTCAGCTAATTCATATTTATCTGGATTGTTTTTATACTTGTCTAATACTTCTGCCTTAAAGAAAATTGGACTGGTTTCAAAAGGTAGATCGCTTTTGGTGAAGTAATTGGCGAAATTTTTTGGATCAATTGAGTAATTTTTTAGTAATGTTTTATTTTTCCAGTCTTGAACGATAAATTCTGCGTATTTTTGTTCTACTTCTTCTTCATTGTCACTGAATTCCCAAGACAGTAGTTGTGCCTTAGGTGTTTTTGGTCTTTCAATCTGAGCCCCTCTAAATTCTACATATTCGTCTTTGCATCTTATGATTTCAAACTTTGCTTCATATTCTGTCGGTTCAAAAACCTTTCTGGTAAATGATTTAAAGCTCGGTGACTTAGAATTGAAACGGGTAAATGAAAAGTATCGAACCAAACACCAATTACCAAGATAGAAAAGTTTTTCAAAAACTTTTCGTCTGACCAAGATCAGACTAACATCGTTATGATTGATTATTTTGACTATCTCAACTTCTTCACCCTGTTCATCAATGCGACAATATGAATTGTGTTTTTCGCTCCAATGCAAATCTAGCGGATGAGTCACTATCTGATTGAATTCATAATAATTTTCTTTACCTTTTGGTTTTCCAAAATATTGACGGCCAAAAAACAAAGGAATTTCGGAACGTTTAAAATCTTCAAAATCACCCCAGCTTGGTTCGAGCCAATGTGTTTCGCCACTCACAACATGGCCATATGCTGCTGACGGTTGGTGTACATTAATTTCTGGCAAGCTATTCTTGAAATCTTCAACATTATCATTCGGCAAAAGCATTGGGTACAGCCAATATCCGCCAGGCATTTTCCGCGTTGAGCAGTACAGAACAAGCCATCCGTCAAAATCCTCGAAAATAAACTCCCAATTACGAGAAAGAAGAGGATCTTTTTCTGTAGAAACAGTGTGCGAATGTTGGACTTCGACTATTCTCTCAATGAGATTTAAAAAAAGACTCTCCAGCACTTTTGTCTCCCCGATTTATTCTGCAAATAGCCATACTCATTCACACCGAACGCCTAGCTCAGCCGTGCGCGCATTTTGGCCCGTCGGCTGGAGCGCCGTGTTAGCTTCGTGCCGATTAGTACGCCAACAAACCATCGTTTTCCAAGACGAAATTCTCAACAAGATCCATTCCTGCTATGCTATTGGCAAGCATCTCAAAGTTGTGCGCGTCGGGAATCGGTTGGTTACGGCCATCGGCAGTATCCAAGTTCGTGATGTACTGAATCAATGCATCTACGCTCTGCCTATCAATACAGCACTCATTACGGGTGAGAAGCACATTGAGCCTTCGAGCACGAAAAGCACGATACTTTAAGTCCGAAATTATGCCGTCGTTGACGTCGTGCGTACCTGCACGAATTGCGTCAATTCTGTTTCCGATATCCCCGTATACTTCCGCGAACTCGGCAAGTTCTTCCAGGTACTTAGGGCGAAAGGCGATTTTTTCAATTTTTCCTATACCCGCCAGAAGTTCATTTTCAGGTGGAATACGAACCGTGATCGAACTTTGCTCATCTTCGCGCCACAATGGAGTCTTGCGATCCATGACATCCTTGATGTACCGTTGAATCCAAAGAAAGTAAACTTTTGGAGGATCGGCCACGCTCACGCGAAACAGAAAGAAAGGGATGCTGAACTTTTCAACATAGGCGAGAGATTTCGTGTCGATGCAATAGTTGATTGTGCCTGCGCGAACTGGCTGAAGTGGTTTGTCTACACCCTTGATCTGAATGTGGAAAACGGATCCGGTCGCGGCAAATGCATCCTTGCCTTTAGCATCCTTAAAGCCGGGAGCAAAAATCTCCACCATTAGATCAATGCCGTAATCGCGCTCGCTCAGTTCTCTCACGACCCAATGGTGCGGTAGCTTGCCAATGACGGTCTTGACAGCTCTGGAATCGATGATGTGCGTTTCAGTTCTCATATAAGAAGCTAACAGTATTATTTTGACAAAGTGACCATGACAATATCGCAACAACTATCCAGTACAGATCTTACGCTATCGCATGAAATTGTCGTGTTTTTCTGACATGATCACTCGTTCTTCCATCCAATTTTGCTGATAATCACAAAGTCAAAAAACAAACTCGTGTATCGCCAAACAATAACATCGACAATGAAATATCTATTGTTTTAGTTTTGTCTTTCATCGTGGCATGTAGTTGCTTGAAAGTAAAGACTGTTCCAAAATATCCGTAACATCTGACATTATCTTTATCCATGCCGTATCTTGAGTACCAGAACACACATTGCAAGGGTGAAACTGACCGTATTTGCCAAAATCAATGGTAGATCCATAAGGAGAAACCCATAAATCAGCCACAGAAACAATCCTGTACTGAGAATGGTATACATCAGGAGAGAAACATCATTGGTTCTTTTTGATCGCAATATCTTGATAACTTGAGGCAAGAATGAACAGGTCGTACATGTTGCCGCAATTAATCCAATAAGTGTGGTCGTGTCAAAATTCATGACAAACCCGTAGCCTTGGCCACAGGCAGCTCTTGCCAATTAGTGGTATAAGCTGGTGACTTCCGTGTCTGTTGCATCAACCATGGTTTATCCTCAGCTGTCGTCATACCGTACTGAATGGTACTTCGCCCCCATTTACTATTGATCCTGTCCAGTGCGGTCATCAACTGTTTATCCTCTTTCTCTGCTGGCCGTAAGAACGAGAACAAATCCTGCTGTCTGTATCCTTGCTTAACGATACCGGCGAGCATA
>Ga0180012_1000542_pt1 | contig 11958 bp, 12 predicted proteins | sample KR11_S2_MetaG_FD_122243 | JGI IMG/M metagenome (GOLD analysis project Ga0180012, IMG submission 122243) | Groundwater microbial communities from the Olkiluoto Island deep subsurface site, Finland - KR11_S2_MetaG | ecosystem: Environmental > Aquatic > Deep subsurface > Groundwater | place...
AGGCTGGGTAGATGAAACCAAATAGTTCGACCGGTCCGGCCAGCGCTGCCGGTGGATTAAGCAGTAGTGGCTGCGGCCCCCAGATCATGCGCACGACATCATTGGCGATGAGAACCAGCGCGAAGGTTGCCAGCACCTGGGCCAGATGGTCTCGTTGATAAAGCCGCTGCAGCAACAGAATTTCCAGAAGGATTCCTACGGCGGCCATCCCCAGCATCGCTGCCGTCACGCCGATCAAAAAGGAACCCGAGGCTTGGGCTGCCGCTGCGCCAAGATAGGCGCCGCCCATGTAAAGCGAACCATGCGACAAGTTGACCATGTCCATGATGCCGAACACCAGCGTCAACCCGGCGGCCAGCAGAAACAGCATAAGGCCAAATTGCAGGCCGTTAAGTGCTTGCTCGAGAAATAGCTGGGTCATCGGCGGACTCGCCTTGTCGGAGTGCTTTCGGGTGCGGCAGGATCAATCTGGTCCGAAAGCAGAATACATCCGGAAGGGAGCTGGAATCCATGAATCCCATTCCCAAAATTTCCGTCATATCTCAACCGGGAAACCGAGAAGGCTTGACGTATATCCTAAAAGAGGATCAAGCCGGGCGTGGCTTGTTCTGATTGCCAGGCTTGGATTGGGGTGGCCGACCACCGCCACCACCACCACCGCCACCACCACCACCACCACCGGGCTTGTGCTGCCCTTTGCTTTTCGTGCGATTCTTGGACGGGAATTGCGGTTTCCCGGAGTAACCGGAAGGCTGCTGACCGCCAGCCCGGTTGCCGGGTGCGGTCTGAATCTCCAGTTCGTTAAGCTCGTCCCATTCAGCGTCGGTACGATCGCGGTCTGGTATGTTGAGCAGCTCACGTATCCTGCGCCGCGGATCAAACGCGGCCGCGGCGGGAGCCGGAGATGGGTTGACTTCGTTCTCCAATGGATTCCCGTTCAATCAGTCAATTTGAGTAAAGGCAACCTAAGTTCCTCAGTGGGCCGGCAATCAATCTGAATGCAGGCGCCGACTCTCTTTTGTGGGTTGGTTGCGGGGGCAAGATTTGAACTTGCGACCTTCGGGTTATGAGCCCGACGAGCTGCCAGACTGCTCCACCCCGCGCCAAGTCCGACATTATGCATCAAGTCGATTAGTGCCGTCAACAGCCTGTGCTGAATATTTTTGTATTGGTAGATGCGACGCCAAGCAGAGTTGCAGTTCTGCCGCCCAGTCAGGTTGCCGCAGCTTGAAGTCATTCTGCAAGCGGTCGCAGTTCAGGCGGGAATTGGCTGGCCTGCGGGCTGGGGTGGGAAAGTCGGCGCTGGTGATACGGCGTAGCGGCGGGATCTTGTCGAGCAACCCGAGGCGATGGGCAGATGAAATGATTGCCGCGGCAAAGCCATGCCATGATGTCGCACCGGCGGCGACCAGATGATAGAGACCCTGCTGACCGGCATATCTGGCGATTGCCAGTGCCGTGGTTTCGGCAATCATGCGGTTCCAGGTTGGGGCGCCGATCTGATCGGCGACGAGGCGTAGTTCATCGCGTTCCTTGGCCAGCCTGAGCATGGTGCGCAAAAAATTCTGGCCGCGCAGGCCATAGACCCAACTGGTGCGAAAAATCAGGTGACGGCAACCGGTGGCTTGAATCGCCTGTTCGCCAGAGAGTTTGCTCTGGCCATACGAATTGATGGGGCAGGTAGTGTCATCTTCAACATAGGGCATGGGATTGCCGCCGTCGAAGACGTAGTCGGTCGAATAGTGGATGAGCAGGGCATCATGCTGTTTGGCTGCTTCTGCCAGAATGCCCGGCGCTGTGGCATTGATGGCGGTGGCGCGGTCGACTTCACTTTCAGCCTTATCGACTGCCGTGTAGGCCGCCGGATTGACGATGATGGCTGGATTCACATCGCGTAACACGGCACGGATCTGATCGGGGTTCGCCAGATCAAGCTGCGTCCGGTCAAGCGCGATCACTGTGCCGAGCGGTTGCAGTGTCCGTTGCAATTCCCAACCGACCTGCCCATGAATGCCGGTGAGCAGGATCCGGGTCATGGGTAGGTCTCTGCGCCTTGCAGGGGCGTGCCGGCGGCATCTTTGGCGGCAAGCAACGGCGTGGTTGTCAGCGGCCAGTCAATGGCGAGTGCGGGGTCGTTCCACAGCAGCGTACGTTCATGCTCGGGCGCATAGTAATCCGTGGCCTTGTAAATAAAGTCGGCGCTCTCGGAGAGCGTGAGAAAACCGTGGGCGAAACCAGGGGGGACCCAGAACATGCGCTGATTTTCTGCCGACAGGATAACGCCCGTCCAGCGCCCGAAGGTGGGGGATGACCTGCGTAAATCGACGGCGACATCGAAGACCGCGCCGCTGACGACGCGCACCAGTTTGCCTTGCGGTTGTTTGGTCTGGTAGTGCAGGCCGCGCAAGACACCCTGCTGTGAGCGCGAATGATTGTCTTGCACGAAGTCGACATCCAGTCCAAGTGCGGCAAAGCTACGGCGGTTCCAGCTTTCCAGAAAAAAACCACGTGTGTCGCCGAACACTTTGGGCTCAAGGATGAGTGCGTCCTTGACGGCTGTTGAAATGACTTGCATCAGTACACCTTGTCACGTAACAGGCTTTGCAGGTAGGCACCGTAGCCGCTCTTGGCGAGTGGTGCGGCCAGTGCCTCAAACTGTGCGTCGCTAATCCAGCCCTGACGCCAGGCAATTTCCTCTGGGCAGGCGACCTTGAGGCCTTGCCGTTTTTCAAGGGTGGCGATGAACTGGCCGGCTTCGAGCAGCGAGTCATGCGTGCCGGTATCGAGCCAAGCCATGCCGCGCCCCATGATTTCCACATTAAGTTGGCCGGCGGCGAGGTAGTGCCGGTTGATGTCGGTAATTTCAAGCTCACCGCGGGGCGATGGTTTCAGTTGTGTGGCAATGTCGACCACTTGCGGATCATAGAAATACAGGCCGGTGACGGCATAGCGCGATTGCGGCCGCTGCGGTTTTTCTTCGATGCTGACGGCGCGGCGCTGCTCGTCGAAAGCGACGACACCATAGCGCTCCGGATCGGTGACGGCATAGGCGAACACCGTGGCGCCAGCACCACTGTGCGTTGCGCGTTGCAGTTGTTCTGACAGTTCATGGCCATAAAACAGGTTGTCGCCAAGCACCAAGGCAGATGGCTGGCCGCCAATAAAGTTGCGACCGATGATGAAGGCCTGTGCGAGTCCATTGGGTGCAGCCTGCACGGCATACTGCAGATTGATGCCCCAAGCGGTTCCGTCGCCCAGTAGTTGCGCAAAGCGTGGCGTGTCCTGCGGCGTGGAAATCAGCAGGATTTCGCGGATGCCGGCCAGCATCAGTGTTGCCAACGGATAGTAGATCATCGGCTTGTCATAAACCGGCAACAACTGCTTGGACATGGCCAGCGTGGCGGGATGCAGCCGGGTGCCGGCACCGCCTGCGAGAATGAGTCCTTTACGTGTCTGCATGGTTATGGCTCAGCGTTGGGTGTAATTTTGATCAATCCATTGACGGTATGCGCCGCTTTGGACTTGCGCTGTCCACTCGGTGTTATCCAGATACCAGGTAACAGTCTTTTCAATGCCGCTGGTGAAAGTCTCAAGCGGTATCCAGCCCAGTTCGCGGTGAATCTTGCCGGCGTCAATGGCGTAGCGTTGGTCATGCCCGGGACGGTCGGCGACATATGTCTTCAACTCGGCATGATGTCGTCCCGCGCCTCTCGGTTGCTGTTGGTCGAGCAGGTCGCAAAGCGTATCGATCACTTGCAGATTGGTCATTTCATTGCGTCCGCCAATGCAATAGGTTTCGCCCGGCCGACCCTGTTCAAATACGAGTTGCAAAGCGCGTGCATGGTCATCAACATACAACCAGTCCCGCACGTTGTCGCCTTTACCGTAGATTGGCAGCGGCTTGCCAGCTACGGCGTTCCCGATCATCAGCGGAATCAGTTTTTCCGGAAACTGGTAGGGGCCGTAGTTGTTTGAACAGTTGGTGATGAGTGTCGGCAGGCCGTAGGTGTGCTGCCAGGCTCGCACCAGATGGTCGGAGGCGGCTTTCGAGGCGGAGTAGGGCGAGCGGGGATCATAGGCGGATGCTTCATCGAACCGGCCGGTAGGCCCCAAGCTGCCGAATACCTCGTCGGTCGAGACATGGTGGAAGCGAAAGGCGCTACGTGCCGACTCACCCAGGCTGCTCCAATAGGCGCGCGTCGCTTCAAGCAAAGTGTAGGTGCCAACAACATTGGTCTGAATGAAATCGCCCGGTCCGTGTATTGATCGATCGACGTGCGATTCGGCCGCCAGATGGATGATGCCGTCAGGTTGGTATTCGGTAAGCAGAGCATCCATCGCCTGACGGTCGCAGATGTCGTTATGGTGAAAAATATGTCGCGGGTCGCGTCTGGCATCGGCCAGCGATGATAGATTGCCCGCATAGGTCAGTTTGTCGATATTAATGATGCGCCAGTCACTCTTGGCGATGAGCAGACGAATTAGCGCTGAGCCGATAAAGCCGGCCCCGCCGGTGATGAAAACAGTCTTCACGGGCTACTCCCTATGCAGCTAAAACGCGATTTTTCCCCGCGCGCTTGGCCAGATACATGGCACCGTCGGCACGTTGGATTACTTCCATGGCTTGTTCATCTGCACCAAGTTCGGCAACGCCACAACTGAAGGTAATCAGAACCTTGTCGTTGTTGTTCAGGAAAAAGCGCCGCGTCAGTTCGCGTTGTACGCGCACCATGACGCTGATGGCGCTTTCCAGCGCCGTATCCGGCAGGATGACGACAAATTCTTCGCCGCCATAGCGTGCCAATGTATCTTCGGGGCGAATGGCTTCGCGCACCACCTTGCTTAGATGCACCAATGCTGCGTCACCAGCCGTATGGCCCAGACTGTCGTTGAGTTTCTTGAAGTTGTCGATATCGAGGAGTGCCAAGCACAGCTTGCTGTTGTGGCGCCTGGCGCGGGACAACTCGGTGTCGAGCGCGTCATTCATGCCTTTGCGGTTGAGCACGCCGGTTAGCGGGTCATATCGCACCAACTCGCTTGCGATGACCAGAGCGTCTTGCAGGCGCTGAACTTCGCGTTCGGCCTCGCTGACCTTGCTGCGCATCTGGATCAAATCGTCACGCGCACGCTGGGCATTGAGCTGGATGAGCCGCGTCTCGCGCATCACCTCTTCCAGAACTTCCGACAGGCCCGCGATGTCGTTGGCCTTGCTGATCTTGTCGGCGCAGCGCCCGATTTTTTCGTGGTAATCGCCGGTGGATTCGGAAAGATCAGCCAGTCGATCGACAAAGGTTGCCAGCATCAGCTTGATCTGGTCTTTTGCATCGAGCAGGCTCTTTTTCAGGGCGCTTTGTTTGTAGATCACATCTTTCATGCGCCGCTCGACATCGTCGAGGCGCCGCAGATTGAGCGGCTGGTTGACCAGTTCGAGCACTACGGCGATCTGGCCTTGCAGACTCTGGTCGTCCAGCACCAGTTCGTTGATGTTGTCGATGATCAGGTGCAAGAGATGCAGCAACGCCGACTTCATTTCAGCCTGATCTTCAACCGCAAAGTTCAGTCGATAGCTGAAGCGTTTGATATTGGTGATAAATGTTGTGATGTCATTGGTGTTCGCGGCGCTGCGCGCGCTGGTGGCCAGCCGGGTCGCTTCTTTACCCAACTCCGGCGTGTCGGCAAGTAGCGTGCTGATTGAGCTTTCGAGAAGCTGTGCGAGTAGATCGAGCAGTTCGCCCGTGGCGCCTTTAACGAGATCAGAGGGCCGCGGCTGAATCGCCTGGGAAATAGTCGGCGCTGGTGGGGCGGCGGCCGAACCTTCCGTTGCGGCGGGGGAATCGCTGGCAAGTGAGCTGGCCAAGGAACCTTCGAGTCCAGCCGACTGCGACCAGTTCTTCAGCAAGCCTTGCAGGCGGGTATGCAGCAGATCCGGTGCGGCAGAAGAGGCAAGCACATGATCGAGAGCCTCGCGCTTGCGCGCCGGGGTCAGATCAGCCTGGCGGGCCTCCAGACGCGTTAGCAAGTCGCGGATCAGCGTTGACCAGTTAGGTGATTCTGCAGCTGTTTTATTCAGCAGATCAGCCAGGGCGGTAGTGAGACTGTCCCAGTTTTTATCGCTGACCGCACTGTCAATCTGGCGCACAAAGCGCAATTGTTCAGGGGTGTTGCGCGGCAAGCTGCCGACGAGCGCCTTGAGGGATTTTTCAGGAAAATCCTCGGTTATGGCCGTTCCGGCAATTTCGTTATAGAACGCACGATAGTTGTCGGGCGTTGGTGGCGTGCGCTGCAGGGCGAGCCGTTTCAGCGTCTCGCGTGCGGTTTCTGAGGGGTTCATGCTGGAAAAGGTGGTTCGCTACGGAAACGGAGGGTGCGCCGTGGTTCGACTGAGATATTGATGTTCATGACCGAAGCAGCGTGAGCCTTACTCGACCAAGCCATGGCGCAGGCCGTAGTGGATGAGCTCAGCTGTGCTTTTCAGCCCCATCTTCTCCAGCAGCCGGGCCCGATAGGTGCTGACGGTGGCTACGCCAAGATTGAGTTCATCGGCGATCTGCGTCAGGGGCATGCCCTTGGCGATCAGCACCAGCACCTGATATTCGCGGTCGGTGATGCGTTCGTGCGGCAGCTTTTCGGTATCGTCCGAGATCGCATCTACCAGTTGCTGCGCAACCCCTGGACTGACATATTTTTTGCCACCGGCAACCTGACGAATCGCCGTGACCAACTGGTCGGGTGCGCTTTGTTTGGTAAGGTATCCGGAGGCGCCGGCTTTCAGTGCCCGCAGGGCATACTGCTCTTCGGGATGCATGCTGAGGATGAGTACGGGGAGACGCGGAAATTCGCGTTTGAGCTGCTTCAGGGTGTCGATGCCGTTGCGATTTGGCATCGAAATATCCAGAAGAAATACATCCCATTCATTCTGACGCGCCAATAGCAGGGCATCTACACCATCATCGGCCTCGCCGGCGACCAGCAGATCTTCCGTTTCGGAAAAAATCTGCTTGAAGCCCTGGCGGACGATCGCATGGTCGTCGGCGATCAGGACGCGTATTTTTTCGGACATGGCGATTCAGTGTTCAAAATAGATCCCGTTGGATGACTTCTTCGTATTCGGCGGGCAGGGCGTCATCGCCGCGCAGCAGAGGCACCTTCAGCAGCAAATGGGCGCCGCCCTGCTCGGCTGTGGCAATGTGGAACCCGCCGTTGAGACTTTGCACACGTTCGCGGATGCCGCGCAAGCCGAAAGATTTCGGTTTGTCCATATCTTGCTCGGCGATGCCGCGACCGTTGTCGCGAATCTCGATGGTGATGTTACCGTTTTCGCGCTTGAGGCGCACAACAACGAGCGAGGCGTGCGCATGTTTGGCGACGTTGGTTAATGCTTCCTGGACGATGCGGAACAATGCCAAAGAGGTATTTGGGTCAAGATCTATTCCGTCATCGCATTGTGCGCGACAGGTTATGCCCGTGCTATGGCCGAAATCTTCGGCTTGACACTCGATGGCCGCTGCGAGGCCGAATTCCTTGAGAATGCCCGGGCGTAACTGGCGCGCGACGCGACTGGCAGTTCCCATGGCCTGATCAAGCAGCTTCTCGATGGAGTGTGCCTTGGGACTCAGGTTGACTGGCAGCTTGCTGGCCAGCAGGGCGGCTTCGATTTTCAGCCTGACCAGAATGCTGCCCAGTTCGTCATGAATGTCCCGCGCAATCCGCTCGCGTTCCTCCTCCTTTGCCGTTTCCAGGTGAAACGATAGCGCGGCCAATTGGGCGCGCGACTCCCGTAGGGCGGCCTCGGTGTTTTTGGTTTTGGTGATGTCGGTGGCAATGCCGGTCCACAGCACCGTACCCTCGTCGTTACGGTGCGGCAGTGAGCGCATGTCAATCCATCGATCCCCACTTTTCAAGCGCCCCTCCCAGATCAGGGCGTTGCCAGAATGGGCAGATTCTGTCAGTGCATCCAGTAACGGCTTGCGATCATCGACAAACAACGTATCGAAAAACCGCTGTGCCGCACCACGCAATTCATGCTGCTTGACACCCAGCAGCCGCACCGATCCCTCACTGACATAAAGAAAGCGGTATTTGCCCGTGGTTTCACGTTGCAGGTTGAATACCAGCCCCGGCAGATTGGATGCCAAGGCACGAAAACGCGCTTCGCTATCGTGCAGCATTTCCAGTGCGGCACGGTGGTCGGCGCGGTTACCGGCTTCGCGTATTTCACGTTCTACGGCAAAAGCCAGGCGGCTGAGGCGGTCGAAAAATACAACATCATGGGCGCCGCCGCGCAGCGCCTTGATTGCCGTACGCTGATCATCCGGTTCGGCGACGATGATCAGCGGAGTATCCAGGCGCTGATCGCGCAGTGTCTTCAGGGTGGTGGTCGGTGTGCAGGCGACGTGGTTGAGACAATGCAGGACAGCATCCCAGTGCTGCTCGCGTAGCAGACCGCGCGAGGCGGCGATGCTTGGAGCAGCGGTAAATTGGGGTCTGCGCACCTCGCCCTGCCAGCTTTCCTCCAACTGCTCGACCATTGCCGCAGTACTGCAAACAACCAGCAGTCTCATGGAGTTATCTTGGGCAGTAGTGGCGGTCTGCATGAATTTGAGCAATAGAACTGGAGTGATCAATTGTAGAGGAACGAGGCTGGGACGGTCGGATATAATCCACTCCGAAAGTGCCGGCATAGCTCAGTTGGTAGAGCAACCGCCTTGTAAGCGGTAGGTCCCCAGTTCGAGTCCGGGTGTCGGCACCATATAATCAGTAAGTTAGGCAGTTTCTCGGTGTGGCCTGAGTACTTTTATGGCTTCTGTGTAGTGGTTGTGTAGGATTATCCAGTCAATTTAGACCTGTTTTTCCCGTACCGCCAGCGCCGACTATTGCGCTTCGGTTGATGCCTTTCGGTGCTCTTTAAATGTGTGGTTACGGTGATCAACATTACCCAATCCAGAGCAATTGGGTCGAGTAATTCCACCTTGCAGCCGATCATTTATTTGGTGCTGCTGGTGCATGGCGTGGAAGACACCACCGTGCCAGTGAGTGATGCCCATACCGTCCATGTCGTGCCGTCGTAAAGGGGGCCAACCAATGATTTCTGCTTCTGGCGTAGTGGTATTCAGATCTCTGAAATCACCATGTCGGCAGGAAGTCTTGATTTTGGCAACGTGGCGTTGAAGTCCTCCGGGCTGCGATAGCCGAGCGTAGCAAGCACCACGCTGGTGAGTCCCTTCTCGCGCAAACCGAGTTCTTCATTGAGGATACGGCTGTCGAAGCCCTCGATCGGTGTGGCATCGATGCCCAGCGTGGCGGCGCCCAACAGCAAGGTGCCAAGCGCCAGATAAACCTGCTTCTCCATCCAGTGCTGTGTGTCCCTGAAGTCGAAGCGGTGGAGATTGGCGTAAAAGCTGCGGCTCTTGAGCTGGGCTGCCTTGCCTTCAGCGTTCGGGAAGCGACCGTCACGGTCTTCCTGATCGGTGATCGCAGTGATTTGTGCTTCATCCATCGTTGTCCGTGAGCAGAACACCACGACATGCGAAGCGTTCAAAATCTTCGGGCCGTTGGCGGAGAAGACCGCATGTTCAGTCGCCTTGGCAATTCGTGCCTTGCTTGCGTCGCTGGAAGCGATGATGAAATGCCACGGTTGCGAATTCACGGAGGAGGGGGCGTGGCGCAACAATGTATTGAGTTGCTCGACCTGTTCGGCAGAAATCCTGCGGCCTGGATCGTGGCTTTGCAGGTGTGACGGGTCAGTGCGATTTTGGCAATGTCCATCTGGAATCTCCCGAAATAATGTCATTGTACGGAATCGTAAATTCTCCGAATTCTGAATTACATGCGACTATCGGCCATCAAGAGACATTTGAGTGCATCAACGTTGCGTTGAACGAATGGCGGCAAGCTGATCTCCAACCTGCCTTTCAACAGCATCAGCCCTAGGCCTCCTGGTCCGGAAAAACGGACCTTCGGTATTTATCGTTTCACTTACTCGCGAAGGGTCAAACTTCGTCGTCTGGCAGGTTCAATTGAACTGATGGCATCGCTAACACTTCCAGGGTGTTTACTGCCATGAAACGGGGCCGCTGCCCTTCTATTGAGTCGTAGCGGCCAGCGACGCGAATCCTTGCATCAAGGGCAGCCTTGACTGTTCTGTCGTGCATGGGTCCGTAAACGCATCTAATCGCTCCAACACCGCTTACGCTACGAATCTCGAATCTACGAGCGTCCAAGTCAATCTCTCGCAAAAACCCTTCAAACGTTCCTTCGGTACTTACCTTGACTGGAGCAAGTAGCTCGTGAGCAAGAGCAAGGCGTAGCTTGGGAGTCAAAAGTTTAATCTTTTCATGTTGTTGGTCGGGTGAGACGAATGAAACACTGTCGATGCCACGGCGGCCGGTCGGAGCGAGGCGTTTCGCTGCAAGCATGACCGTATCTCTCAAGGCGGGATCAGGGAAAGCCTCCCGAATTGATTCGCTGACGCCACTTTCGCTGACGTACCGTGCTACTAACGAAAGGCTTCGCACGGCAGTCCGCACTGATTCAAAGACTTGCGCGGATGCCCCCTCAATCTCGTATTGATGCCCTTTCGTGGTGTCGCTTGCTGGCGGCGAAACGCTTATTCCTACGAGGAGGCTCCCGTGGGCAACACCGGATAGGTGTGGATCAAGCTGTGACGGCCATACCATTCGCTTGTCTGTCGCGAGACCTACAACCGACTTCGCTATTCCACGGATTTGCTCGCGAATGTCTGAGAAGAGCGAGATAACAATGGATACAGTTGGATCGTGAACGTCAACCGCTGGCCCTTTGAACCTAGCGACCAAATCAGATGAGTCGGTAAGTTGCGCAAATGGGAACTCTTCGGAATAAAGGGTGCGCAACAACTTTAAGTAAGGTGCAGCGACGGCATCTTCGCTTGCGCCGTTTGCTAAGGCTAGGTGGCGTGCTGCGGCCAACTGGGTGTGAATGATCGCAGCCTTGCGTTCGACGGTTTCGGTCCAGATTCCCATCATGCCACCTTGAGGATGCCCTTGAGATGCTGAGGGTCAAGCCCTTTCGCGCTGGCTGTCTTCACGCCAACGTACTGGAAGAAGGCTGCAAAGTCATTGTTCCCTGGGAGGTTAATCCAGAAGTGAACACGATACATCTGCATAATTCTTTCCTGATGGGTTTGCATAAAAATTAGGGCTTGCCACTTCCGGTCGTCTGGGGCGTTCGACAGGTCAAGAACTACATCAGTGTCATCGGGCAACTCCTTGTCAGTGACAAAGCTACCGTCAAAGAATATCGGATACGGAAAATGCGGCTTGAGCTCTGAATCCATGAAAAGTCGGAAACTACTGAAAAGTCCAGTACGGTGGTCATTCCACGTGAACTGACTACTGATTTCATCCAGCGAGCACTCGTGTACGCCTGTCGGGAGTAGGCCGTTGGATTCGAGTGTGGGTATCGCCATGAGTAAACTGTAGTCCTGTGGGGATGAACGTTCAACCCGCCAAACGAGCCGTCTTTGGGTCATAAACCACTTCGGTAATAGATCCATCCCGAATGCGCTGGACCGCTTCATCAATCACGTGGAGCGGCACGAGGAACCATTCCCTCGGCTTCACCGGATGTCCGAAGCGGTCTTCGATGGTTAGGTCGAGCTGTGCTGCACCGAACAGGCGGTGGAAGATGTTTTCCAGCCGAGTGCGGTTCAGGTTGTGGAGCTTGTAGGTGGCGACCACCTCCACGTCGGCCAGCAGATAAGTGGCATCCTTTACTGCACAAGCGATGCGGGTCTCTACCTTGCCGCCAGTCACGCCGATCTTGTGGATCAGTTCGCGGTGCTCGGCAACGAATGGGTGGCTGGACAGGCTACGCAGCACGTAGATGGTTCCGGTTTCAATATCGTCTGACTCTTGCGCATCGCCAAAAAGTGGGCCATCGTCTTTGCGGATAAGGCGACGACCCACGGGCGTGTTTCCG
>Ga0180012_1000545_pt1 | contig 11888 bp, 10 predicted proteins | sample KR11_S2_MetaG_FD_122243 | JGI IMG/M metagenome (GOLD analysis project Ga0180012, IMG submission 122243) | Groundwater microbial communities from the Olkiluoto Island deep subsurface site, Finland - KR11_S2_MetaG | ecosystem: Environmental > Aquatic > Deep subsurface > Groundwater | place...
CCGACAAAGGCTCGTCCAGCAGGAGGTCATGCTCGGGACGTTTGTCAAACTGCCGACGACCCAGGCGATCGAGATTTTCGGGGCAACCGGCATGGACTTCGTCGTCATCGACCAGGAGCATGCGCCGCTCGACCGCGCGCAGGTCGACCTGATGGTTCTGGCCGGCCGGGCGAGCAATATTGCCCCGCTGGTAAGACTTGCCGACGCAAGCGAAGCGTCAGTGCTTTCTGCCCTTGATTGCGGCGCCTCCGGCATCCTCGTCCCGCATGTCACCAGCGTTGAAAAGGCAAGGTCGATCGTGTCCGCCTGCCGCTATATCGGAGGCGGGCGCGGATTTGCATCGATGACCCGGGCCGGTCTGTGGGGATCGCGCGGCAGGCTTGAGCATATGCGGGCCCAGGACACAGAACTCGCCTGCATCATTATGATCGAGGACCTCGAAGCGGTGGAGCACGTGACTGAAATCGCTTCGGTCGAGGGAGTGGACGCCGTGTTCATCGGCCGTGGCGACCTGACGGCCGCCTTCGGCGACCACCCGGACGCGGCACAACTCGCCGCGGAAGCCGCGGTTCGCATCGCCGAAGCAATCAGGGCTGCCGGAAAGACGTTGGCGATCCTGGCCGCAAACCCGGCGGATGCCGCGACGTTCCGTGCTCTCGGCGCATCCGTTATTCTCGTCGGCAGTGACCATAACTTTCTGAGATCGTCTGCGGCAAACGTCCTGCGGGACCATGCGGGTATCAGACGGCACTCGCTGCCAGTCGACATTTGAGCGGGCGAGGCATCGGCCAGTGCCCCTCGTCTGATCGCGCCGCGGGTCAGCTCAAGCAGGAGCGGCGGTTCCACCGCATACGATGACGCCAGCCGGGCAGCGGTTTCTACACGCGAAACGGCTCCCAAAAGACTTTGTGACCCGTTCAGCACAATGCAACGACGGAGCGCGGGACGCGTGCCCGCGACCAGGGAGTGAGCTTTGACAAACCCAACCATCATAACATGCGCCATCACCGGCAATATGACGAGCGTTGATTCTACGCCCCACCTGCCCGTAACGCCCGAGCAAATCGCCCGGTCCTGTCTCGAATCGGTGCGAGCTGGCGCTGCCATCGTGCATATCCATGTCCGACACCCCGATGGTCGGCCGAGCATGGATTTGCAGCATTACCGCGAGGTGGTGGAACGCCTGCGGTCTGCCGAAGAGGATGTTATCATCAACCTCACCACGGGGCCTGGCCAGAGATTTGTCCCGAGCGAGGTCGATCCGAGCGTCGCCGGCCCCGGCACCACGCTGATGGCACCTGAGCGCCGTGTCGAACACATCGCCGCTCTTCGCCCGGAGATCTGCAGCCTCGACTTCAACACCATGTATTCGGGCAATTCGGTGGTGATCAACACCCCGCGCAATCTCGCCGTCATGGCTGACATCATCCGTGACGCCGGCGTGCGACCCGAACTGGAAGTGTTCGACGGCGGCGACATCCAGTTGGCGAATGAGTTTATCCGCGACGGTCGACTTGAGGCACCTGCGTTGTTCCAGATCGTGCTCGGCGTGCGCTACGGCGCGATCGCGACGCCGGAAACCATGGCTTACCTCAAGTCCTTGCTGCCCACCGGCTCCCATTGGGCCGCCTTCGGCATCGGCCGCATGGAATTCCCGATGCTGGCGCAGGCCTGGCTGCTGGGCGGACATGTCCGCGTCGGCCTCGAGGACAACATCTATCTCGAGAAGGGGGTGCTGGCCAAGGGCAATGCCGAACTGGTCAGCAAAGCGGCACGGATCATCAAGGACCTGGGAGGCGCCGTCGCGACCCCGGCGCAGACCCGCGAGATCCTGGGCCTCAAGAGGCAGCTTCCCAGGGGCGGCCCGAGTGAAAGCAACTGAACATCGTGTCGAAACAAAGCGGAGGTAGAGATGTACGTTTCAAGCGACCCCAGATCCAGCCTTGTCAATGCCGCCAAACCAACCGAGACCCGGGTGCACAGCCGCTATTTCGGCTCGCAGCTCGGCCTGTTCTATGACGCGCCGCCGCAGGTCTCCGACGAGAACGGGGAGACCTGGATCAGCCGCGGCCAGAACTTCGTCGTCGCCTACAGCGCGGGTCGGACGGACGGCCTCTTTGCGCGCAAAGGACAGGTTGACGAATATGCGGTGATCATCCCCGACAAGGAAACGACCGTCGAAGTCACCACGAAAGACGGGACGACGACCGTCCCGGGCTATTCGGTGGTGTTCATCCCACCGGGCGACAGCCGGATTCGCCTGGTAACGGCGGGGACCATCGTGCGCCTGTTCACCCCGAAATCGATGGACATGGCCGAGGCCGCCGCCAATCGGGAAGCCTTCCGGGAGCCGCATCCCAATGTCCCGCCGTTCGAAGCTTGGCCAGAACCGCCCGACGGCTTCAAAGTCAGGTGGTACACGCTCGATGTCCCCGACGATCCGTCACGCTTCGGTCGGATCTACCGCTGCACGACCTTCATGATCAATTATCTGACGCCGCGCGTCGGTCCGCGGGAGCGCGACAAGGTCTCGCCCCATCACCATGACGACTTCGAGCAGTGCTCGCTTGCGCTGAGCGGCGCCTTCACCCATCATCTGCGCTGGCCGTGGACCACCAACATGAATATCTGGCGCGACGACGAGCATCTCTATTGCCTCTCGCCCTCGATCTGCGTGATCCCGCCGCCGGCCATCCACACGACGACCGCCGAATCCCCTGACGTGAACCAGCTCGTGGACATCTTTGCGCCGCCGCGCATGGATTTCTCGCTCAAGCCGGGCTGGGTGCTGAACGAGGCGGACTATCCGATGCCCGCGAAGTAAGACGAAGACCGCCGCCCGCGACGATCATCGCGGGCGGCGGCTGAAATCACGGCGCTCCTGAAGCGCCGTGCAGTCTGAGGTCAGCTGATCAGGTCGGCTGAACCAGGCCGGCATCGACCAGGGGACGGATGGAATCGATCTCGCGCTGGATCGCCGCGCGCATCTCCTCCGGAGAATTGGCGACCGGCGTCAGGCCCAGCGATGCCAGCTTCTCCTTGGCAGCGGCTGTTTCGATCCATTCCCGGATCGCTCCGTTCATGGCGGCGACGATGTCTGCCGGCATGTCTTTCGGTCCCACGGCGCCGAACCAGAGCGTCTGCTCGTAGTCCTTGAACCCGACTTCCTGGACGGTCGGCACGTCGGGCAGTTCGGGAGCCCGCGCCGCCGAGGTGACCGCCAGCGCGCGGATCTTCTTCTCGCGAAGGTGCGGCAGATAGTTGGAAGGCGCATCGAGCGCAAAGTCGATATGACCGCCGAGCAGGTCCGCCAGGAGCGGCGGAGAGCCCTTGTAGGGAATGTGGTTGATCTCCACGCCCGCCATCTGGCCGATGATGGCGGCCGCGATATGTCCCTTCGTGCCGGCGCCGGGATTGCCGATATTGACCTGCCCGGGATTGGCCTTGGCATAGGCGACCAGATCCTGCAGAGACTGGGCCGGAGCGGATGCGCTGGCACTCAGCAACGCCGGGCTCTGGGCAATGATCGAAATCGGGGTGAAGTCCACCTGTGGGTCGTAGGCGAGGTTCTTCTGCACCACCTTGTTGGCCGCGATCGGCGCACTGCCGCTCACCATGATGGTATAGCCGTCCGGGGCCGCTCGGGCGAGCCGCCCGCCCGCCAGGCCCCCCGCGGCGCCGGCATGGTTCTCGACCACGAACTGCTGACCGAACTTGGCGGTCAGGACATCCGCCACGAGGCGGGTGATGATGTCGCTGGTCCCGCCGGGCGGATAGGCCGACAAGACCACGGCCGATTTGCTCGGCCACTGATCCGCGAAGGCGATACGGTTCGAGGTCAGCATCACAGCCGCCCCGCCGAACACCATGAATTCACGTCTGTTCATCTCTGCTCCTCCCAAAACCCGCTCATCGGGCCTCCTCAGCCAAACTAGCGCGGCAAGTCCGGTTTACGAAAATTTGGCTGAGCGCATTTCGCAAGATGAAACGCCCTGCAAGCCCCCGGCTCTCTGTCAGGCCCCGCCGGCCAGCCACTTTTCCTCCTCGGCATGAAAGGCCTCCAGCCTGTCGGGCTGGTCGTCGCCCAGCAGATCGGGGTTGACGGTCACGCCGCGCGCGCTCTGGATATAGGCCAGAAACTTGTAGGCTGGCCGCAGTGTTTCCAGAAGCGCCCAGTCGACGGGGAGCGGTTCGGCAGGATTGACCGGCTTCATGACGTCCCGCTCGAACAGGACCTCGAAGGAGAGGAGTTTCCAGTCGCCCTCCTCCCGGACCGCACGCGAGAAGAACCGGCAGAAGACGTGGAAGTCCACTTCGACGCCGTGAAGTCTGGCGCGGTTGAAGATCATCGCGGGACTTTCCACCGTCGCCCGATCCCCGCTCACCCGGGCAAAGGCCGGAAACACCCAGTGCTTGCTGTTGCCGGTATTGCCCATCCATGCGCGCGTCGCCTCGACATAGGCATCACCGCCTCGTCCCTCGTACCAGCTCGTGCGGACATAGGCGTCGCGGTGAAAGCAGGCGCGCATGACGTCGAAGCGCCGCTGATCGCGGGCGAAGCGCTCCCGGCGCACCAGGTCGAACAGCGTCTCGCGATCGAGAAAGGTCTGAAGTCTCAAGGCTTGGTTCGGTTCCATGAAACCTCCCGCATGTAAGTTGTGAATCGCTGCGCAATGCGCGGTTTAGTCGGCTTCCTGCAGTCCCTCCTCCCGCACGCGGCGGAAGCGCGGCGAGATGATCGACAACAGGAGCAGCAGCGCCACGAGCAGGGTTCCAAGGCTCAGCGGCGAGGTGAAGAAGATGCTGGCGTCGCCATGCGAGATCAGCAGCGCGCGGCGCAGATATTCCTCGGCCATCGGGCCCAGGATCATGGCGAGGATGAGGGGAGCCGCTTCGGCGTCGACTTTGCGGAAGAAATAGCCGAGCACTCCGAACAGCGCCATCATGTAGACGTCGAAGACACTGTTGCCGATGCTGTAGACCCCGATCGCAACGAACCCGCAGATCATCGGAAAGAGGAAGTGATAGGGGACCGAGATCAGTTTTGCCCAGAGGCCGACCAGCGGAAGGTTCAGAATCAGCAGCATCAGATTGCCGAGCCACATCGAGACGACGAGCCCCCAGAACAGGGCCGGCTGCTGCGACAGGATTTCCGGACCGGGCTGCACGCCCTGGATGACCAGGGCACCGATCATCAGGGCCATGGTCGCCGTACCCGGAAGGCCGAGCGTCAGCATCGGGATGAAGCAGGTCTGGGCCGCCGCATTGTTGGCGGCCTCAGGCCCCGCGACGCCTTCGATGGCGCCCCGGCCGAACTCCTCCGGATGGCGCGAAACCTTCTTTTCCAGTGCATAGGCCGAGAAGGAAGCAAGCAGTACCCCCGCGCCCGGCAACACGCCAAGGAGGACACCGAGCCCGGTCCCGCGCAGGATCGGCGCGACCATGCGCCTGCGGTCTTCGCGCGTGGGAAAGAGACTGCTGATGGGTGCCGCGCTCGCCTCCCGGTCGCGTTCGTTTTCGAGGTTGGCAAGGATGTCGCCGAGACCGAAGATCCCCGTCGCGACGACCACGAAGTCCAGCCCGTCGAACAGGTCCGGCGAACCGAAGGTGAAGCGCGCAGCACCCGAGTTGACGTCGGTCCCGATCATTCCGAGCATCATTCCGAACAGCGCCATGCCGAAGGCGGTGAGCAGCGACCCGCTGGCCAGAACCATGGACGTGATCAGTCCGAGCACGATCAGCGAGAAATATTCCGCAGGACCGAAGGTGAGCGCCAGGCCTGCAAGCACGGGCGCGCAAATGGCGATGAAGAGCGTGCCGACCGTACCGGCAAAGAAACTGCCGATTGCGGCGGCGGCCAGGGCCCGGCCCGCCTTGCCCTGTTTTGCCATCTGATGACCGTCGAGCGTCGTCACCACGGACGACGCCTCGCCCGGGAGATTCATCAGGATGGCCGTTGTCGAGCCGCCATACTGCGAGCCGTAGAAGATTCCGGCCAGCATGATCAGGGCGGTGTCGACCGGCAGCCCGAATGTGAACGGCAAGAGCATGGAGATGGTCGCGATCGGCCCGAGCCCCGGGAGCACCCCGACCGCGGTGCCGAGCAAAACGCCGGCGAAACAGTAGATGAGGTTCCAGAAGGTCGTGGCCGTCGAAAAGCCAAGCAGCAGTCCATCGAAAATATCCATATGCAATGTCCTCGTCGCGCGTTGCTTACTGCAGCCAGGTGCCGACCAGCGGCATGGGCAGACCGATCAGTTGCACGAAGAGCAGACAACACAGGCCGGCAAACGCCAGGGCTCCGGCCAGCGCCTTCCAGGTCCAGCGAAACTTGCTGCTCGTGACCGCGCTGATGACGAGCAGCAGCAGGATAGCGACGAAGAGACCGAGCGGCTCGACCGCCAGGCCGAAGGCAATCACGGCACCGGGAACCAGCAAGAGCGGTTTCCAGCGGATCTGCGCCAGACCATCGCCCGACGCCGCCATGGAACGGATGATGACGCAGACCCCGGTCACCAGCAGCAGGCCGGACACGATCACCGGAAAATAGCCCGGCCCCATGCGACCGGCCGTGCCGAAGGGATACTGCCACGCCATCAACAGGGCGACGCCGCCGGTCACGGTGAAAAAGAACCCGAGCAGGGTGTCCTGGACGATTTTCATGCGAACCTCCCGGTATGAAGCGGACCAGGAGCCGGCGCCTCAGCGGCAGACCGACTGCGATCCGGAAACGCGCACCGTCTCGACCTCCTCCTGTCGAGACGGCATCGGCTGAAGAGCTATGTCGGATAGCCGAGAATTGCCTTCACCTCGAGATATTCCTCGAAGCCGAACAGACCGAACTCGCGTCCGTTGCCAGATTGTTTGTAGCCGCCGAAGGGCAGGCTGCGGTCGAAGGGGGCGCCGTTGAGATAGACGCGGCCGGCGCGAATGCGGTTGGCAATTCTGCGCGCGCGTTCAGGATCTGACGACTGGACAAAGCCCGCAAGGCCGAAGGGCGTATTGTTGGCGATGGCGATCGCCTCCTCCTCGGTCTCGTAGTTCATGATCGACAGAACCGGCCCGAAGATCTCTTCCCGCGCGATGCGCATGTCCTCCGTCACGTCGCCGAACACCGTCGGCCGGACATAGTAGCCGCGATTGATCTCCGCCGGCCGGCCGGGCCCGCCGGCAACCAGCACGGCGCCCTCGTCGATCCCAGACTGGATCAGGTCCTGGACCTTGTCGAACTGGGCCCGGCTCACCAGCGGTCCCATGGTCGTCTGGGGATCGAGGGGATCGCCGAGACGGATCTGCGCGACCGCCTTTTTCGCCGCCTCGAAAGCCAGGTCCCGCCGTGATCGGGGAATGAGCATCCGGGTCGGCGACTGGCAGTTCTGACCGGCATTCGTGTAGCAGGCGTGGACGCCGGCCTGGACGGACGCCGCGATGTCGGCATCGTCGAGGATGAGGTTGGCCGATTTCCCGCCGAGTTCCTGCGCCACCCGCTTCACGCCGTCGGCTGCGAGCTTGGCCACGCGAATGCCGGCCGCCGTCGAGCCGGTGAACGAGACCATGTCGATGTCCGGATGGCTGGCAATGGCCTCGCCCACCGTCGGTCCGTCTCCGTTGACCAGGTTGAAGACGCCGGGCGGCAGGCCCGCCTCGTCGATGATCTCCGCAAGCATGATGGAACTGAGCGGCGCCAGTTCGCTCGGCTTCAGGACGACGGTGCAGCCGGCGGCGAGGGCAGGCGCCACCTTAGACGCCACCTGGTTGAGCGGCCAGTTCCACGGGGTGATGAGACCGCAGACGCCGATCGGTTCTCGGCGAATGATGCCGCTTCCCATCCGCTGTTCGAATGCATAGCTTGCGAGCACACGAGCGGCTTCCTCGAAATGGAAGAGCGCAACCGTCGCCTGGCGCTCCGTCGAGAAGGTAATCGGAGAACCCATCTCCAGCGTCATCAGCCGCGCCAGTTCCTGCAGGTTGGCGCGAAAGCCCCGGATGATCCGGTCGAGATAGTCGAGGCGCTGTTCGACACTTGCTTCGCCGTAGACGGCAAAGGCGCGCCTTGCCGCCTGCACGGCGCGGTCTACGTCCTCGCGCGAACCGAGACTGATGCTCGCGAAGGTCTCTTCGGTTGCGGGATTGACGACACCGAACGGGGCCGGGGCCGCAGGCTCGACCCAGCACCCGTCGATGTAGAACTTTCGTTTTTCCATGCTTCCAGTCATTGGTCACCGTCGCGGGCTTGCGTTGGGAAAGAGTATAGGGTCCGCCACCCGTCGCAACGCGTAGTCGGTGGCGTTTCGTCTGGCGACAAGGCACAACCGCCCTCCGTCTGCACCCGAGCGCGACGGACCGGCGAGGCGATCAAAGGTGACGCCCCTCGTCGACCGGGACAATGATGCCCGTCGAGCTCGTGAGATTGACGATGCAGGCAACCACTGCTCGCGCCACGTCGTCCGGCGTCGTCACATGCCCGAGAGGCAGCCTTTGCGCCACCTGCTCGAGCTGTTCGCGCGTGCGATGCGGAACGAAATCGGTGTCGACGCCCGCCGGCGAGACGGAGAACACCCGGATCGTCGGTGCAAGGACCTTGGCAAGGGCGATAGTCAGCGAATCGAGCCCACCTTTGGCTGCCAGATAGGCGAGACTGCTGCCGATGCCGGTTCGGGCCGCAATCGAGGAAATGTTGACGATCGCGGGCTTGTCGCCGCGCTCCAGCAAAGGGCGGAATGCCCGGACCATCGCAAACGGACCGCGCAGGTTCACCATCACGCTGCGATCGAAGATCTCATCGGTGAGACCGTCGAGGTCCGCCGCGGGCACAGGCGTCGTCGCGCCGCCGCAGTTGACGAGAGCATCGAGCTTGCCGAACCTGTCCTTGACGGCCGCAGCCGCGGAAGCAATCGAGGCCGCGTTATCGATCGAGATCTGCAGGGCGAGATGGCCGCTTCCCGAAAGGCCGCCCACCACCTCATGCGCCGCATCCGGCCTTGAATTGTAACCGATGACGACGGTCGAGCCGAGCGCCGCCAAACGCGCGGCGACGGCTCGGCCGATACCGCTGCTTCCACCGGTTACCACACTCACCTTCGGCACCGGCAGTTCGGGAAGGTTTATGGTCGGCATTGTCTCTCCCTGGAGCCGCCTGCGGCGGCGGTTTGTCAGCTGGAACGATCCCCGATTGTCCCCCGCAAGCCGCTGGGCGGTGAACCATCTGGGGCGGAAAACTATCGTGTCCACGCGGGCCGGGCGAGGAACCGACCGTTCGGTTCCTCCGTCTTGGACGCTCGCGCTCTCTTGTCCGTCACTGGTCAGTCGATGAGGCCGACCAGCCGCGCGGGGTTGTCCGCCACCATGGTCCGCACCTCCTCATCGGTGAAGCCCAGGGCGAGGCAGAGCTTGATCGCCTGCCGCATACCCTCGACCGGAGTCGGGTTGTCGACCTGACCGAGATCAGAGCCGATCGAGGATCGCGACACGCCGGCTGCGAGGATGTGCTCCTTCAGCTCCTGCGGCGAGAAGACGTTGAACCGGCTGTCGATATAGAGTGCGGCCGACTGCTCGATCAGGGCCCCCATCGCGGCCAGGTCGCGAATGTCTTCATAGGTGAAATGCAGACCGTACATCGGGTGGTTGACCAGAAGCCGCTTGACGCCCCTTGACCTCGCTTCCTCGAATAGCCGCCAGATTTCCCAGACATGCAGGTGCCCGGACGACAGGATGACATCGAACTCGGCGACAAGGTCGAGGATCTGCTTTACCTCGTCGAGAATATTGCCATAGCCGTCAACGACCGTCAGCCCCGGCGAGTCCCGCAGCTGGACATTGGATGCCAGCCGCACCTTGCGATGGGCGCTCCTGATATGGTTTGCCGCCTGGGCGGTCGGCATCCAGATGAGCTTCGCGCCCATCTTCAGCTGCGCGTCGACGACGAATGGGTTGAGTCCGCCGGTCGAGTTGTTGAGCACCAGACCACTGAACATGGACAGGCCGCGGTCGCCGAGGACCCGCTCCATGAGCGGTATGAACGGTGCGACCGAATAGTGGTGATCCTTGAAGAGCAGTCCCCTCATCCCGGCCGCCACGGCTTCTTCCGCAGCCTGCAGGTGGTCGAGCTGCCGCGGCATCGTCGAAGGGCCCGAATGCACATGCAGGTCCAGCGCGCCGCGCAACAGCGCCGCCGCGCGTTCTTCATCCACCCCGCCGATCAATGCCCGGACTTCCTCCCGGTTGCGTTTCGTATCCTCTGCAGTGGCCATTGCCATCCTCCTTGAACATGTGCTGCAGCCTTAAGCCTTGACTTGCCGAGGCCACAACCTATCGTCCGGGGCGTTCCGCCGGCCGAAACGGAACGGAGGTGTCGCAGGGAGGAAGCGATGGGAATTCGATCCGTCGAGCGGGCGATGAACGTGCTGCACGAGCTCAATCTGCAGCCAATCAATACGATCGCTCAGTTGCACGCGCGCACCAGGCTCCCCAAGCCCACCCTCGTTCGCATCCTCAAGACGTTGGAGGAGGCTGGCTATGTCGAGAACGACACCCGGCAGGGCGGCTATCAGGTCACCGCGCTTGTCACCTCCTTGAGTTCGGGCTTTCACAAGGGCCCGATGGTGGTGGAGGCCGGCCGCGCTTGGGCGATCGCCCTTACCAGGAAGCACAAATGGCCCGTGGCGATCGCGCTTCCCGACCACGACAGGATGGTTGTGCGTTTCAGCACGGTGCCCGACAGTCCGGTTTCACCCTTCCACAGCACGGTCAATCGCAGGCTCGGAATGCTGACCCGGGCCCTGGGGCTTGCCTATGTCGCCTTCCTCGACCGTGAAGCCTTCGATCTGACGATGAACATTCTGAGGAACTCGAACGATCCAGAAGATGCGCGCAGCCACCATCCCGCCGAAATTGAACGTCTGATGGCACAGATCCGGGAAACTGGTTATGCGACCCGCTCATCCCTGGTGGAACCACGCAATTCCAACACGATTGCGGTCCCGATCATCGGCCAAGCCGACAGTGTTCTCGCAACCGTCGGCCTTACTTACTTCAAGTCCGCATTCGCGTCCGACCAACAGGCAATCGACCGCTTTGCCCCCGTACTGAAATCTGCGGCATCCGCGATCTCGGAGGATCTGGAGCGCCTGTCGAGCAAGCTTGCGATGGATGAGCCTGGATGACGTCGGGACTGTGAATGCCCGGACGGCACATCGTCGGGCTTGCCGTTTGCGAACGGATAGCCCGCAACGCGGCCCTCCGACGGTCAGCAGGACTGATAGCGGATCAGCTTGCGCTCGGCGGAAATGATCTGGCAGACCCGACACTCCGAGAGGCCCATCATGGCCCCCAAATGCGCGACGGCGTCGCGCTCGGCGGCAGGCCCTACCATTTCTTTGCCAGATGCTCGCGGAGCGCAGCAACATCCAACATCTGCTCGTCCAGCAGCTTCTTCAGCTTGGCGGTTTGTCTGGCAGGAGGCTCGTTGCAGTCCATTTTAAAACTGCCCGGCGACCGTCCGCCGTGCAACCTTGAAAAATCGGAAGACGCAGATTCGCATTGGGAATGTCATAGGGCGCCAGACGGGGCGCTATCGCCTGCTCGCGATCGACAATGTCGGCAGGCGGATTGTCGGAAAAACAGACATAGATCAGCCCGCCGATCGACTTGAGCCGACCGACGTCAAGCTCTTGCAGCTGCGGTCAGGCCCTGACCCATGGAGCGCGTAGCTGAGGACGAGTCGTGAACTTGGACCGTGCCCCGTGGGCGGGGCACGGTCCGCATGATCAGCCGGCCGCCAAGAACCAGGAGCGGCGGGCCTGTGTCAGGCCAACAGCATAGATGCAGAAGGCAATGACGGCGGTTGCCGGTGCGGAGAGTTCCGCATAGCCGCCGCCCCAGACATGGAG
>Ga0180012_1000547_pt1 | contig 11868 bp, 10 predicted proteins | sample KR11_S2_MetaG_FD_122243 | JGI IMG/M metagenome (GOLD analysis project Ga0180012, IMG submission 122243) | Groundwater microbial communities from the Olkiluoto Island deep subsurface site, Finland - KR11_S2_MetaG | ecosystem: Environmental > Aquatic > Deep subsurface > Groundwater | place...
AAGCTGCCGAAGCGGGGTGTTTCGGATAGATTTAAAATCCACGATGAAGTGGCTTTGGAATACTACAGGCTGCAAAAAATAAGAGAAGGCACAATTGTCCTTGAAAAAGACAGCGGGAGTGAGCTTCATCCAATAATGGAGGCAGGGACAAAAAAAGAAAAAGAAGAATTAGCCAGGCTCTCGGAGATCATTGAAATCCTGAACGATAAATTTGGAACGAATTTTACTGATGCTGACAAATATTTCTTTACTCAAATTGAAGAGGAACTGGTTGCGGATGAAAAATTATCAGAGCAGGCCAAAAACAACAGCATTGGTAATTTTAAATTCGGTTTTGAAGATATGTTCCAAAATAAATTGATAGAAAGAATGGACAGCAATCTGGATATATTTACAAAAATTATGGATGACAAAACCTTTGGAGATGTTGTGAAGGAATGGATGCTGTATAAGGTTTATCATAGGCTCAATGAAATATCGCCGGGAGTAAAGGATAACCAGGTTCATACAATTTTACATACATAATCCGACCCTGTTTAAAGGTAAACGATGAAGAAGATAAAGGATCTGCCTGCTCATAATCGCCCACGGGAAAAACTAAAGGAAAGAGGTGCATCCGCCTTAACTGATGAGGAACTGGTGGCCGCTATTCTTGGGCGGGGTGTTGAGGGACAAAGCCTTTTTACTATCTCCAAAAGTGTTGCTAAACTGATCCGCAAGCATAAAGAAGATTTATCTGTCGAACATCTCACCGCGGTGCGAGGCATGGGCTTGGCAAAAGCTGCACAAATTCTATCCGCCTTTGAACTGGCAAGACGGCATCTGATTAAAGATACTGTAAAGATAACCGGCGCCCAGGATATGATACCGCTTTTGGCTGATATTGCTGATAAAAAGCAAGAACATTTTGTCTGCATTTCCCTTAATGGCGCGCATGAAGTCATTAAAAAAAGGATTGTAACCATTGGCCTGGTGGATCGCAGCCAGGTGCATCCGCGCGAGGTTTATGCGGATGTCATCTCCGATAGGGCTGCCGCTGTAATCTTTGCACATAACCATCCTTCGGGTGATCTGAAACCCAGCGACAGCGATCTGAAAATCCATGAACAACTGACTGAGGCAGGAAAGATCCTTGGGATTCGGATTCTGGATCATCTTATTGTGACCAGAAAGGGATATTACAGCTTCCAGGAAGCAGGGCTGATGGGTTAAATGCAGAAAACGAAAGAGCAATTATCGCAACAAGCTCAAACTCCAGAAAAAAAGGCCTTATTTATTACCTAACATTAATCAATAGGTTTCTATTTTGCAAAAACATCCAAGAGAGGATGAAGTCTTGATGTCTGTATCATCTGATGCAAGTGCATCTTATCGTGGATACCGACTACAAACACTGTATACACTCAGGCGCATGCTCGATGTGAGCGATAACGAGAATCTGATATTCCAACCGGAAGGTAAAGAAGATCTTGCTGTCTATGATACCGATCACAACCTGATAGAAGTGGTACAAGTTAAGGCTCTCGGATCAGAACTTTCCCTTTCCTCGTTTTCTCCCCCAAAGCCCAATTCTTTTTTTTACCGAGCATCTGATCTGCTGAAAGAGAATTCTAATTTAAATATTACTGTTGTAAGTTTTGGCAAGATAGGGGCCGAATTACTTCGGAGCATCGAAACTGAAGGCGATGAACGAAAAAGAGTGACAGAAAAGCTTAGCAATTATGGCCTGTTATCTAAAACAGAAGCAGAAACTCTCTTGTCGACATTACAAATAATCACTCTGAATGAAACTGACGTAAAAGAAGATTTGGATGCATCATTCAAAGGTGGATTTACAGGTATTGATCCTGATTCGGCCTTTGAAATTTTAATGTTTTGGCTTTATGTCTGCGCTGAAAACAAGACTGAGATTACTAAAAAAATCTTGGTCGATAAACTTAATAATATTGGAAAGTTCTTTGCGGCTCGAAGCTCGTATTACAAAGAATGGTTCACTTCCATTGTGCCGATTGAAGATCGAAAGATCTTAGAAGATGATAAAGCCGTTTTATCCCAAGAATTTTATGAGGGTATTTCTGCTAAATATGAACACATTCTCGCAAACCTTGATATTTTGCGACCCAAGAAAATACATAAGATCGCTGAAAAGTTCGAATTAAGCAAAGTAGTAATCATTCATGGAGCTTCTGGCCAGGGCAAAACAACTTTGGCATACCGTTTCTTGAGAGAATTTTATCCGGAGTTCTGGCGTTTTCAAGTTCAGTTAGTTGAAAACAGACAACATGCCCTTAGTGTGGCAAAAGCCTTAGTTAGTCATGCGGATGCCATCGACGTTCCAATGATTGTGTTTGTTGATATTTCACCTAAAGATGTTGATTGGCCCGAACTGGTCAAGCAACTGGCAGACCATCGAACTATCCGCGTACTTGTAACAATTCGTGAGGAAGATTTTCGCCGGTCAAACATCTCTGGAGTTGAATTTCATTTTTCTGACATTGAACTTAATTTTGATCTTTCCGAAGCTCGGGAATTATATCAATCACTCGAAGAGACTCGTATGCCTGCAAGAATCCTTGATTTTGAGGATGCTTGGAATAAGTTTGGGGGTAAAGGTCCACTTTTGGAATTTGTTTACCTGGTTACCCAGGGGCTTTCTCTTAAACAAAGACTAACACAACAAATAAATCGTATCGAAGATGAAGTGAGAGAAGGCAAAAGGAGTGAAAAGGAGATTGAACTTATCAGACTTGTTTCAGTGGCATCGGCTTATGAAGCACGCTTGAAAACAAGGCCACTGGCAAAACATATGGCGTTCCTTTCACCACGCAGAACATTTGAGACATTAGAAAAAGAATATTTTATAAGAGTCAGTAAAGATGGCACTCTTGTTCAAGGACTGCACCCTATCCGTTCCAACATCTTGGCAGAACTTTTAACAGAACCCACATTGTTTCCATGGGCTTCCAATGCGGGGACCTGCCTTGAATTTATGCAGGAAGAAGATATTGCAACGTTTCTTATACATTCTTTTTCACGTCATCACGCAGATTTAGAGTCATTTTTGGCGTTTGTTGCAGAATTCAAGCCCAATCGGTGGGTGGCACTATCTGGAGTTACAACAGCTCTAATCTGGCTGGGAATACTTGAATACACTAAAGGCAATCAGCAATTGATAAAAGAAGCCTATAATGACTCAGGAAGCGGTTGGCATTTTTTAATGGATTTTGATATTGCTGATATTGGTGAGGGTCTGGGAAGATCCTGGTGGAAGGGCCTTGCAACTGAGGAAAGAGCGCTACAAATAGAGGCGTTTCAATCTCGTCAGACAGACAAAATAAAGGTGTTTGAATATGCAAAAAACTGGTTATCTAAACAAAACCAGAAACCACTTTCTCCCATTTCCGATTCTGATTGGGCTGCTGTGGGAAGGGAGGTTTTCTGGATAGGGCGGTTAGGAATTTCGTGGCCACTTTCGGATTGGCTACCTGAATCCGACTTAAAAAAGGCCATCAATGTATTACCTATCGAGGAATTGTCAGATCTAATTCTTGGACTATTTCAAGGAGGATACGGGGAGCCGTTTAATCGTTGGCTGGAGAAAAATAGATCCAGAATAGCAGCTCGTTTTCAAAAAGAGACGCAAACAGTAGCATTAGAAGACGATGGGGAAAAAATTACAACACACTTCATTGTGAAGCTCGATCAGGAGAAAGATTATGCATCCGATAGTGAATCTAATTCTCATGAGCACAAAGATCTTTTTAACGAAGAAGCTGTGCAACGGCTATCAATACTTAGGAAACTCTTTCCTGATCGTAGTGAATTTGCTTCTCAGGGCTACGGCCATAAACTATGGCCAAGTTTTACCTCATTAAATGATTCAACAGTGAAATCCGGGATTCCCTCTTCACGCCTTCCTCCATACTTGCTAACATCAGTTAATTCTACGTTCAGGGGGTTGGGAGAAATGCCACAAAGGCTCATGACATGGGATGAATATGCTCAAAAATTACTAAGTCTCCGGCAAGATGTACTATACAATTTAAAACAGACTGTAAAAGGCCTCAGTCATTTTTTCCGAAAACGGAAACCAATAAAGCTGCTTGGTAATTTAGTCGACAACGTTGACTGGTCTTGTTGTCAGCAGGTGTTACGAAAACCGCCACTGCTGCCAAGATGTGCCGTCGATGAATGGGGTTTTGTTGATGAATATACCTCTGGGTTGCCAGACCAAAAAAAGCCAAAAAAATCCCCAAATGTTAACAGAAAAGGCCTGGCAATTAAGAAATACAAGCCTTTCCTTAAGGCTTATGGGGAATACATTAGAACTCTATCCAATTTTTTCAGTCAATCAATTCACGCTATGACCTTAAACCCATATCTTGGGAGAGCAAGTAATACAGGAGCTGATAAAGCCAAACTGGAAGAGGTGGCAACTCAGCAGGGCATTAATCTTGATATGATACGTCTTTCAAATTTAAACCTTACAGCCGCAATTAAAAATTTGTCGGTATTCCAAAATGAATTCAGAAGTTTCTTGGGGAAACGTGTTAGTACTAATGAACTCGACTGGTTGGAGCATCAGGAAAAGGATGTTTTCCAAAGCCTGCTAATGATGTGGTATTTCTTTATATTCCATCCTGCAAAAATAATGCAGAATGCATTGAATGAAAGCTCTAAGCGGTTTAAGGAAATTATGAGAAAGATTAGAAACAACTTGCAAAAGCAGTGTAAAATAATTTCATCCGAAGCTTTACAAATCACTGTTATGGCAGAAGACAGACTTTGGGAAAACAATCCTGCTTTATGGCTACAGATTGATGGAAGATATCCTATTGATGTATACAATTCTTTAGAGCAAGTATTTGCCGCTATCCCACAAGCCGTGCAAAGGGTCGATAATCGTGAGTTAGGAAACTTTGTTGCTCAGCTCAGGTGGAATTATGTTGTTATTGTTCCTCTGGTAAGGGGCAAGTGCCTTGATGCCACCGCATGGCATGTTTCCTTGCCCGTTCTTTTGTCAAATAAAGAAACGAATGAACTTGGCTGGTGGAATTTAGTGCAGCAGCCTATTCCTCAAGATGCATGGGCTAAATTGGGGTTAGAAATATGGAAAGTGCCGCAATTTGAATTTGCTTTAAGGTTTCTGAAATCTACTGCGGAATTGTCTCTTCTTGCAGCCCATATTAGGGATTTTGAAAGACTCCCCGAACTTGACGATCTTGGTTTAGAGTTGCTTCAAAGCCATATTCACTCTGTGAGTGTTAAAATGGCCGATGCATTTGAAGCATCCCAGAAAGCAGCAGCGGATTTAATTAATATTTTTGAAAAAGTATCTGAAACGGAATATGATCATAGACTAAATCTAATGGCAGCCATGCAAGCCTTAAATGATGGGTGGAATAATGTTTCACCTGTATCTGACTTTAATGGTAAGGTAACCCTCGATCTTGAGGAGCTTGTTGAATGGGCCAAACGACTGGAAAATGCCCGTGAGAAGGCTTTCATGGTTTATCTTTTCTGGGTAGCAGATGTATTGGATGAGATGAGAGAGTGATTTGGTTAAATCTTGATCAGCGCATTAGTTGATATCTGTTTATGCAGATACTATTGAAGAAACATGTGGCATACATCCATAAAAATATAAATTTCTAAAATATATTGAAATGATTATAAAATATGACACTTCACCATGCAAAATCAATTCGTAAAAAGCTGCGGGAGCTGGCCGGTCTTGCGCATGAGCGCGAATTGAGCAGTGCCCTGGAAACGTTGGACAGCCACTTTGCCCAATGGCGTTGGCAGGAGATCGACTGTTTCGAGCTGAATGATCGAATTCACAGCTTTCATCAAAAAACATCCCGCGAGCTATGGGAAACCTATTCTTCCATGGAAGACGATTTTCTCGTCTGCAGAGCGGTGAAGCTGGGTTTTTTGTCCAAAGAAGATGTTCCGGAGAAAGTGGCCGAGACCATCCTTTTGGACAGCCCTGTATTAGAACAAGGAACACATGGGGCTCTTGAACAGTGAGGAAAACGGGTCAAGTCTACGTTTGACCCTTGTTGTTAATTAGTCAAGATTCAAGGGGGTATAGAAGTTTAAGAATAAAGATAAAAAATCAGAAGAGATATTGAAATAAGAGAAAATAGATTGCTCATGGGTCAAACGTGACTCCTTATTCTTTTTTTGACATTTTACTCCAGTATGTTAGGCTTAGACCGCTTCACAATCCGTAACACAACTTTAAGACCCATATGGAAGAAAAGGCCATGTGCAGAGCCAATTTCATTATCCGCAACATGAACGGCGATGAGATCCATTCAGTAGATGAATGGTTCAAATATGCACCACCTAAAATGGGAATCAGGCATTGGAAGGATAAAAGGAGTGCAAAAGAAGTTGCAAAAGCTTGGATAGGAACCGGAAAACCGGTTATGCCTATCAAGCTGAAATCAGTCCTTGACACCCACCAGTTCACTAAAGATTTCTATCCCGACTGGGTCATTCCTGAAATGATAACAGCGTTGGATAATTTTAAGGGTGAACATCGGAATCAAGACCTTGGCATTTTGGGAGCATCTCTGGAAGGAAAAGTTTTTATATCCGTTGAGGCAAAAGCTGACGAACCGTTCGACAAAATGATCTCAATGCAGATATCCAACGCCAAGGAAGGTTCTAAAATCCCTGCAAGAATAGAAGGATTTTCGAAAGCCATATTCGGCAGGCCCGTCGATGATAGAATCGGCCAGTTAAAATACCAATTGTTGACCGGTTTGGCCGGAGCCTTGATCGAGGCCAAAAGCCAGAATGCCGATTATGCTGTTTTCATTGTCCACGAATTTATTTCCAGATCGCTGGATGCCAAAAAATTGAGCAGGAATTCTGATGATTTTCAAATGTTTTTCGAGGAACTAACAGAAATCAGCGGTCTCAATTACGGGGATGGTAAATTGCACGAAATTAAGTCCGTTCCTGGTGGTGAATTTGTCCCCGCTGGGATGCCCCTATTATCTGGGAAAATACAAACCCAGCTAACATGAATCTATAAAATGGAGGAGGTCGAATCACAGTTTAAGTGGTGAAACGTTGGACCCTACGCCATGAGCCTGTGTGTGCCAGTTGTAAATGAAAGGTGAAATATCGCATCCTGATTACTGAGGGATTCATGAAATGCAACTTTGTTTTGATATCGATAACGTTATTGCAAATACCGATCCTATAATTCGTCGAATCATCTATCAGCATACTGGAGGTCGTGTCGATTTGAAACGTGAGGACGTTATTGAGTTTGATTATTGTTCTTGCCCTGATAAAAATGGCAATTTGCTCACTAAATCAGAATGGTATGAGGTTCATAACCTTTTTTCTAAACCTGAAATCATTTCATCCATTGATTTGTTCCCCGGCGTTCCAGAATGCCTGAAACGCTTGTCAACTCGATATGAAATTTATATTGCAACTTCGCGGTTGCTGCAAACCAGATCAGCAACGGTCTCTTGGTTAAAAAAGAACCAGATCAATGAATACAAAATCCATTTTATTAAATCCGGTAGGAAGCACGAGACCCTCGGTTTGACAGACATAATTGTTGAAGACCATTACGAGCAGGCAGCAGCTTTTGCACAAAACGGTACCAAGTGTTTCATCATTGAATACCCGTGGAACTCAAATAAGCCCGCCAGGCAAAAACTTGAATGGGTTAAGGGCTGGGATGAGTTGATGGTTAGGTTGTTAGATTGAAAGCCTACATATAGGAGTTTCGGGACATCCTTGATAAATTGATATGTCGATTAAATCTTGAGCGAGTACTGGGACGTTTAAGGGTGTGATTTGGTGTCGCGTCTTGCTCAGCGCATTAGTTGATATCTGTTTATGCAAATGCTATTGAAGCCTTTTGAGCATAACTGGCAGGATTTTCGTACCCGCAAAGATCGGACGCTTAAAACCGTCAGTGATTTTGGATATGAAAAATATCCTGAGAAAGGAAAATATACCGCCCGTATCAAGGTAATTGATGTTTTCGGGTGTGATACAAGCATTACTGTGGAAATAAACATATAATCATTCCGGGCAGTTGGTAAGAGTGGCTCGGGCAAAAAGAATCATGTCAGGGGGGTAGAATGGAAACAACGGTAATCTATTCAGATGGAGATACGTTAAAAACAGATGTGATCCTGCGTAAATGGCTGGGCAGACAAAGGAAATTCATTGCGATTATAGAAGGCGACAGCCTAATTATCAAAAAGACTTATTCTTTGCTCGATTTTTCTTCCGAACCGGACGAAGACTTCATGTCTATGGAGGAGATAAACGAAGAAGTCCATAAAGCGAGGAAAGAGCATGAACATAGTCGTTGATACAAACGTGTTGATCTCGGCTGTTTTATGGAAAGGTCCGCCTTCAGATGCCTTGAAAATCATACTTGAAAAATACTTTCTGGTTCAAAGTCAATCGACCTTAAAAGAATTTGAAAAGGTTATAAGGCGAGAAAAATTCACAAGAATTCTTGAAAAGCGGGATTTGACGGTAGAGACAGTTATTGAGACCTTGATTACACAAAGCAGGCTTTATAATGTTTCAAAAAAAGCTGAGTCAACAGCAAGAGAAGTTAAAATAGAGGATGCGGATGATCTAATATTTATTGAACTCGCTTTGGAGGCTGGTGCAAAGTTTGTCGTGTCAGGAGATAAGCATCTCCTTGAACTTGACGAGGCTGGAAATACCAGAATCTTAAGTGTAGCTGAGTTCCTTAGGCTTGGTCATGAAGAAGAAATCGTACCTGACACAGCATAACAAAAAACTCTCTCTCAAATAAATCCTAAGCTATGTGGTTTAGAAAAGGAAATATTCCATGAGCACTCCGGTAATCAACCTTGCAGACCTTGAACCTCTTTACGCACCCCACGAAGAACCGAATTTTCAAGGGAAAAAGAAAAGTGGATTTACCTGTATGTTACACAAGAAATTTTTGAAGAACTATTTGGCTCAGATCCCAGTTAACGATTTTTGTTATATCCAACGATCCTTATATTGAATGCAAATCAAAAAAGACACAAAAGTAAAAGTCCAATCAATGGGGTCACCCTTGCATTGTGAATTATAAATTTTTAAAATATATTGAAATGATTATAAAATATGACACTTCAGTATGCAAAAACAATTCGTAAAAAGCTGCGGGAGCTGGCCGGTCTTGCGCATGAGCGCGAATTGAGCAGGGCATAGGAAGACGATTTTCTCGTCTGCAGAGCGGTGAAGCTGGGTTTTTTGTCCAAAGAAGATGTTCCGGAGAAAGTGGCCGAGGCCATCCTTTCAAAAGACAGGATATTGATGGATTGATATTGCCAAAACTACCTGAAGTGCTTAGCCAAAAGCAAAAAAAGGTAAAAATTCACAATTTACTTACTGAATTATCGGTTAAAACGTATAAAATCAAGAATATAGGTTCACGCAAGCTCCCTCAGTGGATTTTGTTAAAAAATAATAAAAACTTAAAAAAACAATAAAAAACAAAAGCGCTTCCATAAAGAAATACAGTAACACTTATGAATTCAACCGGTTATCTTTTGATAAAATTAACAATAAAATTGTTTTAACAAAAGCAAAAAGTATATTTAATACATGGGTTCATGTAATATTTTTTGCAAAACATTACGGCTTCACAGGCGAAGAACTCGACTTTATCATCAACTACGATATCAAGTATCGAATGGGATTAGGCTGAGAGATGGATACAATTAGCCTGAAGAAAAACGACCCGAATTATCCATCAGCATTGAAGCAGCGCCTGGGCAAAGACGCTCCTGACACGATCACAGCCATAGGAAACCTCGACATCCTCCGCCATAACTCAACAGCCTTTTTTTGCTCGACAAAATGTCCTGGCAAAAACCAGTTTATACATTTGAAAGTGATTACAATAAAAACCTTATTAAAATGGGTGCGCGCCCTGTAAACATGGACAATGTTTCCCTGTGGGCAAGTATTGATAAGCAGTAATTGAGTATGAAGAAGCGAATAAAAAACATAAAGAGAAAAAAGTCACACCCTGAACATGACAGCTATTTAATGCGGATAAGTAAGGGTGAACGATTGTATAAATTCTATTATTTTCGTCCCGTGGCTGGGCGTCCTGAACATTTTGAATATCGAATATTAACAAAAGAAAAGACCAATGGAATGTTTGAAATGGTGAGCTATAATTTCAAGATTGTAAGTAGTGTCCCGCAGAAAAGCTCTGTCACCAGGGTCCCTGAAATTTCAAAAAGCCAATTAGATGATATTATTCAAAATGTCGTTATAAAAACGAATACCGGTCCTGATGAGTTCGAAGAATTGGATCTTTCTATGTTTTCGACAATTGATGAACAACTTGAATTTCTAAAACAACATGACAGGGTGGATACAATGTATATTATGTAGATTGGGTGGCTTTTTCGATCCCCCATATCGGGGAGTTCATCAGTTTGTCTTGGATAGGAGTAAACAGGGGACATATCCAACTTTTAAACTTGATAGGGGAAAAATGGGGATGTCCGTGAAATATTGACATTTTTGGGGTAGGATGGATGGAAAAAGATTATTTAAAGAAACTCGCTAAAGATCCTGGCTATATTCCAGGCATTTATAATTATTGTGATCGATGGTGCGAACGTTGCCGGTTCACTTCAAGATGTTTGAATTGCACCCTTGTAGAAGAACAGTTTGGCAATCTTCAAGAGAATGATGAACTCAACGAGGTTTTTTGGCAAAAATTTTCTGAAGTGCTTCAAAATACTCTGACCATGATTAAAGAAATGGCAAAAGAAAAAGGCATTGATCTTGATTCAATTGATATCGAGAAAAATTATAAAAATGAAGAAACCAATAAAAAAAATTCTTTAGCACATCTTATATCTCATACCTCAAAAAACTATGCAAAATTGATTGGCAAATGGTTCAATTCAAATGAATATTTATTTCTTAAGAAGGAAGATGAGATAAACCGAATCCGTGTTATTTCCTCCCAAAATAATCCAGTCGAGGAAGCAATTGGTATAAAAGACGCAATCGAAATCATTAGATGGTATCAATACCAGATTAACGTAAAACTAAAAAGAGCCATCGAAAGTGAAAGTGAAGAGCTATCAGATATCAACGACTTTCCAAAAGACTCCGATGGGTCCGCAAAAGTTGCTTTAATAGGCATAGATCGTTCAACATCTGCATGGAAGATGTTATTGACCTCTTTTCCTGAGCAGGAAAAACAAATTTTATATTTTATTGCAATGTTAGAAAACATTAAAAACAGGGTCGAAACCCAGTTCCCTCATGCAAGAGATTTTGTGAGACCAGGCTTCGATGAAATAGAGCAAAATGGATAACTTACAGCATACCGCCAGAGCCGTGCCGATTCGAAAACAGCGTCATTCAGTATCATACATTCCCGGTAGTTATTGGGCAATTGGGCATTAAGCTGGCCGGTCTTGCGCATGAGTGCGAATTGAGCAGGGTATATGATGACGATTTTCCCGTCTGCAGAGCGGTTAAGCTGGGTTTTTTGTCCAGGGAAGATGTTCCGGAAAAAGTAGCCGAGACCCATGGCTATAGTAAAATTTGATGCCAAACAGACCCCTTGCGATAATTGGTCGTAAAACACCCCTGTATTTTATGATAATTGTTCTTATAATATACTTGACTTTTCCGACCTGTGGCATATCTTCAATGTTATGAAACGAGCAATTGACCAGATTTTAAAGCAATGGAAAGACAGCCGCGTCAGACAGCCGCTTCTAATAAGAGGTGCGCGGCAAGTTGGGAAGACTTATTCGGTAACTGAATTTGGCAGGACAGCATTTGAAAATACTGTTTCTGTGAATTTTGAAGAACAGC
>Ga0180012_1000550_pt1 | contig 11808 bp, 10 predicted proteins | sample KR11_S2_MetaG_FD_122243 | JGI IMG/M metagenome (GOLD analysis project Ga0180012, IMG submission 122243) | Groundwater microbial communities from the Olkiluoto Island deep subsurface site, Finland - KR11_S2_MetaG | ecosystem: Environmental > Aquatic > Deep subsurface > Groundwater | place...
TATGCCTCCAGGATAGCAGAAGAAGGAAATATCAACGATATCTTCTCAAGGCCGGCCCATCCTTATACAAAAGGACTTCTCAAATCTGTTCCAAAGTTATCAACTAAGGCCGGAAGGCTGATGCCCATTCCTGGCTATGTACCTTCACCTTTCAACTATCCGTCCGGTTGCTATTTCCGCGACAGATGCCCACAGGCTTTTGATAGATGCAAAAAAGAAAAACCACAGCTTGTTGATCTCGGCAATGGCCATAAAACAGCGTGTTTTCTTGCAGAAAATGTAACAAGTTAGCCTTTTGAAAAAGGGTCTGACAGGATAACAGGATAGACAAAGATTTTATTTAAAGTGCACAAACAAAGTTAACTTTCATTGTAGCTATCCAGTAAATCATAATATAATCACAACATAAAGAAGGTGCGTATCAGATGGAAATTAGATTTGGATTAACAGAAAAAGTTTTGATATTTTATATCCTGAATATCCTGTTAATCCTGTCAAAAAAATAATATTTAAAAGTGCTAAAATGTTACAAACACCGATACTTGAAATAACAAATCTTAAAACCTGGTTTCCAATAAAACGCGGTATAATGGCAAGGACAGTAGGATATATTAAGGCTGTCGATGGAGTCTCTCTGCATATATACAAAGGAGAAACGCTTGGCCTCGTTGGTGAATCAGGATGCGGGAAAACAACACTCGGAAGGACCTTGTTAAAGCTGGAAAAACCACAAAAAGGAAAAATACTTTTTTACGGTAAGAATCTTATAGATCTTAAGCCGCGAAATATGAAGACAATGAGAAGAAGGATTCAGATGATTTTTCAAGATCCCCTAACCTCTCTAAATCCGAAAATGAATGTTCTAGATACCGTTACAGAAGGGCTTGTCGAATACAAGCTAATAGAAGACAATAAGGAAGATCATGCTAAAAAACTTATGAAAGAAGTCGGGCTCGATGAAAACTCAATTTACCGATATCCTCATGAATTTTCCGGCGGACAGCGACAGCGAATCAGTATTGCAAGGTCTATATCATTAAAACCCGATTTGCTTGTATGCGACGAACCTGTCAGCGCCCTTGATGTATCTGTTCAGGCACAGATCATAAACCTTCTGCTGGATCTCAGAGACAGATATAATCTCTCATATATTTTCATCTCTCATGATATAAGCATAGTAAGCAACATAGCAAACCGTATAGCGGTTATGTACCTTGGAAAAATCGTAGAGCAAGGGCCTGCCTCTGATGTAATAAACAATCCGATGCATCCTTATACAAAAGCTCTAATAGATGCTGTTCCTACGCCTGGAATCTATAAAAAGAAAAAGATTATCCTCAAAGGAGAAACACCTTCTCCCTCTTCACCTCCGCCTGGATGCCGGTTCCATACTCGTTGTCCAGAAGTTATGGATATATGCAAAAACATAGAGCCACAAGAATCAAAATCAGATATGCGCCAGGTATGGTGCCATTTGTATAAGGAGACAAGTTAGTTCGCTTTGCTCACAATTGGTCGAGTGGTCGAGTAGTTGATTAGTCGAGTGGTTCAATGACCCTTACAACTCGACGACTCGACTATTTAACTACTCGACTAAAGTCGCAGGAATTCAATAGGTTGTAGAAATTCCGAGACATATAATTAGCTATAGAAAGGCCTATTCGGCGGCAGCAGGAGCAGCTACCGTTGACGCTTCAGCAACCTGAGCCCCTATATCCCCGCCCTTTGTTCTTTTATTGATTTAATCTTCTGTTTCACCGCATCGGATTTGCCGGCATCAACCTTTAACAATAAGGCCTCGTTAAGATATCTTAATGCCTCATCAAGATCCGAAATAGTTCCTCTGCTTTCAGCCACATTAGCTTTATACATTAAGTCATTAAACTTAATGTTATTTAAACGGCTATATGCTTTCTCGCGAAGATCGCCGGTTGTTGCAAATTGCAATGCTTTATTCAGGTATGACTTTATAGCCATATAATCAGGAGTATCCAACATGGCTGAAAGAGCATCCGCCCTATCAATATAATAATTGAAAACAAGAGGAAATACCTCAGCTTCAGAATAAACAGCACTAATCTGCTCAGGCGATTGCACTCCTGGTAAAATCATAATCCGCTCTTCGCCCAAAGGAGCATATCTGCCCTGCCAGATCTCAAGTGCTCCATCTTTTTCTTTAATATAATATTTGCTATTATTTGAAGAACTTGCGCTGAAAATAAGTACAACTAAAATAATAAAGCCTGATGCAAGGCCTATAACAACCTTTCTCATGGTAGCTTTTTCAGCAGCTTCTCTTTGGGCAGATGCTTTCTCGGCAGCAGCTCTTTCAGCAGCAGCTCTTTCAGCAGCAGCCTTTTCTGCGGCGGCCTTTTCTGCGGCGGCCTTTTCTGCAGCGGCCTTTTCTGCAGCAACTCTTTCTTCTGCTTCCTTCTTTATCTCAGCCCTGATAGTCGCCATGTCTCTCTTCTTGAGCAATAGCTCCTTTATTCTCTTGGCTTCTTTATCGCTCAAACCGGAAACAATCGGCGGTGATGCATAATTCTTTAAATATTCCTCATCCGGGGCAACCCTGAAAACCTTGACCGGCTTCCAAACTTCAAACTTCTTTAAAATCAGATCCTTTAATAATACCTTCTTTTTTTTTGCCGTTACCTTAGCTGTTGTTTCTGTTTTAACCGCGGTTTTGGCTTTTTCTGTAACTTCGGCCTTTTTAGCGGTCTTATTTACCTCATCCTTTTTTGCAGACTTAGTCTTCTTTTTCGCGGTAGATTTGATCAAGCTCTTTTTTCCCATAACAACACCTTTGAATTTACGTATGATTTGGCATATTAATAATGATTAAAAGCACAAAACTATATTTTTTTTATTATAAGATAAGTGCAATTTTGTAAACACTATTTTGCAGCACAAATTCTAATTATGGATTACAATTATGATAACTATTTAGTTTCCGTTAGTAAAATAGTCTGATTGACAGATCATAATTTATTCTTTATTAGTGTTCTCAAGTTTCACACCCTTAATTCGAGACCTTTGGAAAATGCTCAATTTTGTTCAAGTTCAAGGAAGGCGAAAATTTTAAACGTAGGAATACATTGAGTATTTCGAGGCTTAAAATTTGAGCCTGACACCAAAATTGGGCAAAAGGGGGCGTTTTGCGAAGGTCTCAATTCCTATTGATGCCGAGGGGGTAGCCTTATGTCCAAAACGTCTGAAAAAAGGGTAACTTGCAACATAAAAACACCGGACACAGTTAAAATCGATTTGATCACAACTATTGACTACAAATATAAAGAAGCAAGGGATATTGATATTACAATTCAGCAGCCCGAGTTTACATCTGTGTGCCCCATGACCGGGCTGCCGGACTTTGGATGTATAACAATTAGATACACTCCAAATAATAAGATTGTTGAATTAAAGTCGCTGAAATTTTATATGTTACAATACAGAAATGTCGGCATTTTCTATGAACATCTTGTCAACAACATATTAAATGACCTGGTTGAAGCACTTGATCCTAAGTGGATGGAAATTACAGGAAATTTTACTGCAAGGGGCGGCATTACTACAAAAGTTGCCGTCGAATACAATAGTGCCTGAACGAAAACTGCTAATTTTCATTTGGGCACTACAATAGGAAAAAAATGAAATTTTATTTTTTAAAGACTTTTAATAAAATAATTGTTGTTATTGCCATCTGTTTTTTATTTTCTTTCGCAGCGCTGATTACAGGATGCTCATTTTTGCCGGCTATAAAAAAAATAGCTTGTGATATAAAAGCCCCTGCAGGTGATTTAAAGAAAAAGGTTGGAATAACTTTGTTCGAAAACCGTACTTTTTTTGCCGTTAATAACTTCGAAAAAATCTTCCATATTAAACTTGCCGAAAGCTTAAAAGAAACTTGCTCGGACATCCTTATTATAAAACCGGGAGATCCAGAATATCCCGATCAAATGGCTGTACCCCCCAGACTTGCCTCTGGGCAAATTGACAACCTTGTTTTTGCAGAAACAGGCAGAAAACTTGGTCTAAATGCAATTGTCACAGGAAGTCTTATAGACATAAGCGGGAATAAAGAAAGCAAGGGAATTCTGTGGTTCAAAGATACCCATAACTTTATTCGATTTCAAATCGCTGTAGAAGTCTATGATACTGAAACCGGTGCAAAAATTTTCGATGATAGTTTTGACGACGAAATCGAGGTTGATGAAATAGACCTTAATAATCTCAGAACCGACAATGCAAATGAAATACCGGCTTTAAACGATGCTTTGTTAAACGCAGTGATTCCCATAGGCGAAAAGATCTGCGACGCTCTCAGCATTCAGCCCTGGAAAGGATATGTAATTTCAAGTGTTGCAGACAAGATAATAATATCTTCAGGAAAAAGATCGGGTCTTATCCTTGGAGACAAACTTGAAGTATATGATAGCGGAAATATATTTGAAGGAAAAGACAGCCAGAAATTTTTTATTCCAGGGCCTAAAATTGGAGAGATAAAGATAACCGCACTTTATCCTGATAGAGCCGAGGCAACCCTTATTTCAGGCAAAAGCATAAAGGTCGGAAGTACAGTAAAAATAAAGGAATAGCAGGCGTTCACAGGTTCAGAGGTTCACAGGTTCAGAGGTTCAAGTCTCTGGATTAGTGAAGGTTAACGAAAGAAAGGTAACCCTGAACCGTGAACCTGAGTAGTTACTATATTTTAATCCTGTAAACTTTAACAGGCTCATTTATGCCCTTGAATTTAGCTGGGGGTAATGGCTCAACATCTATCTGCCCTTCAACCTTTTTAAATGTGCTTTCATTGATAAGTATTTCGCCTTCCCCTGCCATACTTTCCAATCTTGCCGCAATATTCACAGCCATACCTATTGAAGTAAACTCCTTTTTTCTCAGAGAACCTAAAATGCCGGAGAATACCTTCCCGGTTGATATTCCTATTCCTATTTTAAGCCTTAACCCATCCTGGTTGTTCTGGCTGCTGTCAATTTCCTTTGCTTTTTGCTGTATTGCAATTGCAGATCTAACAGCTCTGACTGCATCGTCGGAATGAGCTACAGGTGACCCAAAGACCACCATGATACTGTCACCTATGTGCTTGTCAACAGTACCATTATGTTTGTATGCTATCTCACCCATTGGAGTAAAATAACTGTCGTTCAGAAAGGCTGCAATAGTTTCCGGGGCAACCCCCTGTGACATTTTGGTAAATCCCCGAATATCAGAAAAAAGTATAGATACTTCATGGAATCTGGGCGTTAGAGCTAAAGGAAAAGCCTCGATCTCCTTATATACCTGTTCAGAAACAAACTGTTTCAGATGCTTTCTTACATTGATTTCGTGAATTTTTGCTCTTAATTCAATATTGTCAAACGGCTTTGTAAGAAAACCGTCGATACCTTCATTCGTAGCCATAATGGCTGCTTCCATAGTTGCATAACCTGTCAGTATTATACGTGTTATCTCAGGGTTAATGGAACCGATAATTAAAAGCGTCTCAAGGCCGTCCAAGCCAGGCATCTTATAATCAGAGATAACCGTTACTATTTCCGATATGTTTTGCTTGATAAATTCTATGCCCTTCTCACCGTTTTCTGCAGCATAGGTTTTATAAGGCTCATTCTTTAAAGCACGAAGTATCGATCTGCGAACACCCTCTTCATCATCAATAAAAAGCAATCCATTCATAGCTTTTCTCCTGAGTTCTAATTCTCAAAAAATTACCGGACAAGCAAATTAATACCTAAATTGTTTCACAACCTAAAAATTTCATATATGTTTTTAAAAGATCTATGGCTTCATCTTCTGATGAAATCTTTTTTATCGATTCACGGAATTTACTGCTGCATTTCAATCCTTTGACAAACCATCCAAGCCGACTGCGCATCATAAAACATGCGCGCCTTTCTCCAAAATATCTTACTGACTCATGAACATATTTTACCATAACTTTAAAGCGTTGTTCAAAATCTACATAAAACGACCCTTCGCCCCTGGAACGTGCCAAAATCTGTGCAAAAATCCATGGATTTCCTATTGCAGCTCTTCCAATCATAACACCATCACATCCAGTCTCATTTTGCATTTTAACGGCATCATCCGGAGTAATAATATCTCCGTTCCCAATTACAGGAATAGAAACGATTTTTTTTACTGAAGTTATAATTGACCAGTCTGCTTTGCCTCTGAATCCCTGGACAGCGGTTCGAGGATGCACGGCAATTCCATCCACACCGCACGCTTCAGCAATTTCTGCAATCCTGAAAGCATGAGCCCCTGACTTATCCCATCCTGTCCTTATTTTTATGGTAACCGGTATGCTTACTGACTTTCGAACAGCTTTTAACAATGATTCCGCCCTTTCGGACTCTTTCATCAGAACAACACCGGCACCTGTTTTAACCACCTTTTTAACTGAACAGCCAAAATTAATATCCAGTAAAGATGCCCCTGAAGATTCAACTATTTTAGCTGCTTCAGCCATTATTGAAGGATCATCTCCAAATATTTGAACAGATAAAGGCTTTTCTTCAGGTATAGAGTCAAGCATCTGTAAAGTTTTTTTTGATCCGCGCACAAGACCGTTCGCGCTTATCATTTCAGAGCAGACAAGACCGCAGCCGGCTTCTTTTGCTAAAAGCCGAAAAGGCAAATTGGTAATACCGGCAAGTGGAGCCAGAATTGTTGAATTATCAAGAACTATTGATCCTATTTTTAAGGAGTTATGCATAGTTATAAAATTTGTAATTTTTAGTCTGAAGCTGGATTTGCATAACAAAAAAGGCAGTTATGATAGCATGGATGAAGACTATATGATCCGATATCTGCAGACACCTTGCATCCGCACCCATTTTTTATCCTCTGGCCACAATCTTTTTTAAGGGAAAGAGACCCTCCAAACAATTCCATCAGACGATCATTAGGTATGCACGAACTTTTTGTAATACCGGAACTTTCAGGAAGAATTGACAGTAATTCTTTCTCGCAACAGGTATGGAGACTGATGTTTTTATCAGCCAGCTCATCTTTCATTTTAAGAACAATTTCGCTTTTTATTTCAATTGACGGATCAATGAAAGCAAAGCCAGGCAATTTTGCAATTCTTTTTCGAATCTTATGATAATCATCCATGAAGCTTGTTATACATCTTTTGATGCCATACTGGGAGGCTTTGTTTGAAATATAGTTGAAATCATGAAGATTGTCATGGATCTTTCCATCTTCTGTCTTATAAAAGCATATAGGATCAAATCTCCAGCTTATAGAACCAGCACCGAAATTTCTGCAAAGATATTCTAGCTGACGAATACGTTCCTCTAAAGCAGGCACATTAGGTTCAAGTAACGGCTCCAAAGAATTTATGGTAAAATTAAAATAAAGATTGTATCCTATTTCTCTAAGCTCTTCCCCGAATCTGCTTTTTATGAAAGGCCCAAAATTTTTCGACCAGAATAAAATTGTATGAACCTTGTCCGGAGTGGCGGGTACAAATGATACATTCCTGTTATAAGGATTCACCACATCAAAGCAGCCCATCTCAATTCGTCTCATAAACCACTTCATGTAAAACGCTGGGATATCAGTTCTTCTTGAGGCTGAAATTACTATTTTGTCCGGTGAATCCTTCAAAACTAACCGCTATAATTTGTTTTTCTCAAGTTTCTCACCTCCCTCTATGCAACAAAAGCTTTAAAGGGCAGGTATTAGTGGGTGCGAAACTTGGGTTATTTTTTCTTCAAATCCGCCAGAGATATTATTTTGGCTCCTGCCGACTCTTTGGGCATTCCTTGTTTCTTTTTCTGAAATGTAGGCTTTACTGATTCTTCCGGACAGACAACTATTTCCATTCGCACTTTTTTACCGCCCATTGTAAACTCTTTACCATCAATATAGGTGTCCTTTAAGACCCATGTAACAGCGTAAATCGGCGTTTGAAGAATCAGCAGCTTCACATGATACCAGTCAGGTTTGGCATCCGGCAAAATTTTTTCAATTCTGGCAAAAATAAGCGGCTTGTCTTCAAAGTACACCAGTACTACATCATTTTCTTTCGCCATTTATTAATATCCTTTGTAATGGTTCACGGTTCACAGTTCACAGTTTTTTTAATGAATTTTGTAATGATTGAAGCATGTTTGATATTGATCTCAATTCTTGAATTAATTTTTTTTCAGAAAACACCTTAACCTTACATGAAATATAAGCTTGAGTTCTCACAACTGAGCCTCTTGCTTTTATGTTTTGATCAACCGTTAACTGTAAACTGTTAACCGTAAACGGTTACTATCCTTTATTAGCATGAAAGCACAAAAAATGGTGTTGAAGTTTTACTATCTTCATTATATCTTGATAAACTTGTAAAAAGTCGAAAAATACCATTTCCCGTCATTCCGGCAAAAGCCGGGCACGTAGTGAAGCTTTAGCGCTATCCAGTATTTTCAAGTAGTTGCAGATCATCTGGACTCCTCCCGGACTCGATCCGGGATCTACCGGAGTGACGACTTTTTACGAATTCATCATAAGTAACATCTCAATAAATACTGAAGCTCATTGGTGATAAAATGTCATTAAAAAAGACAATGAACAAGAGCAATTCAGGGAATTCAATTAAAAAGAGAGCAAAAGAACTGGATTGCCTCTATGCATTTTCCAGCCTGGTTGTAAAAAATAATATTACAGTTGACGAGATACTTCAAGGGACAATTGATCTAATACCTCCCTCCTCGCAATATCCGGCAATAACCTCTGCACGCATAATTCTTGAAGATCAAATTTATAAAACAAAAAACTTTAAAGAGAGTATCTGGAAACAGACAAGTGATATTGTTGTGCATGGCAAACATAAAGGGACTTTGGAGATCTGTTATCTTGAACAAATATCAAAGCCTTTCCCAAAGGAAGAAAAAGAACTTATCAATGTTATTGCAGAACGTTTGGGTAGAATTATAGAGCGCAAGAAAACTGAGGAAGCATTGCGTAAGAGCGAAAAAAGGTTCAGGGACCTGGTTGAAAATTCACTGACCGGCATTTTTATTCTACAAGACTCAGAAATTGTATATAATAATCCTGAACAGAAAAGACATTTCAGCCGCCTTTCACGTTCCTTCAAGCTTATGGATTTTAAAGGCATACATCCTGATGATGTTGAGATGGTTAAACAAAACTATCAGAAGATAGTTTCGGGAGAAGTGTCGACTCTTGATATAAGCTTCAGGTTTTATCCCCTTGAAAAATCAGATAACAAGCTTGATAGAAAATGGGTATGCTGCAGAATCAGTCTTATAGAATATTCAGGGAAAGAAGCAATATTGTTCAATATGATGGACGTTACTCGATCCAAGGAAATGGAACGTCTTTTAAAGATAAAGGATAAAATGACTTCTCTAGGGCGTGTTACCGCGGGCATTGCACATGAAATAAGAAACCCGCTTTCAGGCATCAATATTTATTTAAACACGCTGGAAAAAATCTATGACAAAACAGACAGCCCGGAAAAGGTTAAAACAATAATAAGACAGTTGAAATCAGCCTCAAATAAAATTGAATCCGTCATTAAAAGAGTCATGGACTTTTCCAAGCCAGGCGAACCCAGACTTATGCTGTCGAAAATCAATCATCCAGTTGAAGAAGCAATAAATCTTTCTTCCGTCACATTTCAAAAAAGCGGTATCAAAATAGAAAAATTTCTATCTCAAAATTTGCCGCACTGCCATATTGATCAACATTTTATCGAACAGGCGATTTTAAACCTGATGACCAATGCTGCTGAAGCAATGAAAAATATGGATGGAAACAAAAGAATAATAATAAAAACATACATGGAAGATAACCGTATTTTTATAAGTGTTGCAGACTCAGGGACAGGTGTGCCTTCCAGCCTCAAAGACAGAATATTTGATCCGTTTTTTACTACTAAAAGCGACAGCTCCGGAATTGGGCTCAGCATCTGTCACAGAATAATTACAGATCACGGTGGATCTCTGGGTGTGCTTGACAGTAAATGGGGTGGAGCTGAATTTAAGATTGAGCTCCCGCTGGAAAGAAGAACAAAACAGAGATGATTTCATACTCCATATGCATAGTCGACGATGAACAGGTCATAAGGGAGGGGATAACTATGGCCTTTGAATCTGACTACCAGGTAAATGCTTTTTCCGCAGCCGAAACCGCAATAGAAGCCATAAAAAACAGCCCGCCGGACCTTATTCTTCTTGATATCGGACTTCCGGGCATTAATGGCATTCAAGCTTTATCGGAAATAAAAAAGCTTTGCCCTGAAATTCTGGTCATAATGATAACTGCCTATGAAGATATCAAAACTGTAATCTCTGCCATGAAACTTGGGGCCTATGATTATGTGGTAAAACCCATTCACATGGACGAGTTGGCAATAATTATCAGCAATGCACTCGAAACTATCAGGCTTAGAAAAGAAGTTAAAGCTCTTCAGGATAAATATTTTAAGGAAACCCTGCCTTGTTTCATAGGAGAAAGCAATGCTATTCAAGATGTTGTGGAGTTTATAGAAACAGTGGCGAAAAGCCCTGACACGCCTATTCTTATTCTGGGAGAAACAGGCACAGGTAAAGAACTCATTGCAAGCGCCATACATGCCAGAAGCCCCAACTTTAACGGCCCCCTGATTACCGTAAATTGTGCTGCTATTCCAAAAGAACTTATTGAAAGTGAGCTGTTTGGTTATGAAAAAGGAGGGTTTAGCGGAGCCAGCATATCCGGCAAAAAGGGATTAATTGAAGACTCGGAAAACGGCACCCTTTTTCTCGATGAGGTAGGTGACTTGAGCCTGGACGCCCAGGCAAAACTTCTCCGGTTTCTTGAATATGGGGAATTTTACAGAATAGGCGGCACAAAAAAGCTTAAAATTCAAACAAGAATTGTCTCTGCCACAAACAAGGACATAAACAAACTGATAGACAGCAGACTGCTTAGAAAAGACCTCTATTTCCGGCTGGGAGTTATCAAGGTACAGATACCTTCGCTGAATGAACGCCGCCAAGATATCATACCTCTTGTAAAGCATTTCTTATACGAATTCAGCAAGAAATTCCACAAAACATTTACAGGTATTGCCCCGGAGGCTGAAACAGCCTTAAAGGAATACAACTGGGTGGGCAATGTCCGTGAACTGAAAAATCTAATTGAAAGAGGGGTGGTTATCGGAAAGGGGCCAAAGCTGACAATCCAGGATCTTGGAATAGAGGGGTTTAATAGTAGAGAAATTGCCAGGTCGGACAGCAATATGCCATGTTTTCCCCCCATTACACCTGCCGGTATTGATCTTCCATCTGTTCAAAAATCTTTAGAAAAATTCTATATCGAAAAAGCGCTAAAGATGGCTGGAGACAACGAAAGCAAAGCAGCAAAACTCCTAAACATAAACTATCACACTTTCCGTTACCGAAGAAATAAACATAACTAATCAGGTTCAAGGTTAGAAAGCCCTGGCCGCCGACGGCAGGGGGATGAAGATTAAATATAGCAATTTTTCTAATAATGATTTAGCAATTTTTCTAAATTTACATTCCAGCCAAGATTTCCTGCCAACACCATCTTTTCTAACCATTTGAATATAAACGTTTATTTGATTTGATGCTTAATGGCATGTATTATGCTTAAATAGTGCCTGAACGGAAAGTCATGTTCGGACAAAATTCGAATACCCGCCTGCCATGCAACATGATCATGGACAGAATAATAACCTGGGCATAGTGTATATTTTTCGTGACCGCGATGCATCCCAGCACAGGCATTGCGGGCAGGTCGAAATCCGAAATCTGA
>Ga0180012_1000553_pt1 | contig 11772 bp, 7 predicted proteins | sample KR11_S2_MetaG_FD_122243 | JGI IMG/M metagenome (GOLD analysis project Ga0180012, IMG submission 122243) | Groundwater microbial communities from the Olkiluoto Island deep subsurface site, Finland - KR11_S2_MetaG | ecosystem: Environmental > Aquatic > Deep subsurface > Groundwater | place...
CCCCAAAAAGATATTTTCTATATATTCTGACCGGGCTTGTCCAACAAACGGTTCAGATTGTGGTTCGCTTCGCTCTCACAATCTAACCTTATTCGTTAGGAAATTTTTGCTGTTTGATTTATATCTTGCCAATTTTGGCCCCAAAATCGACAATGTGGTCTAGTCGTATCAACTGCTTACAGAATGTGTAAGTAGGCATTGCATCGTAATATCAGTTGGTTAATGTGGCCAGACCCCAGACTTATGTGATCACATTTGGATTGCGCGTATCTCATAAGAATGAGGGGAACAGGAGTTCCCCTCATTCGATCACCTAAAGATTCTTTCTATAAAGAGCGCAAGAACGCAACCAGGTCAGCCTTTTCTACGTCGTTCAAGTGAAGTTGTTGAATAAGGTTGAAATACTCCACGGTGTCTTCCAGCGTGAAGCACCTTCCGTCGTGCATGTAGGGGGGAGAATCTTTGATACCTCTCAAGGGGAACGTTTTAATAGTGCCGTCGTGGGCCATCATCATTCCATTTGCCATTTCCTTCTTGTAAAAACGCTCAGCCTTGAGATCATGCATACTATTGTCGGTGTAGTAAGGGGCAGGGTGACATGTGGAGCATCGAGCCTTGCCGTTGAAAAGCGCCTCACCACTTAGTTCGCTGGGGGTAGCCTCAGCTTTGTCGAGTTCGCCGTAAATGTCTAGCTTGGAGGCTGGAGGAAAATCCAGTATTGCTAGGAATTCAGCCATGAAATGCACTTGGGAGCCCCTCTCGAGAACATTAACCCCTTTCTTGGCAGCCATGCAGTGGTCTCCATCGAAGTAGGCAGCACGCTGTTCGAATTCGGTGAAGTCCTCGACTGTTTTAAGTGCACGTTGAGAACCGAAGAGCCGCTGGATGTTAACTCCACGTAGGGTAGGGGTCTCAATACGGTGTCTGAATTCCTGTGGCCGAATGTCACCAACAAGATGATTTGCCCCGTTGGTATGGCCATTAGCATGACAGTCGAAACAAGTTACGCCCAAACTGGGCCTGTCGGTACGCCGGTCTTCTGTCGCGTTAAATTGCTGTTGGGGAAACTGGGTCACCAGGAGGCGGAGACCTTCGAGTTGTTTGGGATTCAGAAGACCGTTAAAAATCTCATAGTAATTGTCGATGGTAATAAGGCGCCCCTTGGCCACGTCACCAAGGTCAGGCCGGGTGGTCAGGAAAATTGCTGGGGCCGGATCCGGAAGGATCTGTTCGGGCAGATCAAAATCCAAGTCAAAGCGGACCAGCCGGGGCAATAATTTTGAGATCATCTCAGGGAATAGCATACCCCCCTCGGCATGATCAGCAAAAGGTAGGGGCTTGTATGGAAACAACCCCTTCTCTTTAATTTGTTTTGGGGTCATCTTGTCAAGTTCATTCCATGATGTCCCTTTAAGCTTGGCTGTTGGTCCAATGGGGAGGGGTTTCCCTCCTGACATGACGGTTTCAGTAGCAGTCTTTGTGGAAAGGTTATATCGAGAGTCCAGTAACTCCTTTTGTAGTTTGGAACGTTCGCTTTTTACCGCCATGCGTGAGGCTTTGATTTGGTCGAAAGTCTCAGTCTGGTTCGTCGGTCCATAGCTGGAAATGACTTTCTCCATTTGTGCAAAAACGACTGTAGAATTGGTCCACACCAGCAACATAATGAAGATTTTGATCAATTTAATAAACAGAAAATTGTTCTTTTTCATTCTACACCCTCCCTTTTTTAATAGTTGTGTCTTTATGCATCCTTTACCTGAGATCTTTTTTAGAGAATATCACCTCCTTTTTTGATTAAGCCCGATAGACTTATTCCTTCTCCGCCGAACAGTGTATTAGGCAGAATGAGCCAATATGGTGCTAGGCAGATTCTGTCTATTGATTTCTTTGTATTCTGTGTATTCTTTTATGTGAAAGGTCGTACGGTCCATTTTTTTTTAAATATATGCTCATATCTTCTTGAGTGGTACTACATACTGTAGGGAAAAACAAATTTTTCAGCCAAAAATATTGAGAACTTTTGGAGTAAGTATCTGGAAATATTCAGCCAGCGTGGAGTCAAAGAAAATAATAAATACTGGTACGTGAAGCGGGTGGAGGCATTTATCAGGGCTGCCAGGGGCGGAAACTGCGTGGTCATAGCGCTGATGATATCAATCACTATATGGAGAAGCAGGGGCGGAAAGATGGAATTTTGGGATGGCAGTTCCTGCAGATCGTCGATGCAATACTGATCTGTCCCTCGATCCACGCAGATATAAAACCCGGCGGCATCATACCCACGAAAACGGTCTGCGGAAGAGCGTCAAAAAGGCGGCTCTGATGGTCTCGATCAGCAAACGATTCAACTGCCGCGCCCTGCGTCACAGCCGTGCTACTCATCTGCTGGAAAGTGGTCACGATATCCGTACCATCCAGGAATTCCTGGGCCACGCCGGTCATGGGGTGATCAGCCCTCTGGACAGCTTATAAGTCTCTTTTCATGAAGTCTTTATTTCTCAAGCAAAACCACAGTCTCGATATGATGGGTCTGGGGAAACATATCCACGGGCTGGAGCTTTATGATGGCGAAGCCGGCACAGCTCAACTCGCCCAGGTCCCAGCAGAGGGTGGCGGGGTCGCAGGAGATATAGACCAACCGTTTACGGGCAAGGGCTGCCAGGTGTCGCGCGAGGCCAGGAACGCCCTGTCTGGGCGGGTCGATGACCACGCAGTCAAAGCTCCGGCCTTCTGTTACCAGTGTCTGGCAGCGTTCATGGATTGGGTTTTTCTCAAAGAGGGTGTTGGTGAGGCCTGCTCGCTTGCTGTTTATACGGGCAGAGCGGATCGCTGATCCCTGGCCTTCGATGCCCAGCAGGGACGCGGACTGGATGGCCAGGGGGATGGAAAAATTGCCCATGCCGCAGAAGAGGTCAAGAACGGTGGTCTGCCTGTCGGTTTGACAGAAATCAAGCACGGTCTGGATAAGCTGGATGTTTTGTTCCGGATTGACCTGACAGAAGCCGCCAGCTTCCAAGGCGAGCGAGATTGATTTGTCGGTATGGCCGGGAAAGGGAGGCAGTAAAAACTGTAACTCGTCGTTGTCGCCGTCATCCTTGTTGCCGGAGCTCGGACCGCAGGGGAGGAAATCCTGGCCGTGAAAGAGGATCTTTTCCACCAAAGGTAAGGTTTCCATCAGCGCTTCGGCCTGTTTCATGTTGGCTGGCCGCGGTTTGCGGACGAGGTGAAACAAGCAGATAGCCTTTGAACTTGAGGGGTTGAGCAGCAGTTCAAGTTCGGTGGTGGTGGCCAGTATTTTATGGAATGGGGGCTGGCCTTGGAGTTGCTGCAAGACGTTGTTCAACTCCGGTCTGGCCAACAGGCATTCGGTGATCGGGACGCATTGATGGGAATGGTAGCGGCGAAAGCCCGGTTGCCTGTGCTCGTCTATCTGCAGCCGGATGCGTTGGCGGTACCCGAAGGCCAGTGGTGAGGCAATGGGGTCAGCCAGCAGCGGAACAGCCTGTTGCAGGGCGCTCTGAGGGGCACGCTCAAGCAGGTCGGCAATGATCCTTTTTTTGATATGGAGTTGTTGCTCAGAGTTGCAGTGCTGAAGGTCGCAGCCGCCACAGGCACCATATTTAGGGCATGGCGGAGAAATGCGGTGAGGGGAGGCCTTAATAACTTTGCTGAGAGCTGCCTCGGCAAAGCCCTTTTTCTCCGTCAGAATTCTGGCCGTGACGGTTTCGCCGGGCAGGACATGCCGGAGCAGAACGATTTGTCCATCATCCCTGCGGGCCAGGCCGTATCCGCCATTGACTATTTTTTCAATCACCAGAGGGGAGTCGCTCATTTTTTCAATGACGTACGGGTTGTGGAAATGGTATTTTAAATAAAAAGCTCTATCAGTGGGTACTATTCTACCGGCCTGGCTGGCTGATCTTGAGCTGGAAGCTGGACGCCGGCTATTTTTATAGCCCTTCTCGGATAAAACTTCATCCATAAATCATGAGCCCAACCATTCTTTCATGCGTCTTCTGTCTCTTCTCTTCCTGCTAGTATTCATGCTGATGCCAGATGCGGTGTTTGCGGCAGTGGTGCTCGACGTTACTGTCAGTGGTAACGGTCTGGCACGGTCTTCTGATGCCGCAGGAACCAGGAATGGCATGGATAAGGAGATGTCTGCCAATGTCCTGGCCCATCTCAGAATCTATCAACAGCAGAAAAACCCCAAGCTCGGTGTCGGTGAGATGCGCCGTCTGCATCGGAAGGCACCCGTTGATATCAAATCAGCTCTGGAGCCTCTGGGCTATTATTCGCCCCGGATAGAAAGCGCCTTGGTCGAGACTGATGGTGTCTGGCATGCCACCTACATTATCACGCTTGGCGAGCCGGTGCATGTACGCTCTGTCTTCGTGGGGGTCACTGGTCCTGGCAGCGGCCTGTCCCTTTTTGCTGATCTTGAGCCGCAGTTTCCCCTGCAGGACGGCGCGGTTCTCAACCATCAGCAATATGAAGAAGGCAAGAAAAAGATTCTGCGTTGGGCCATACGAAACGGTTTTGTCGAGGCCAAATTTGAAAAAAATGAAATAAGGGTACATCGGGCCAACCATGAGGCTGATATCGATCTGCTCCTGAATACCGGTCATCGCTTTCTCTTCGGTAAGACCCATTCCTCCCAGAATATCATCAATCAGAAACTTCTGTCACGCTATCTTCCTTATAAAGAGGGTGATCCTTATTCCCTACGCGCAATCACTCGTCTGCAGTCGATTCTTTACGAAACAGGTTTTTTCAGCGGGGTGACTGTGGAGCCTGAGTTTGATAAGCTCAGCGAGCAACGAGTACCCATTGCCCTGACCCTTACTCCTGCCCTGCGCAATCGCTATAGCTTTGGTCTTGGCTATGGCACTGATACCGGGATTCGAACCAAGATGGAGTGGAATAATCGCCTTTTCAATGACAGCGGACATAAGGTGAACAGTTCTTTACAACTTTCTGAAAAGATCAACAGGATTGGCGCTTCCTATGAAATCCCCGTGGCTGATCCAAGGTACGATGCCTTGAAATATGCAGGGAATTGGGCCAATGAACAGTGGAATGACACCCAGATACAGTTGTTGTCTGTGGCTGCGGCCCTAAGTCATTCCGGGCCGATGTATCAGTATGGGGGCACCCTTGAGATCCGCGATGAATCTTATGATGTGGGAGTGACCAGCGGCACGAGTCTACTTTTTTTACCTGGGTGCAGTTGGAGTGTGGTCTTTGCGGAAAACAGGATCAACACCGAGGATGGATGGCGGTTTTCCATGGATATGAAAGGTGCTGACAAAACTCTTTTCTCGGATGCCACCTTTGTACAGGCTCAGGCCGGGGTGAAGGGAATAACATCAATTTTTGACAAGTGGCGCTTGATTGGCCGTTTTACCCTTGGCGGCACTGCTGTTGACTCCATTGATGATCTCCCTCCGTCCCTCCGATTTTATGCCGGTGGTGATCAGAGTGTCCGTGGCTTTGCGTATAAAAGCATTGGCCCCATTGATGCCTCAGGAACGGTGATTGGCGGTCGTTATCTTATGGTAGGCAGCATGGAAGTGGAGCGGAAGGTGGACGAGATGTGGAGTGTGGCTGCTTTTTATGATACTGGGCAGGCCATGGACAGAATGAATGTCAATTTGAAAAAAAGTGTGGGTGTCGGCGGGCGGATTACCCTGCCATTCGGCCAGATACGACTTGATGTGGCCGTTCCTTTGCTGGAAGAAGAACACGCTGTCCGTGTTCATCTTAATGTGGGGGCAGATCTGTGAAACGGTGGCGTGTTGTCAGCCTTCTCTTCCTGCCCGTACTGGTCGTCCTGGCGGCCTTGGTTTTCTTGGGCTTGACAGAGAGGGGACTCAGGCAATTAGCCCGGACTGCCGTGGGGGTATCGGGCGGGACTCTGGCCATTGAGGATGTTCAGGGCAGGTTGTTTGGCACATGGCAGTTGGATGGATTGCGGGTGCAGACAGCGGCAGCCGATCTGGCCTGCAAAAAAATTGTGATGCAGTGGCAGCCCCTGGCCCTTCTCCATGGGACAGTGCGGATTGTCAAGTTGCATGGAGAAGGTGTTGATGTACGGATAAAGGAGGAGGGGATGACACCGGGAAATTCTCCTTTTGTCCTGCCCGACATCCTGCTGCCCCTCGGGTTTGCCCTCACTACGTTTGAGCTGGAGGATCTCTATATTCATGGTGTTGCCGGCGTGGAGATCCCGCCTATTGACTGGATCAGTCTTGATCTGGTTGCCGAGAGAGATCATGTTGCCCTGAAAGGGGTTGAGGTCAGGATCCCTGACACTTCTGTCCATATGCAGGGGAGTGTTGGTCTTGGTGGCCAGTGGCCCCTTGATCTGCGGGGTCAGTGGCGCATGGAAGAGAAGAACACTGGTCTGCTGACGGCAGATTTTGTGATCCGTGGCGTTGTGACCGATCTGGTGGCCCAGATTGACCTCCTGACCCCGGTCAAGACCAGGGTGAATTTTGCCTGTTCCGATCCTTTTGGCGCGTTGCGCTGGCAGGCGGACACTACTCGATTTCAGGTCAGACTGACGGAAATAAACCCGGACTGGCCTGATTTGGTTCTGGCATCTTTTGATATCAGGGCCTCGGGGACCACAGACGGATATCAAGGGACGGCGCAACTTAAAGGGGGGTGGGAGCACTCGGAGTCTCGGTCTCACCTCGCTTACCTGCCCCAGACACAGGTTCATGCTGAATTTTCTGGAGATTCTGCTGGTCTGGAGGTGTCGTCGCTGATTGCGCAGTTAGCGGCAGGAGCAGTTCCGGACAAGGATGTCTCAAGTCCGCGGGAGCCAGGGATAGCGGGAGCGGTGACGGACAGGGACGTCCTAAATCCGCGGGAGCCAGGGATGGCGGGAGCGGTGACGGACAGGGACGTCCTAAATCCGCGGGAGCCAGGGATGGCGGGAGCGGTGACGGCGCGGGGAACGATTGGCTGGCAGGATGGCCTGCGTTGGCAGGTCGAGCTTGAGGGAAAGGATGTTGATCCCGAGCCCTATTTCCCAGACTGGAAGGGAAGGATCAATACTAGGATTAACACCAGCGGTTGGTTGCAGGGTGACGATTTTCTCTCTGAGACACAGCTTATGGCCCTTGATGGCAACCTGCTCGGTTATCCCCTTGCCGGCAGCGGTTCGGTGACAGTGGATGGCAAGGGAGTTCAGGCGAAAGAACTGCTGTTGCGGAGCGGGGAGTCAGAGCTGACTGTGACCGGAACTGTGGGTACAGCTTCCAAGGATGGCACAGGAGCGACCAGTGCCATGGATCTGCAAGTTCACTTTGATACGAAAAACCTGGGAAATATGTTGCCGGAGGCAGCGGGGGCAGCGCATCTTCAAGCTTCTTTTCAGGGCAGTCGAGAGGCGCCGGAGTTTTCCTTTGAACTTGCTGCCAGTGAGCTCTCTTATCAGGATAACGTGTTGCAGAGCTTGACTGGATCAGGGCAGGGGACATTCAGCCAGCAAGGTGAGGTGGCGATGAAACTCACAGGTGAAGGAATGCGGGCTGGGACTGTCGTCTTTACTTCTCTGGCTGCGGAGCTGGGTGGAACCGTGGCCCACCATCAGCTGCAGGCAACGCTGACAGGGGCTGCGGGTGACATGGATCTTGTGCTGGCTGGCGGGCTGGCGGCATGGTCGTGGCAGGGTGAGGTCCACGATCTTCTTTTACGGCTCGATCCTTACGGTAAATGGCAGTTGAAGAGTCCGACCTTGCTGCGGATTGATGGAGAAGGAGTTGACCTCGCCTCTGTCTGTCTTGAACAGGGGACTGCCAGCCTTTGTCTGCAGGGCGGCTGGCAACCTTCGGGCGAGTGGCAGCTGGATGCAGACCTTGATTCCTTTGCCTGCGGTCTGTTGTATCAGTGGCATTTGGTATCCCTTCCTATTGAAGGAAGGGTTACCGCCTTTGTGCGGACAGCAGGAGTCGGGGCACGGTTGGTGAAAGGAGAGTCGCGTTTTTCCGTGCCCGAGCTGCAAATTAGTGTCGAGGATGAAGATGGCAGGGAACAGCTCTTGCATTGGACAGATAATTTGCTTACTCTGGAACTGGTTGATTCCAATCTGGTCAGCATAGCCAAAAGCCGGTTTCAGGATGGAAGCGCCATTGATGCCACGATTACTGTTGGTCAATTTAGTGATCTCTCTTCTTCGTGGGAAGAATTGCCGATTCAAGGTGAGATTGGCCTCGACGTCAAGAACCTTGCCTCTATCGCAGTTTTGTCAAACTATGCAGTAAAGCCGACAGGCACGATGAAGGGAACATTTGCGGTGCAAGGCCTGTTGAGGAATCCTCGTTTGATTGGGGAGCTGCGGCAGACACAGGGGAATATATTTATTCCGGCAACCGGCATAACCCTTGAGGAATTGCTCCTCTCAGTGATGGTGAAGGGAGAAGGGGAAGGGATGCATCTGATTCTTGATGCGGCCTCCGGCCCAGGTAAAATCAAGATTGTTGGGGATGTCGCCCGGGAGGAGCAGGGAGGGTGGCTGGTAGATGCCAATGCTACGGGCAAGGAGTTTGAAGTGGCGCACCTTCCTGAGTATGAAATTGTTATTGATCCTGATCTGCGCTTTACGGTGCGGAAAGGCGCGATGCAGCTAAACGGCAAGGTGTTGGTCCCCAGAGCCTCTATAACCATCACAGAGGTTGATAGCTCGGTGACCGCTTCTGGTGATGTCATCGTGGTTGATGATGGGAAAGAGGGCAAAAGAAAAGATCTGCCTCTGAACGCCTCGGTGATCGTAGAGCTTGGGCCGGATGTCGCCATTGATGCCTTTGGCCTGAAGGGGCGGCTTTTGGGAAGTGTGACGGTGAATGATGCGCCCGGTCTTCCCTTATCCGGCAAAGGGAGTCTTACCGTGCACTATGGTATCTTTGTTGTCAGGGATCGCCCCCTGGATATCTCCAGAGGGCGGTTTTTTTTCCTCGGCGGTCCTCTGGATAATCCGGGTGTTGATGTTCTGGCCCAGAAAAAAAATAAAAACAAGACGGTGGGGGTGATAGCCTCTGGAACGGTGAATGATATGGATCTGAAACTTTTTTCTGATCCTCCCATGGCCGAGAGCGATATCCTGACTGAACTGCTGGCTGGCCGGTCTTATTCTGGAACCAGTCATCAGGTGGGAAGCATGGTGGGGGCCGTGGCCACAGGTATTGGTCTTGAGCAGGGCGGGGCATTTGTAGAAAATATTCTCTCGAGCCTGCAAGATCAGTTTGCGCTGAATGATATTTATGTGGAAAGTGGTGCAAACTCCTCAGATGTATCATTGATGATTGGTAAGGAGTTGTCGAAGGATCTCTATATCAGTTATGGGTATGACCCGTTTACCTCTGCTGGTATGTTTAAAGCCAGATATGATTTATGGAAGGGGCTTTCTGTGGAGACAGAGGTCGGCGCTGATAAGAGCGGGGCTGATTTGCTCTGGTCTATTGAGAAGTAACTATATATATAAGGAGGCAATGATGAAAGTTGTAGCATTCAGTGGCAGTGCCAGGAAAGATGGAAATACCGCGCTTCTGCTCAAGACTGTTCTTGCTGAGCTTGAGGATGCAGGTGTTGAGACGGAGCTTGTACAGCTTGCAGGTCAGGAGGTTCACGGCTGTATTGCCTGTTATGAGTGTTTCAAGAATAAGGACGGCTACTGTGCGGTAAAGAAGGATTGCATCAATGAGTGTCTTGATAAGATGAAGGGGGCAGATGCTATTCTCCTTGGATCACCCACTTATTTTGCCGATGTTTCCCCGGAGATGAAGGCGTTAATGGATCGTTGCGGTATGGTCAGCCGGGCAAACGGTGATCTTTTTAAAAGGAAACTTGGCGCAGCTGTTGTTGCCGCCAGACGGGCCGGTGCCATTCATGTCTTTGATTCTATGAATCATTTCTTCCTCATTGGTCAGATGATCGTGGTTGGCTCCAATTATTGGAATATCGGTATGGGGCGTGAAAAAGAAGAGGTGGCCAAGGATGAGGAAGGAATGCAGACCATGCGCGTTCTGGGACAGAATATGGCCTGGCTGTTGAAAAGATTGGGTTGAAGATTGAAGGCCGAAGGTAAAAGTCTGAAGTTGAAGAAAATTTCAGCCTTCGGTTGTCAATTCTCTGTCGTCCTAAAATAAAGGGAGTAAGAGTGACCAAAGAAGGAAAGCAGGTAACTATTCTAGTGGTGGATGATGAGCAGGTGCATCGCTATATGCTTTGTTCGATGTTCAGAGAATGGGGTTGGAAATGCGTGGAGGCCGATGATGGCCGCACCGCAGTGGAAGTTGTGGAAAAATCCGATTTTGATGCTGTGCTCATGGATGTGCGCATGGCCAGGATGGATGGGATGGAGGCCTTTAGTCGGATCCATGCCTTGAAACCAGCCCTGCCGGTGGTGATCATGACCGCCTATTCTTCGGTGGATGATGCCGTTGAGGCGATTAAAAAAGGAGCCCATGATTATCTGACCAAACCCCTTAATTTTGATCGTCTTCGTTTAACCCTGACCCGAGCTCTGGATCATCATCAGGTGGAAGAGCAACGGCAACAGGTGCAGGCTGGTGAGAACAAAGGGCATCCCTTGCGCAGTTCTATTGTCGGAGATTCTCCTCCCATGCAGGAATTGCTGGAAATGATCTCTTATGTGGCGACCACGGAGGCTACAGTTTTGATCACAGGCGAGTCAGGAACGGGTAAGGAACTGGTAGCGGCGGCATTGCATGAAAACAGTGACCGGCATGACGGGCCTTTTGTCAAAGTCAACTGTGCGGCCTTGGCCGACACCCTGCTGGAGTCCGAACTTTTTGGCCATGAGAAGGGGGCCTTCACCGGCGCTGATCGGCGGCGGGAAGGAAAATTTGTCCAGGCGGATGGGGGCACGCTTTTTCTTGATGAGATAGGCGAAACGACCCAGGCCATGCAGGTCAAGATGCTGCGGGTTCTTCAGGAACATGAATTGCAGCGGGTGGGCGGTGAGGAGACCATTAAGGTGGATGTGCGGATTCTGGCGGCCACTAATCGTGATCTGGCCTCCGAGGTGAAGGCGGGGAACTTCCGGGAGGATCTCTATTATCGCTTGAATGTGGTGACGCTGGCCGTGCCGCCCCTGCGGGAGCGAAGGGGAGATATCCCCTTGCTGATTGATTACTTCGTACAAAAATTTGCAGAGAAGAACCGTCGTACAGTGGAGTCGGTGACCCCCAAGTGTATGGAGTTGCTTGTCAGTTATGGTTGGCCCGGCAATGTGCGGGAACTTGAAAACGCCATTGAACGTGGGGTGATCCTCATGCGCGGTGAGCAACTGAGTGAAAAAAGTCTCCCCCTTCCTATTCAGAAGCAGGAAAGGGAAGGGGAGATTGCTGCTCCCTCATCATTGCAGGAAGCAGAGCGGTTGCTGATTCTCCAGACTCTGGAAGAGAGTGGTGGCAACAAGAGTGAAGCTGCCAGACGTCTGGGAATTACCAGAAAGACCCTGCAGAATAAATTGCAAAGATATGATTTAGGTTTTAAGTAGGAGAAGAGCATATCAGCAGGCCGGGAAGGAGTGATGATGTGGTCAGGTTTGCGGAGATGGCTGGAATAGAAGTGGAAAAATAAAAGGAGTGTCTTAGCGTTACCCTGAAATGAGTTTTTTTAATCGACCCTGTTAGCTGGGTACAGAATACCAAGGCATACCAATGGAAAAAATTATAAACTACAGACGATTTAGTTTGCTGGCGTACGTTTTCGGGGCGCTGTTATTGTTATCACCTTCTA
>Ga0180012_1000555_pt1 | contig 11706 bp, 14 predicted proteins | sample KR11_S2_MetaG_FD_122243 | JGI IMG/M metagenome (GOLD analysis project Ga0180012, IMG submission 122243) | Groundwater microbial communities from the Olkiluoto Island deep subsurface site, Finland - KR11_S2_MetaG | ecosystem: Environmental > Aquatic > Deep subsurface > Groundwater | place...
AGGGCCTTGCCGACTACAGGTGTGGGCAGGAACAGGGCAAGGAATGGAATCATGCCAATGGCAATAGCGGTCATGATCGCCTTGATGATCGGAATCCATTCATTCATGGTCAGACCGATACCCATACCCGACGAGGTGATCTTTCGGTTGGCCTCCATGAGCATCGCTATCTCTGCATCATCCTGAAAGTAGAAAGTATAAAGGATTTCCGAAATTTGTCGTTGCTGTACGAGCTTGCTTGGTACGACAAGATTACCCGTCGTGGCGCTGAGGGTATTGGTTATAAGGTCTTTACAGGCCGTAAATTCATTCGCATTATTAGGGTTAAAGGATGACTTGCCACATATCTTCTTGAGTGGTTCATCGTAATTACTTGGACTCTGGTAAATGGGATGGAGAAGGTTCCATGCTTCCGTACAGGTTTTCGTTACACCTGCAGGATTGGCTGTATCATAATAAACCGTATAGATTGCTGGATTTACAGCTTTTGCAAGTTCCGGCAGGAAATCAGTAGTATTGTTGCGCAGAGTATCTAAGGACAAGTCTGTGCCTGGCCTCATCAGTTCAAAAGTCACGCAATCTTTGGTGAAGCGGATGGTGCTTGTTCTGAGATTATTGTCTTTAATGTACGAGCCTCTGGTTGATTCCAGTGTCTTGAAACCCAGTCCACCAGCCCCACCTTTGTATAAAGAATCTGGTGCGGCCGAGGTATCAATAATTTCAACCAGCCCTCTTTCAACTGTACTCAATACGCCAGCGGTGAAGACAACAGCATCAGGGATACCGCCAATAGTCTGGAATCTGTTGAGCGTTGGGTCGTAAACCGTGATATTCCCCTTGGGAACAAACAGGCCCAGGTAGATTACAACTCCGAAGATCACAGGGACGGCCCAGATTAAAGGGGTGGCTTTTCCGCCATTGGACACCTGGACAAACCAAGAGATACTCCCAGCAAGAAAGCCTAATACCGTAACCACTGAAAATAATCCTATATACCCCGCATCGCTGAAGATCAGGGCCAGCCGTGTAAATGCTTGCGTAATCGGGCCAAAGCCGCCATAGGTGTAGTATTCCATATCCAGAGCATAGGCAGGGGTGGCCTGAAATATGACCGCAACCAGGAACGCCAGAAACAGAATGGCTGGGAATGTGACAGCGGTCTTTTTCATGTTATACAGATATAAGAATTAATGTTTTTGAATTGGCAGCCTTGAAATAGCATGACATCCATGCTATTATGTCTTCATGATTCATAACTTTCTTACGGTGGGGACAGAGGATATTTTTAATGGTAACAACACAAAACTTGCCAGAAAGACTCTGCCGTCCTCTCTCTGGAGTGTAGCTGCCAGAAAGCTTGATCAGTTGGATTCTATACAAAGTCTTGAAGAGTTGAAGGTTCCTCCCGGTAATAGATTGGAATTGCTTTTTGGGGATCGTAGCGGGCAGTGGAGTATCCGCATCAATGATCAGTTCAGAATCTGTTTCAGGTGGGAAGAACAAAGACCGAACGATGTTGTTATTATCGACTATCATTAGTCTGTATATTGGAAAAAAAGGTGTTATTATGGTACGCATACCGAGTAATAGAGTTCCCACCCATCCGGGAGAAATGTTGCTGGAAGAATTTCTTAGGCCCATGAAGATCAGTCAGCGTGAGCTTTCCCAAGCACTTCATGTACCATACCAGCGAATCAATGAGGTGATTAACCAACGACGTGGCATCACCCCAGGAACTGCTCTGCGCCTGGCAAAATACTTTGGTGTTTCTGAAGATTTTTGGTTGAACCTCCAGTTGCGCTGGGACATCTTTCATGCCCGTAGCAAGGAAGTTCATGCCTTGGAGCATATCCAGCCTTATCCTCACAGAGACATGGAGCATAACCATTTGTAGATAATTATTTTCATGCTACACCGAGGCAGTAGCATAGGTGGCAGCATCTTGTTCCTGTTGGATGAAATAAGCGGCTATACCTTGCACGTTGTTTTTCCATTCCTTCTTGGTTCTATCTGAGTCACGAATCACATCATCGGAAATAAATTGCATAAAAAGCGAGGTGGTAATTTTTGCCTTTCTGTCAGGCGACAAATCCATCCCATAATCAAAGGAAAACTTATTCAATATTCTGAACATTTCTTTTGTCGTCTGTTCCAATAAATGTATTTCCTTGGCATCCAAGAAGGTTTCTTCCATTGTAAGAACTCCTGAATTTTGCAGTATTATTTAATAATAAAAAACATTATTTATTATGCGTTGTTCTCATTTTTTGTCTTGTCAGCGAGCTGCTTCTATTTGGGCATCAATTTCTGCTTGAGCATTTGTATTTTTGTAATTACGGCTATAGTAATTCCTGACATCTTCCTCATTGTTAATCTTTTGTCCTCTTTCATCTTCCATATTTCTTTCACCAACAATATTAACCTTCTCTTTTAATGTCTGATTTCCATCAAAAATATACGCCTTGTCGAGTTCGGCGGTATTGTCATGAAAAGTTGGTTGCTGGCCCACAACAGGCCTTGTCCCTGCTTGGTTTTGTCTGTAGTCATTATATGCTGCGGCTTGCTCGTACATCTGGGTTTGCATGTCTGACACCGTTTGCTGACATGCCTGTAGCTCCTCTGGAGATTGGGATTGTGCGCATTCCTGAGATTTTTGATCTATAGCGGTTTGCAGACTTGCCTGAGTTTGTTGTTGCTCCTGATCTTCTCGAATTTTATTATTGTCCCATGCTTGTTGATCTCTAGTCGCCTGATTATATGTCGCTAAGTCAGCAAGATATTGATTGTATTCAGCCTTTCGACCATTAAAATAATGCCGCATCTGTGGGACTGTCGTTTGCCCTTCCTGAAAATTTGGATTTTCCGCAAAACTATTAAGGACGGGAACTGTGGATGCTAAAGTTAAAAAAAGACAAATTTTTCGATACATAATTCCATTCTCCTTTGATTACATTTTTTAGCTTCTATTGAAGCCTTGCGACCACATCTTTACCGTACCTGCGGGTAAGTTCAGAGTTCATTTGGCTTTCAATGTTCTGCATGTGTTCCAGATAACCCAAAATAGCATTCATTTCGCTTGTGGAAGCGACATAACTGGCCTTGGCCCCTGCTTTCAGTTCCTGGATTTTATTCAACATCAGTTGAATATCTTGACTGGCGTGTTCCGCAAAAATAACAGAGGCGCAACTTTCCGGGCCACCGGTCACACCAGTTGCGGATGACTGTTTTTCCAGCATCTCATTGGCTTTTCTCGCAATCATTTCCGCCCGAATATACAGATCTGAAATCATTTGCAGGCTGTAAGCACTGGCGGTGATGTCGGCCAGACCGCTTATGGTTGCAACGTCAGTATTCGAGCCAACCGCACTTTTAAGAATAGGCAATGGAGAAAGCGGATTAGTGTCCATAAAAGCCTGTTCTGTCGTTGTGAATGGAGTTTTAGTCCGTATCTTAGCGGCGATGCTAGTCAACATTAGTCGAATATATGCCCCCATATCCCTATTGCCATCGGTAACCTGCTGGCATGTACCGGTAGAGCTTTTGGTGTAAATATCACCATTGGCAATAGATTTGATTGAATCAGTATTATTTTCAGAGCATGGTGGCATATAGGAGACCTTGTAACCGTTCTCCGCTGTTGATAGCTTGAGATCGCCAACCAGACCACGAATGAGATCAATATGAGGCGTTGGTATGCTCATCTTATTGCCGACATTATCGAGCATCGAGCTGCCGGAAAGGAAGACGGCTTTTATGTCTGCATTGCATCCATTCGTGACCATATTGACATCGCCGGATTGAATTTGACCATCATTTGCTTTTTCTTCTGTGGTGAGCTTGTCCCACATTTCCGAAGCACCGTTGAGCAACTTATTTTCTTTGATTGCCGTTCCGAGTTTTTCCTGCATGACTTCACTGGAATGGACACCATTTTCATCCATCACCACACCAACCATCTCTTTGGCCGCTCCACATTCGTCAATCTGCATGGAGTTGAGTTTATCAGACAGGGCTTCAAAATTTTTAATTGTGTTGGAGCATTGCTCACAGAGGGTTTTGAGTCCCAGGTCAAAGGCCACTCCTGCAGCATTTGATAGGATGGCCTGGAGCTTACTCGTTAAATAATCAGAATCCATAAACGAAAAGCCGCCCATGAATACATCAATACCGCCGCAGCCGCTTTTGATGCGTGGCGGTTCGAGTGTTACCGGATAGTCTGCGGTACTTTTCCAACGACCGGAAAAACTGCCGGCGTTTAAATATCCTCGCTGTTGCCCCTGAAAATAGCCTGTTTGAGTGGAGTTACTCTGTTGCAACCAATCATCTACCCAGCCAGCCTGAGCCGGAATTGGACATAGTAAACTCACGGATAAAGCGAAGATCATCTTTTTCATTATCTTTCCCTCCACGGTTGGTCCTCATTCTCTAAAATTGCACCAGGGTCAAGAGCACCGCCTTTCTGATAATCATACGTTTGGAAGGTCTCTATATTCGTTTCTCCACCAAGATAGCGGATGGCCTGATACAGTTTTCGTTCAAGTTCTGATTGAGCAACCACCCCGACTGATACCGGCATAGATTGTTCAGTTCCGTTTTTGATCAAAACCAGGGTTGGAGTGGTCGTGACATTAAACCGCGATGCCAAAGTGGTGTGCTGGCCAATATCAATGGGTTTGATCTGCCAACCGTATTTTTCCACGAAGTAAGCAAGAATAGCCGCCTGCTTGTCACAGAAGCCGCAACCCTGGCCGACAAAAAACAGCAAGGCATGATCTTCACGAGCAGTCAGAAATGGTACTGGAAATTTCTTTTTGCTGTTCCTGTACCTTGGCTGATACACCCGGCGCAGTTGTTGGATAAACCTGGCTGATATTGAATTTATCGCTGTATTTTTGAGTGACGAATTTTGTGGCGTTGGCATAAGCCAGAGCCTTTCGCCGCGCAACATCCTGCATGGTCAGATATTCGAGGATGTTTTTTTCAGTTGGACTTTGGACGGCTTTTTTCTGCACTCCATTCAACAACCCTTGAAATTCGTCCGGATGTAAATTCCAGATATCATTGATGGTGTACTTGTCCATCGACGGGTTTTTAGTCTCGAATACCTTGGGCCCGGCCTCTCGCGTTATGGTTGATTTTTCCAGGGCATTTGCTTCCTTCGGCATTTCAGGATGCGGATCATGATACCAGAACCAGCCTTCTTTGGCGGTTTCATAGAAAGCCGGCTTCGGTGCAGGAACGTTATCGGCCAGGGCCTTTGTCGTCATAATCGGCATGGTTATTATGGTGACGACCAGAAGCCAGCTACACAGCCAATTATCAAGCCGATTGTTATGGCCAGCTACCATAGCGGTAAAGCCTTGTGAAGAATCTTGTCTGCATCAACAAATCCAAAATATTTGCTGTCGTAACTACGGGGGTTCGTGCCGATCATGAAAAAGTTTTTTTCCGGAACAATCCCTGAAAACTGAAATTGAGGCAAAGGACGCTTGAGGCTGTCAGCTTCTAAAGCCTGGCCGATCAAAATACCCTGGCAGAAGAATTGCCTCTGGTCATCACGGGTAAGCATTTCTCCAGGAGCGCAGCCAACTTTTTTTATCAGCCGGTCGAGGTCTTTGTTCAGCATGTGCTTGGCATGTTTCTCCACTTCCTCTTTGTTCCCACGGAAAACGAGATAGTCGCCATTTTTGATTGTATCCTGATTGATTGCTGTCAGAAAAAACAGCCGATGATCGAGTGAATCGCTGATTGCGACAATGAGCCGTCCAGGGAGAAATGATCCCAGCAGCAAGGCTGCGAGAAAAACCATTGCCACGGTCTTTTCCCAGCGAGTCAGTTGAAATAAACAGCTATTTGGGGGAAATTTCATCGCCATTTCGTACCACTACATCTTTCAACAGTATGACATGATTGCTTTTTTCTGCATTGAGAAGAGCTTCTACCCGGTCCAGATTTGATTTGAACTGCTCATCCGTCATTTCACCTGCTTTTATCAAAGCCGTTTGTTGCCGAAGATAGCCTTTCAGGTCAAAGGTCAATACCTTCTGGGCAAGAAAATGGTCGTAGCCCCAGATCGCACCAAGAACGATGAAAATCGTGATAAAGATTATTTCCAGATAGCCAGGAGTTGTTTTTTTGGTTTCTGCTGGATTACTGTCCGACATGCTCGTCACATATTCTCATTTTTGCTCACCAGTTTTTTGGTCATTGATGATAAAACGCGCGTGCGTGTGCGTGCAGGTGCGCATTTTTTAATTTTTTATATTTTATAAATATAGTTTAGGTGCCTGTGAGTCACCTATTGACCCTGAATACGTGCCTGTCAGTCACCTGTTAATCCAAATACGTGACCGTGAGTCACCTGTTGCGATACGTGACTGTGAGTCACTTGTTAAGCCAATATGTGACTGTGAGTCACCTATTAAGCAAAATACTTGCTTCTCAGGCCGATATTAATATTACACCTGCCTGTGTGGCCGAAGATGCACTGCTGCTATTGCTCATCTGTTAAAGATTCTTCCATGCGTTTCCGTAAAAATTCTCTCGTTTTCGGATCCCTTATTTTCTCAAGATCAGAGTCAATATTATATTGTTTGTTTTCACCTCCCTGATTGATCTGGATGTTAAAATTTACGGTATTGATATGGACAATCTGGTCTTTGGATCTGCCGGTCAGAAGAAAGTTTTTCAGCTCAGCCCTGGCCGCATTGATACTATTGGGAATATAATCCCATGTTGCTATTCCGACCGGTCTGCCGGCATTGTCGATCATCTCAATTTTCTCCCGCAAAATATAAATATTGTTCCGCCCGATCTTTTGTTTGGTGATGTATCCATATTCCTCAAGAATTTCTAAAGATCGAATAACCTGTCGCCTGGAGATGCCGCTTTTTTCGCTGATATGTTCCAGTGAGGGAAATGCTTGCCCGGTATTGAAGTCCGTATGTCCCTTTATCACGATATAGACGGATAGTGAGCAAGGGCCCATTTTTGCAATATCGCCATTACCGATCATGGCCTTGAACATATGGAACCAGGTTGTCTCTGCCTTAAAAATTTCTTGGTTTTCGCTCATTGTTTCCCGCTGATCTTGGCTATAAGTCTTGTTACGCTTGAGCTTCTGGCTTCCTGATTAACTTTTTCCAGGAGGGTAACGATGCCCACATCGCCCTGGATTTGAAAGATTTCATCACCTCTCGTATAGATCAAGGCAGGAACTTCGGTTATCTCGTATTGGTTGAAGATGGCAGGTTTAATCGTAATGGGAATTTTAAACTTTTCGCATCGAGCCTCAGATCGTGCTTCCGGCTCCTTGCAGGTGGTGTCTTTTTTAAGAACCTTGCTCCACCATTTTACTCTCTTTTTTTTGTTCTCTTTACTGAGACCGCCTACAATTCCCTTCATGACCGGTACGATTTCAGGAACTCCATCGAGATAGGCCATGTACCCCTGAAAAGATGCCTCCGGTATTGAACTGGACAGGAAAAGGTAAATCTTTTCAGAATCAGCGAGGATACCTTTTGCTTCCTGCTCTTTATTAGCTCTCTTGGCCTTGACTCCTGGCACAAGGTCTTCCCAATTTTCGTACCCATTCACCTTGTCCTGGAATGCCTTGGAACGGCAAACTGCATTGGTTTCTTCTGCGGCTTTTTTCCCTGCTGCACTATGCTTGTTTTCAGGGATGGTTATGGTCTTGGCCAGTTCTCGTGCTGTTTCCATAGCTTTTTGTGTCGCTTCGCTGTCAATTACTCCCTGCGCTCCGGCCTGTTCTTTGGCTTTTTCCACGAGAGACTTGGTTTCATCAGAGGCAATGGTGTCAGGGCAAGATTCAGCACCTTGCACCGATGAACCGGTAAGAGCGACCAACCCAGCCAGCATAATTATAGAAATTTGTCTTCGCATATCATTCACAACAGGTGCAACAAAGTACCTTCCTGAATACTACCCAGAGGAATTCATCATTTGACCCCTTTACTCCCGTGTAGGGAGGATTGAGACCGGAATCATAAAACTTGGCTGCTTTGCCAATGGGATAGGTGGCCCGGAGATCGGGTCTGGCCGTGTGCATCTTGTAATGACTTTTCGTCCAGACAGGAGTGTATTCGCAGCCACAAATGGGGGCCGGGTCGCAGAGCATGAACAATCGGTTCAGTTTGAAGATCAACCGTGACGCGGCTGTATTGCTGGCCTGAACAATATTGTCGTTGTCCACATGGCCGCTTACGGGATAGGTTGACCCGCTACCCCTATACACCAAGGCATGGCATCAATCGGAAATCCGACATTTACAGCCAACGCATCAGTCATTCAAAGCAACTGCATTTCTTTGTTGGCGAATAATCCAACTTCGGGAGTAATAGTGGCTGCAAGCTCATCGCTCTGCCACATAGAGTCATATTCAGTCCACCAAGCTCCCATATCGTCATTCTTACACAAATCCATATCTGTCATGAGTGAATAAATAAACGCATGTGCCTGAAAAAAGGTGGATTCATCGGCAATAGATACCGCATCCGAACTCTTATTCTTTCCACCCAAAATATCGTCGATTCCTCCGGTGTTTTCTTCTCCTCTGACCCTGTAAATGCGGAATAATTAGCCATTGAAACCGTATCTATGAATATAGACGGATCCCAATATTCGTAAATTTCGCCCTCCTCATAAAAGACAGGCGGTGGTCTGGGGCAGATGCAAATCCCTAAAAACTTAAATTCAATATCACCCCAATTAACATCTGATGCTTCATTGAATGAATCACCTGACTTAAACAGCGCAAATGCCGGAGTTGACGCAAATAAAAGCACCAAGGCCAGCAGGTATTTATTCATCAATCTTCACCTCCTGCACCATCATCTTTTTTCCATTCTGAGTAATCACGCAGGGGGTAGCGGTGAGTTGCAGACGATCAGCTATGGTTCTGGTCAGATAAAAGACTGGCCGTTGTAATTGCTTTATCAAGGGTGCGGCAAATCCGGCGGAAGTCAGTAATTTGATTTTTAGATTCTTGTAATAGGGTGACTTCTTAAACCATTCCACTTGCTTTGCGTCCTCGCCATTGATGACCACTAATTCGGGTGGAGAGACATAATCCAAAGGGTTCCAGGTAAGCCCGCGCTTGTACATGATCTTCCCATTTTCGCCTGGGATGTCGTGATCTAAGGTGTAGGTCATATCGACAAAAAAGGTCCGATCTCTCTTGGCGGTAGGCAGGGCATAGATGTCTTTTGCTTTGTAGCTGTGCCTGTGCTCTTCCATGATTTTTGCCATTTTGACCTTGTCAATTCTGGCCTTGACCTCTTCCACCAAGTCCGGCTCTACTACGGGATAGGTAGTCCCGATAGTGCCAAGATTTTTTGCATAGGATGCCGAGACCAGAAGCAACCGGCCAAGAATGATGATGATGACAAGAAGTCTACAGTTCGCCATTTCGCCGCAACTCAACCATTTCTAAGATTGCCTCATGATAGGTCATGCCGGATTTAACACGCTCTTCAATCATGGCGATTTCAGAAGCCTTGGAGGTGTAGATAAAATAGGCATAATCGTTAACTATCAGCCGGGCCGGGCCGATTCCAAAGGGTGTATCGAAGAAAATCTCTGAATAGTGCGGGGGGTTGGATTTGATGCTTTTCAGGAGCTTCATGGAAAACTCGTCATAATCAATCAATTTCAGGTCTTTTGCCTGTTCAAAAGCAGAAGATTCTAAAAAGATTTTAAAGGCCGAGTTGTCTTTGATTACACCACCAACTTCACCGAATAAATTAAGATCAAGAATGGATTGGGTGATAACCATGAAGCTGCCGGAGTATTTTCTGGCTCGGCGGTATCCTTCGGTTACTACCGGAGCAAGCATGGAGGACTTATCCAGAAACTGCCATGCTTCATCGAAAATAATCAGCCGATGCCGGGAACGATCTGAGAGATAGAGGTCTTGGGTAACGGCATTGATAACGAGCATGGTGACAACCTTGTATAAATCAGGTTTCACTTTCAAGTTCTCCAATTCCAAAACAACAAACTCGTCATTGCGAATATCAAAGGTACTGGGGCCGCAAAAAAACTTGCCGTAAAAACCATGTGAGGTGAAATTCATCAAGAGAAAGCCGAGCTTCCTGGCTTTCGCAGTCAAGTCTTTGTTGTCCTCATATTCTTTGAACATTTCCATGCCAGGGCCGCTGGGGAATAATTTCATAAATTCCCAGACTGTATCAGCATCCGCAGCTTGACCTTTTTGGTCCCATGCCCAACGAACCGCACTGTCAAACATGCTCCTTTCTTCAACGTCCTCGCATCCTGTGCTTGAATTGGCATAGGCCATTTGTGCGAACACTGCGGCAACTGCTTTTAGCTCTTCCTCCGGCTCCAGAATATTTGTGAATGGATTGAGGCAGATTTGAATATCAGGGCTGAAATCCAGATACCGTGCGCCCAACATATCGGCGATCTTCTTGTAAGAACCACCAATATCAATGATGCGGATTATGGAACCGCAAGCGAAATAGTTAAACGCGATGAAGTTGACCAGAAAGGACTTGCCCGAACCGGATGTGGCACAGCAGAAGGCATTAAAATTGGTTGCCCCTTTTGCGAAAAAATCTAACGAAACCAACTGTCCTTTCCGGCCAGTAAAGATCAGATTCGGGATGCCGCCTGAACCAATAAAATCACCCTGAACAGGTAGCAACGGGGTGATTGACGGTACTGGTGCGGTAAAATCCCGCTCCAGGTTTTCTATATTCTTGCCGTCAGCGTAAAGACAAAGAGGAAAAGACGAGATAAACAGGATTTTCAGAACCATGTTATCCCGTTGCATCACATAGCCGTTATTCTCCCACAAGCGCCTTACTCTGGTACATGAATCCCTGGCCTTTTCAAGATCATCCGACCATACCCAAAAAACAGGGATGATCTTGAGGAATTTGACCCCATGCTCCAGGTCATCAGTGGCCTCCATGTGTTCCGCTTGTTTACGGTGAAGCAGGGTAGATAACGAACCAACCGCTTTCTGGTTGAGCATCAGATTGGTTTTTGCATGGATTGTTACATCCAGCCCCTTTTGAAAGACGATATTGAAGGAATAGAGAAAATCAGTCTTGATCTGGTCAGCATCAGAGATAATGCCCCATATCCCGCCGAACAGGGAATTGGTTTGCAGAGGGTCAACTTCACGGGGGAAGTTCTTAGGCGTGGTGCAACAGAAGAAATTATCTCCAGCCTGGATATGATCAGCGCCTTCCTTGATAACCGTATCCGCATTGATGATCTGTTTCAGGATTGGAATATGAGGGCTGTATGAATTGAAATTATGCTCTGGATACCCATCTGGGTAGCTATTGAGTAATCGCCGCAGCCATTCCATCAGATTGCCCGGTGGCAGATTCATGGGATAAAGATGAGCCGCTTTCAAAGTCTCGTTGATCTGCCGTTTGATGTCGAGTAGCGGGGCAACTTTATCCTTATTGCCAAGTTCCACCGGCTTGGGCATACCAGGTGCATCTCCTGGGACTTTAACAGCTACAAACAGCCGGAAATTCCTGACTGGAATGTTACTGCATGCCTCCAACCCCTTTTTTCCCTTGATTAAATAAAGTGGACCCCTGAGTCAAGACAATTATGCACTGAGTTTAAGCTACACATTCAATTTCAAACACAGCTGGTCGGCGCTGCCCCGGTTTAGCCTCTGCTGGTACTTCTGATATTGACTCC
>Ga0180012_1000556_pt1 | contig 11666 bp, 9 predicted proteins | sample KR11_S2_MetaG_FD_122243 | JGI IMG/M metagenome (GOLD analysis project Ga0180012, IMG submission 122243) | Groundwater microbial communities from the Olkiluoto Island deep subsurface site, Finland - KR11_S2_MetaG | ecosystem: Environmental > Aquatic > Deep subsurface > Groundwater | place...
ATTCAACAAAATGGTTGATATAACGATGAAGCATGATGATATCTCCTTTTTGACCATTGGATCATGCTTCATCATTAAACGCCTATTAATAAAAGGCAAATTGCGCTAACTGCGGGGTTTAAGGGTTAGACGTCACTGAGTGGACGCGAGAGGTACGAGTGCCAAAGAGTTGGGAAACGACAAGGTTGAGCTCGGTCGAGGACATCTTCGGCGCGCTCGCTGATTTGCGTGGAAAGAACTGGCTGTGCCGCGGTCAGTCGCGGCCGCACGATTCGCTGCTGCCCTCAATCGACCGGGATTCATTACATTCGATTGCCCGTGGGGAGAAACTCGACATGGAGCGATCTGCCGTGGATATTTTTCGGTCAACGGCCCACTTCTTCGCTGATCCGGGGGAGCAAGCGGCCGCATCGTCGGATGTGGGTGCTCTCTTGGTGCTGCGTCATTACGGCGTCCCAACTCGTGTACTCGACTGGACTGCGTCACCATGGGTTGCTGCATTCTTCGCGGTCGAGACTGATGACTCGGAGGACGGCGAACTCTGGGCCTTCGACAAACGGGCGTACGAACAGCGAGGCGCGCTTCAGTGGAGACAATGTCCTGAGGCGACCCTCGATGGGAGCGGTGACGCGAACAAGTGGGATCCGACGATGCGCACGGCGTTCACACCTCAGGATCCATTTGATTGGTTTGTGTGTATTTTCTACCAGCCCGGGTTCCACCGACAGAGCGCCCAGCAGGGGGCGTACAGCATGACGGCCCGCTTCGGGCGTGACCACGCAGCGAAGATAGCTGATCTACTGGAGGATCGGTCAACCTTCCACCTGTACATCATCGACGCGGCAACAAAGCGCGATCTACGTAGTGCCCTTAGGGATCGTCATGGTGTTTGGCGTGGTTCGCTATACCCTGACTCAGCAGGTGCTGCCGAGACGGCAAGGAGAGCGGCGTTCCCGGCGTCTAACACCTGTTGCAGCAGACGGCGCTGACGCGCCGCCGCTGAACCGGTTATGCGCATGAAGTACATGTGTGATACCTATAAAAATATTTAGGATTAAAGCAAGTAGTGAAAAATCAACTTTTTCAATGGAACTTCGTTATTAAGGGGCTTATCCCCCACCAAGTTAAACTCAAAAGAAAAGTGTGGTTGAAAAAAGGGGAGCTATTGCTGGAAAAAAAAGGCGATAAACTTTATGCCTACCTTTTAGGCGATGATACAGATACATTTCATAATGAAGAAAGAATTACGCCATACTTATGGATTTCCTCTCTAATTTCGAATAATGCACCTGATTTAGAAGGTGGTGGTGGCGTGGGTATAAATTCGAAAGATGAGTTGGGGACAAAACCATTTTACTCCACTTCTATCAGCACCAGTATACCCGATGAAGCAGTCGCAGATATAGAAAACTATGCACATAAATTTATTGGGTTCATTGGAAAGCTTCACGATAAGTACATTGATGTTGTTTCTGAGAATGAATTTATAAAAATCGCTTTGGATTACTTCTATGAAGCCGAGAAAAAATTTGTTTACAGTAACGAAGGATTTATAAGCGCCGTGATAAGCATGGAGGCGCTGTTTAACGAAGGGCCATCAGATATTAAATATAAACTATCGCATAGGGCCGCATTTTTACTTGGCCTTTGCGATATAGATCCTATTGAAGCATTTGAGAAACTAAAAGACTTCTATAACAAAAGAAGTAAATTAGTTCATGGGGGAGGAACCCTTCCCCATGACCCCGATAGGTATCTTGTTTCGAAATACACAAGACGATCAATTATCATATTTCTAATACTTCTTAAAAATGAAGAAAGACGAAAGGTCAGTCGAAAAAAAAGAAAAATAGAAATATTAAAAGAAATTGACTACGCAATGCTTAATGAAGATAAGCTTAAGTCATTGAAAAAAGAAATTAATAAAGGGCTTAAGGACTTTAAATTAACTATCCCACGTACCTTTGAAGGTAGGGGGAAACATGGAAACTATCGTATAACAGCGTGGTAAAAACGCATAACAAGGCGCTCGTTCGGACGTTCACTACGCTGCGCTTCGTTCACGCCGCACAGCTTGGTTATGCGTCATATGGGTAATTAAAAAATGGATATTGAGTCATATACAGATAAAATCCAATCATTCGTTAATATAGGAAACTTTCACGCCGCAGTTAATATAGCGATTTCCGGGTTAAATGAATGCCGGCGTAATAACGATCAACTTTGTATCAATAAGTTTCTGAGCATTATCAGCGGAATATCTCTAAAGATGGCCCATGAATTCGGCAGTAAAGAATATTTAGATAAAGGAGAAGGACCTGAAATATGCTGCTTTATGTGTGGGGCGACTGAAGATGAGGCAAAGCTATTAGCAGGAGCCGGTGGTGCTATTTGTGCCAAATGTGCGAAAGATGCATATAAGCATTTTTCCGGATAGGGGAATGAAGGACGTCCATGCAATAATGCACGGAAATAAATGCGGGTTAGGCCCGCTACAGGGAGGAAGTTATGGTGCAGCACCGCAAGTTTATGGATCTCGCTCTGGACGAAGAGGGGCTACATACGCCCGACGGCGTGCTGGCGCTGAACGGGATCACGAAAGCCGACATCATCAGGAACCGCTCGCGCGACTACGGCGGGAGTGGATACGATACCTCAGGGGCAGGGATTCTCGGCGGCGCGCTGCTCGGCGGCGCTATCGCAGGTCCCCTCGGGGCCATCGGAGGAGGTCTCCTCGGCTCGACTGCCAAGAGCGAGAGCAGAAACGGCGGTATCATGCGCACGACATCCGCCACCCTCATTTTCGAGTCGCCGGACCTGGCATACTCCACCAAGGTTCAGCGAGATCGAGTCGAGGAGGCGCAAGCCTTCGTAGCCGCCGTGAAGAAAGCGGCTGGACTGTGACGGCCTCCCCGGATAAGGACGTGAACTTTTGCTAATATATCAAAATAAAAGCACCCAACACATATGAGCCTTGTAAGATTGAAAACGCCCAAAACCGCTCGGCTTTAGGCGTCTGAGTTAAGCGCTTGGTTCGCTGTTAAGTGTTGCGTTAGAGTGAAGTATATTTGGTGGAATTGGTTTTACCTTTTGCCATTCTTTTGAAGCCGTTTCAGCCTGCCATAGATCATAATTTTTCTGCAAATTAAGCCAAAAATCAGGGGTAGTATCGAACGCACGGGATAAGCGTAAAGCCATATCTGGTGTAATAGAGCCTCTTTCATTAATAATTTTTGATAACGTTTTTCTGGAAACACCAAGAAGTTCTGCCATATCTTTTATGGTAACAGACAATGGAACCAAATAATCTTCTTTTATGATGTTACCGGGGTGAGTTGGTCGTCTAATCATTTTTCTCATTGCTTTATCTCCTAATGATAATCATCATAATCGACAATGAAGGCGTCGCCGTCAATAAATTTAAAAAATATACGCCAATTACCTGAAACCTTCACTGCATGGAGGCCTTTTTTATTGCCGGTCAGCTGGTGAAGAAAAGAGCCTGGATAATTCATATCTTTTATATCGCTTGCAGCATTAAGCCGGTCCAAAATCCTCTCAAGCCTGTTAGCATGTTCTGGTCTAATTCCTTTTTTGCTGCCAGTATAGAAAAAATTTTCTAAGCCTTTATGCTTGAATGATTTTATCATATATATGATATGTAACCCAACAGGTTGCGCATGTCAAGATTTAAGTTGCAGCGAACACAGATTCTTCACCGGCCATGAGCCTGAATAGACGGGAATTGATCTTAAAACTGACTCCTTCAAAGAGTTTTCGGTTGCTGAAGCTTTTTGTGATATTTTCTACGATGATCATTCGGAGTATGCCTTTAATCTTGCAACCTTTATCGAATCGAGCTATATGCAGACTTTATTTCCGTCAACCATAAATCACAAGTATTAATAACTTAAATCTGAGTAGTTACTTTTGTCTTTACCCTCCCATGGAACTGTTAAGCGAACTTAAAAGATATTTTAATCTCTCCTCATTCCGCCCCGGCCAGGAAGAAGTGGTCAGAGCGGTGCTGGAGGGGAGAGATGCCCTGGTGGTTATGCCGACCGGAGGGGGAAAATCTCTGTGCTACCAGCTTCCTGCCTTAATCCGTGATGGAACGACTCTTGTGGTTTCTCCCCTTATCGCCTTGATGAAGGACCAGGTGGATGTCCTTCTAAAAAGAGGAATTGCCGCATCATTTATCAATTCCACCCTTTCCCTGGCGGAACAAAGACAGGTACTTAAAAGGCTTGAAGCAGGAGAGTTAAAGCTTTTGTATGTCGCTCCGGAACGGTTTCGCCAGAAGGAGTTTCTGCATACCCTTTCCAGCTCCAGGATCAGTTTTGTGGCGATAGATGAAGCCCATTGTATCTCCCAGTGGGGACACGACTTTCGCCCCGATTACCTGCGGCTGGGAAGAATCATGGAACGTATAGGGCCATATCAGGTCCTTGCGGCCACCGCTACTGCCACTGAAACGGTCATATCCGATATTATTTCTTCCCTTCATCTTAAGAATTGCCGACAGTTTGTAACAGGATTTTATCGAAACAACCTGCAGTTGAGAGAGCTTCACTGCGCAAATAAAAAGGAGAAGGAGGACTTTCTTGCGTCCGCCCTTTCGGAAGAAAAGCTTCCTGCAATTGTATATTGCGCCACGAGAAAGGGCGTGGATGAGGTAGTACTCCTGTTGAAAGATCAAGGGCATCCTGTATCAGGATACCATGCCGGTATGGACGATGAAGCACGAAATCGTGTGCAGGAACGATTCATGACAGGACGCGCTGAAATAATTGTGGCAACCAATGCCTTTGGGATGGGAATTGATAAATTAGACATACGCCAGGTCATCCATTACCAGTTTCCCGGTTCTATAGAATCTTATTATCAGGAGATTGGAAGAGCGGGAAGAGATGGAAAAAAATCAATATGCACGCTCCTTTTTTCTATGGGGGATAACTATATCCAGGAATTCTTTATTGACATGAACTACCCTTCGCAGGAAGCAGTCCATGATGTCTTTGAGTTCTTAAAGAAAGATGGGAGGGATTATCTGAGCGTTGGAAATAATGAAATTTCTGAAATGACCAGCTCCGTCCAGAGCGACGGACAGGCAGGGATCATCATAAAAATGCTGGAACAGGCCGGTTTTCTGGAAAGGCTGTATTCGGGGAGGCGGCTTTGTTTTGTTGCGGCCGGCACAGAAAAACCAAGAGGGCCTGTTCAAAAAAAGATATTTGATGCCGTGGCAAAAATTGCAGGATCTAAAGGAAAAAAAGTTTCAATTGACGCCCTGGCCAAGACCGCCGGTCTCGAAAAACCCGCACTTCTTAGAGGGCTTAGACTGCTTTCAGCAGACGGATTGATTACATATATACCCCCGACCGCCGGTCGCGATCTAAGGATAGTTCGCCCACAGGCGAGTTTTGAGGAGCTGAAAATAGACTTTGAGAGCCTTGAGAAAAGAAAACAGAATGATCTGGAAAAGCTCAAAGAGGTTGTAGCTTACGGGCATTTTGGAGGGTGCAGATGGGATTTTCTTCTATCCTATTTCGGAGACGACAGCGCAACAGACCAGTGCGGTTCGTGCGACAACTGCATTCAAAGAAAGCTGAAAAGGACCGATACGAACAAAAAAGAAGAGGAAATCACAATCCTTAAAATATTGAGCTGCGTGGCGCGCATGCAGGGCCGGTTCGGCAGGGCACGTGTTGCCCAGGTTCTTACCGGTGCCTCAAGAAAATGGATAACCTCACAGGGAATGAATCGACTTTCCACTTATGGCTTGCTGTCCAGTTTTACCCAGGAAGATGTCCTTGATCTTATTAACCAGTTAGACCGGCAGGGATGTTTTGTTCGCCTGGGAGACCATCTCTACCCGACTATAACCCTGAGTAAAAAAGGGATTGCGGTGATGAAAAAAGAGGAGGCTGCATTTCTGAATCTGCCTGGAATCAAAAAAACGGCCAAGACCACCGCAGAGGTAGCCACTGATTTTTCTCCGGAACTCTATGAGCTATTGCGTCAAAAAAGAGAAGAGTTCGGGAAAGCAGCAGGAATCCCCTTGTTTCTGGTAACCTCAAACCGGACACTGAAAGAGATGGCAGCGTTAGTACCAAAAAGCATGGCGGAAATTCTCCAGGTACACGGAATCGGACCAGCTAAAATGGAAAAATACGGACAAGAGTTTTTAGACGTAATTTTGGAATATTGTGATAAATCAAGTTAGTGCATCTAAACCATAACTCGGTTTCTTCCGGATTTTTTGGCCTTGTACAGAATCCTGTCAGCCGACTTTAACACCTTTTCCGGCGTTGTTAACTTCTTATCGGGAGCGGCAACGCCGATGCTTACCGTGACCCTGGCCTGCTTCTGGCCAAATGCTTTGAGCTTGCCGCGACTTTTGGAGTTGCCCTTGCGACGCTGTTTACTCCTGACAATAAAGGGAGTTGTGGCAATGTCCTGCCTGTATTTTTCTAAATGCCGCCAGGCCTCTTCCGCGGATTTTCCAGGAAAGATGGCAGCAAATTCTTCTCCACCATAGCGAAAGGTTTTGGCACTGCCGGTTATTTTATCCAACTGGCCGGCGATCATTTTAAGAACCTGATCGCCGGTCTTGTGGCCGTAAGTGTCATTGAACTTTTTAAAATGATCCACATCTATCATGGCAATCGCATATTTATGCCCAAGGTTTATCAGGGTTTCATTCATGCTGCGGCGGCCCTGGAGCCCGGTGAGTTCATCAACATAAGCCATAAAGTAAGATGACTCGATTGTTGTAATAATCAGGATCAGGCCGGCCGCTGAGAAATAGATTATGGCGGCTGGAAACGTTTGAAGGTCGCTGATTCCCAGGAATGACGCGACCAGTATACCAGCAAAGCCGGCCTGGATGGCATCATGGGTAAACAGAAAACGAATCAGCAGAAATAAAAGCGTGCCGCTAAAAGCAAATAAAGCCGGCAGTGAAATATGATTTAAGGCTGCCGGTCCGCTTTCATGAAACCATGAACCCAGCCGGGTTGAGACCTGTGAAAGCGTGTCGGCCATTTGAGGAAATATGTTATGAATGCCGGTCCACAGGGGTGAATGCGCTGAATTCGGCCAGCGGCACAACAAAAACACGGCCACAATCTGTAATCCAAGGAGCAGCAGACAAACAACAAAGAAGGTGGTAAATATCCGCCGTTTGGCCATCATACTGAAAATGGCCAGGTTAACAGGTAATAAAAAAGCACCGGCTTCAAGAATCGACAGGCCTGCTGATTTTTGTTGAAGGGCCAGGGAACCATAATGACTGAAAAGAAAATAGGCCAGAGCTAGCGTCAAGCATGTCAATATCAAGCCGGCGTTGTTATAGCGCCATCCCATCAGAACAACGGCGGAAAAAATGATATAAGGCATCAACGGCAAAATGACCATAAATGCCTTTATCTCACTGATATTCTTTGCTTTATTTATTAAGCTGGGCCAGTTCCACAGCGTAACGGCCGAGATGACAATAAGTAATACCGGCAGGATAAGCGGATAGATGGTTCGCTTGAATGAAAACAATATGTTAGCCTTCCTGTGTGAGACCTTTGCAAAACATCCCCTTTTGCCCAATTTCAGCGTCAGACTCAAATTTTAAGCCTCGAAATACTCAATGTATTCCTGCATTTAAAATTTTCTCCTTCCTTGAACTTGAACAAAATTGAACATTTTTCAAAGGTCTCAATTTTTCTTCTATTCAAACTCTTCTAGTTTCTTTTCGAACTTAGCCTGTTTTTCTTCCAGAAAGTTTGTGAGCTTTTCCAGCTCGTCAAAGATACGGTCTATTTCAGACTGGCATTTGTGAATTGACCGGGAAAGCTCGACAATTTTTTTAGCATTCTGGTTCTGAGATGCTTCCTGCATAGCCAGGTTAAGCTCTGAAAGCTCATCTTCAAATCTTCCTATATCATTTTCCGCCTTTGCTATGCTTTTCTCTATCGGCTTGAGGACTTTTCCCCTTTTTGTGACTATCTCTGAGCGTTTTTGTCTGAGTTCTTTTTTGGTCAATTTTAAAACAGCTTCTTCCCCTTCGGGCTTTTGTACAGGACTTTCATGTTCCCATCCGACTTTTTCAAGAAAATCTCCATAACTTCCGGCAAACACCTCAATCCGGTCATTCTGGAAAACAATCAGGCGCTGGGCAAGGGCATGCAGAAACATCTCGTTGTGGGTAACCATGATCACAACACCGTCAAAGCTGTCGATTGCAGCCAGCAGCGCATCGCACGATTCCATATCCAGGTGGTTGGTCGGTTCATCAAGAAGCAGAAGGTTTACCGGTGTTACAAGAAGCTTGCCCAGCATCACCCTGCTTTTTTCACCCCCTGAAAGGACACTGATTTTCTTTAAAGCATCATCGCCTTCAAACATCATGGCGCCGCAGATATTACGGGCCGACTGCCTGTCAACATCAGGATGTGAACTCAGCATCTCCTCTTCCACAGTTCTTGTGTCAACCAGGCTTCTGATGTTGGTCTGCTCAAAAACTCCTTTTGTGATCCTGGGGTTGTATGTAACCTCACCCTGTTGAGGGGTAATGGCTTCTGCAAGAAGTTTAAGCAGAGTTGTTTTGCCTTTCCCGTTTTTACCCACAATACAGATCCGCTCACCAGACCCGATGGAAATGTTAAAATTCCTTATAAGCGGTTTGTCAGGCTGGTATGAAAAGGACAGATCTCTGGCTGTCATCACATGTTTTCCCGAAAACGGGCTGCTTTTAAAGGAAAAATCAAGAGACTTGATTTTCTCAAGTTTTCCCAGCTTTTCTGTTTTCTTAAGGGTTTTAATCCTGGACTGAACCATGTTCGCAAGTCTCGCCTTGGCTCTGAACCTTGTTATGAACTGCTCAACTTCTTTCCTGCGCCGCTCGTCGTTTGAGCGGGTCTTTTCGTATATCTCCTCATCCTGGGCGAGCTGGGCATAGTACTTTCCTGTGTTTCCTGCGATCTTACGCACCTTCCTGCGGTGGATGCCGACCGTATGGGTGATGATCTTGTCCATGAAGCTTCTATTATGGGTGATGAGCATTACTTCATGCGGCCAGTTAACCAGAAAGCGCTCAACCCAGCGTATGGATGTAATGTCAAGATAATTGGTAGGCTCGTCGAGCAGAAGCATGTCTGGCTCAGATACAAGCACTTTTGCAAGATTCAGGCGAACTTGATATCCGCCTGAAAACTCCAGCGGGTCTTTTTCCATGTCGGCTTGAGAGAAACCGAGACCCGTAAGGATCTTCTCAACTTTCCAGCAATGATCCGATTCCGATTCAGGAAGGCCCCTCATCCCTTCTTTGAGCACGGTTTTTTCTGTAAATTCTATCTTCTGGCGAACATAACCGATCCTGTAATTCCGGGGTATGACAATAGCACCATTGTCCATTGATTCTTCACCGGCCATGAGCCCGAATAGAGTCGTCTTTCCGTGCCCATTCCTTCCTACAAGCCCAATCCTCTCCCGAGGATTGATCTTAAAACTGACTCCTTCAAAGAGTATTCGGTTGCCGAAGCTTTTTGTGATATTTTCTACGCTGATCATTGGGAGGATGCATTTAATCTTTATTAAATCAAGCTATATGCAGATTTTTTCTCTTTTTACTTTTTTTAGATTGTTTGGTTTGCGGTTTCTTAGTTTCGGCATATTGAACCCGAATATTTCGACCATCAATTTTCGCACCTTCCATTGATTTTAACACTTTAGCCGCAACGCTTGTTTCAACTTCAAAAAAAGAAAATTCCCTCATGATTTCTATTGGACCAATCTTTTCAGAGCTGATTCCAGCTCTGCTGCATAGAGTTCTTATCACAACGCTTTTTTGTAAATTGTCCATAGATCCTGCATTTAGGAAAAACCGTTTCGATCTTCCAGGCGCTAAATTTTTTTGTTGTTGTTCTTTTTTTACAGGACGATGAGCATCTTCCTTTTTTTCCAGGGATACATTTATGTCTTTGGAATCTTTATAATAATTAATAAAGCGGTTAAATTCAATTGAAACGAACTTTTGAATGAGCTCTTCTTTTGTAAGATCGTTTAGTGTGTTATAGACCAACGGCAGGAAACGCTCGATTTCTTTCTGATCCACTTTAACTTCTACCATTTTGCTAATCATGGAATAGAGCTGTTTCTCACAAATTGCATATCCTTCCGGGACTTTTGCATAATTAAATTTAACACCTGCTTTTCTTTCTATAAACTGAAGTTTGCTTTTTTCCTTGGAATTGATGATGACTATGGATGTTCCTGATTTGCCGGCTCTTGCTGTTCTGCCGCTCCGGTGAGTATAGTTTCCCGCCTCATCGGGGAGTTTATAGTTAATGACATGGGTTATATCCTGAACATCTATCCCGCGGGCAGCAACATCTGTTGCAATAAGAATCTGAATGGATTTGGCTTTAAATTTGCTCATGACGTTATCTCGTACTGCCTGAGAAAGGTCACCATGAAGGGCTTCAGCATTATAGCTGTCTTTGATCAGTTTTTCTGCTATTTCCTGTGTATCTTTTCGCGTGCGACAAAACACAAGGCCATAAATATCAGGGTAATAATCAATAATTCGTTTTAACGCCTGATACCTGTCTTTTTCTTTAACTATATAATTCACATGCAAAATATTTTCCGCGCCACTATTTTTCTTCCCTACGGTTATCTCAACTGGATTTTTCATATATCTTTTTGCAATTCTTGCAACTTCATTGGGCATTGTTGCGGAAAACAGCCAGGTTCTTTTCTGAGCCGGCGTATTTTCAAGAATGGCATCTATATCTTCCTGAAATCCCATATTGAGCATTTCATCCGCTTCATCAAGAACCACATATGAGACTTTAGAAAGCTTTGCTATTTTTCTATTAATAAGATCAAGCAATCTTCCTGGTGTTGCCACAATAATCTGAGCACCTTTTTTGATCTGATTTCTCTGAATTTCAATACTGGCGCCGCCATAAACGGCAGCAACCTTTGCACCTTTTACATATTTGCATAATTTTTTAATATCATCGGAAATCTGCAAACAGAGTTCTCTGGTGGGGCAAATCACCACCCCTTGAGTATGTGTCATATTAAAATCAATTAACTGGATCATAGGTAAACCAAAAGCTGCTGTTTTACCTGTTCCGGTCTGGGCAAGCCCTACAAGATCCCTGTCCCCTCCAATAATTTCAGGAATCGCATCTGTCTGGATGGGCGTGGGTTCAACAAACCCAAGGTCTTTAACCGCCCGTAATAACTCGTCAATTAAATCCAAATTTTCGAAACTCATGTTTTTGCTCACTTTTTCTAATAATTTTAAATATTTATAAATAAAACAAAATAGAAAATTATAACACGGGTAAAATGGTAAGGCAAACATTATATATCCCATGCCGGGGAAGGGTTGACATATGGTCTAATTTGTTCAATACAGAGCCATGTCACGAAAATCACTAACAGATACTGCAGAAGCTATGTACCATATCGTTTGTAAGAAAAAATTCCGTCTTTCAAGCATACCCTTATTACCCCTTAAGCTCTTTAGACTTCAAATGTCGGGAATTGAAATCTCATATGAAAAAAGGAGGCGGCATTGAAAAAAGAAGATTCTACAACTTTAAAATCATGGATTGAGTTAAACAAGCTCGTAAAAGAAAAAAAGAATTTGGAGGAAT
>Ga0180012_1000564_pt1 | contig 11568 bp, 3 predicted proteins | sample KR11_S2_MetaG_FD_122243 | JGI IMG/M metagenome (GOLD analysis project Ga0180012, IMG submission 122243) | Groundwater microbial communities from the Olkiluoto Island deep subsurface site, Finland - KR11_S2_MetaG | ecosystem: Environmental > Aquatic > Deep subsurface > Groundwater | place...
TCTTTACCGCGGTATCAATTTTTGCCGCCATAGCTTGAGAAACCTCGCTTGGTTCATAGAAATTCCGATCCGTATCCAAATTAATCGGCCCAAGCTCGCTCATTCCGAATTTCGTTACCATAGCCCGCGCCACCTGTGTTGCCTTTCCGATGTCATCCGACGCTCCCGTCGTAACATCATCAAAAACCAGACTTTCAGCCGCTCTTCCTCCCATCATAACTGCAATCTGCTCCAAAAGATGAAGCCTTGTCTCATGTATGCGATCCACCGGTTCAATCATAGTATGCCCCAAGGACATCCCCCTTGAAACAATCGACATACGATAAATTGGATCAACATGAGGCATTTCCCACGCCACCAATGCATGTCCTGCCTCATGATACGCGGTCATCCTCTTGTCTAATTCTGTCTGCAACCGTTTCTTCTCAGGACCCAATTTTACTCGTGTCGCGGCTTCTTCCAAATTTGACATTTCGATTGCCTTCTTATTTTGCCTCGCCGCCATTATCGCCGACTCATTCAACATATTTTCAAGATCCGCCCCCGAGAACCCTACCGTGCGTTTTGACGTCTTCTCCCAATCTACATCCGCGGCAAATGGTTTTCCCTTAGCATGAATTGCCAAAATTGCCTTCCGCCCGTTAATATCCGGCAATTCCAAAGCCACTCTCCGATCAAATCTACCCGGCCGCACAAGCGCCGGATCCAATACGTCAGGACGATTCGTCGCCGCCATAACAATAACATGCTCGTTTGGAGTAAAACCATCCATCTCGACCAATATCTGGTTCAATGTTTGCTCGCGTTCGTCATGCCCACCCATTATCCCCGCTCCCCTCTGCCTGCCAATAGCATCAACTTCATCAATGAAAATAATCGCCGGTTGGTGCTTTTTTGCGTTATTAAAGAGGTCACGAACTCGGGAATTATGTAAAAGCACTGGTTTATCTCCGCCAAAAAACGCTTCATTCTCCACTCCGCATAAATCATAAACAAAACCATCATACGGCTTTTTCACAATCTTCCGTACAATTGCCCGTTTAAACTGAAAAGGACTTTCTATCCGTTCACTTAAAAACGGATTTGCTGTTTTTCCAATAATAAGATTCCAATATTCGCCGTCAGGAAGCGGTTTATTTTTAATAATACGTCCTCCTTGCTGCTTGCCATATTTTATACCCGCCTTGATTCCATGCATGCTGCACAACCATGACAATTCAAGAATAAGCTGTTTGGAAATAGAAGTCATAGACAACTTACCGCTTTTTGTTTGATATCCGTCGCCCTCCCAATATCCTTTAAGATAAGCTAAAAAATATTCTCGCGGCAAATCCCAAATAAACTCGGGAACATGTTTATTTCGGCTGCCATTGCCACAATGCCTTGTAAAAAATCTTCCTAAATGAGCAGAATAATACTTGATTTTAAAACTATTATCCGCTGTCTTTTCCAAAACCGGCGAGACCCCAAAAACCTCTCGCATAAGACGGATGACATCCTGATGCAACATCACCTCATGTATGCCAAATGTAAACTCTAAATTTTTTGTTCCGCGTCCTTCGGCAGTATAATACCCAAATAGCTTCATCAAAGAAAGTGTCACTTTTGCTTTATCGGGCAAATGTAGCTTAACAAGCTTCTTGCTTAAAAGCTGTGGCACATGAATTCCATTCTGCCAATTACCAACAGTCATCTGAGACACGCCGATTTGGGCGGCAATAGCATATTGACTCATCGCTCCCTTTTGGCTCATTGCAAATTCGTAGTTTTGAACAATTTGAAAATCATCATTCCAGACATCTAAAAAAATATCCGCTGTGCGAGGAAATTCATGGGCTATAACTTTATGTCGCTGCTTAACGCCCGGCAGATACGGAAGCCGTATATTAAGCGGCAATTCTACCAAGATGTCTCCTTTTTTCATATCTTTTGTCGGTATTGCCATGATTCTTCCATGTCTTCTGATAAAAACAGAATGGTCTGCGGTTGTTTTTACCACTCCGCCCAGATAATGAATCTCATAAATTTCATTTACTTTATGGCGAAAAACCGAGGAAACCTTTTTAAAAGAAGAGCCGACAATTCTTTGCATTCTCCCGTTTTTATATCCATAAAACCCCTTTTCGCGCTGTGTATGAGAGTCAAATCCTAATGTATGCACACCATCAACCGAGACAACCCCCTCTTCATTGTTTATATAAAAGTTATCCACAAACTCACCAATGGACAAAAGTTTTGTTGCACCATTCTGTTTTATAAGAATCGGCGTGTCGCCGGTGACAGATGCCCCGACACCTACCAGCATCTCCATAAATTCTGATCCTGCCATTGAAAAAAATGCCACATTTGCTTCCCCCGCCGTTGCTCTCGCCAAAAGAGTTTTCCCTGTTCCGCTTGGCCCGATCATCAACACGCCTTTTGGCGTCCGCGCGCCCATAGCCCGATATTTAGCCGGATTCTTAAGAAAATCAACAATTTCTGTCAATTCCTGTTTTGCTTCATCAACCCCTGCTACGTCCGCGAAAGTTACGCGTGGATTATCTTTATTGAAAAGCTTTGCCCGCGACTGACCAAAAGAAAAAATACTTTCCTGTGCTCCGCGAGCCTGCCGGAAAATGAAGTAAAAGAAAGCGATCATCAACACAACCGGAAGCACTGTGGAAAGAATACCAAGCCAGTTATTAAAAATAGTCTCATCTTTAACCGATATCTGCACATTTCCCGCTGATACTCCTGCATCCTTCAGTAACGAATAAACATCTGCCCCGGACTCTTTCACTGCCTGAAGTAAAGTTCCATTTTTAAGATTAACCAATAACTTATCTCCGCTGATAACGATTTTAGAAACCTGTCCCTTCTTTATATCAGAAATAAGTTCAGACAAAGGAATAGTTTTCCTATCTTCATATGGAGAACTTAATGCGGAAAAAATGAACAAAGAAAAAATAATCAAAAATCCATAAAGAAAAATATTCTTCCAGGAAAATTTTGCTTTTATTTTAACACTCTTTTTTCTGCCTTCCAAAACATGATTTCTCTTACCATTTGCGCCCATAATCAAGCCCAGTATACCACAAAAATCTATCTCCTTCTACTCCCATTTCCACTGACATTACCCCCGCCTTATAGCTGTCATTGCGAGGAGCGCCACAATAGTGGGCGACGCGGCAATCCCATTATTAATATAAAGATCCTGCCTCCCGGAAAGCGTTTTGAATCTTAAAAATTTGAATTTTGATATTATTTGAAATTTGTAATTTTGATATTTGATCTTTCTACAGTAGTCCCATTTTTTCCTTCACTTCCCGCATAGTTTTATTCATTCGTTTCTCACATTTTTCAATATGCGCTTCTATGATCTCGTCGACCGAAGCGGCGTTATTCATACACTCTTTACCTTGCTAATTCTATTCCACACCAACCGGCAGACAGCGCGATAATATTTTGGCGTATTGTACGGAACGAAAATCTTCGTTCCCTACGGGCGCAGGATGATTTTCATTTCCCCGAATTTTCAACAACCTTTATTTCTTCATCGGTTAGATCGTATAATTTATAAACCATCTGGTCAATTTGTTTTTCGTATTCTTTGATTTCTTCTTTTTTTGCAGGATTTTCCAAATAATCGCTAGATTTTGTAATTGCCAAAATTTTATTAACGATTTCAATAAATGGGTTTTGATTGTTTTTTGGTATATTTTTAATAGGAATTAAGGAAAGCGGATTGTTAAAATATTCTCTGACTTTGCCTTTTGGTTTGCCGATAAATCCATAAAACCAATCTATAAGCTTGGAATTTAGTATTCCCAAAACATACTTAATATTGAATTGATCATTATTGATAACAATTGCACGTATATCGCCGCCATCATTAAAATATTGTTGATTGTCATAAGCAAATCGGTTATTTTCTGCCCGATACGGAACGACAATTTTTTCATCTGAATCAAATACAGCCTTATTTCTCGGTCGTTCGAAACGATACCATGGATATAAGCCCAGTTTTACTTCATTCCTTTTTAAAAGAACATCTTTGTGTCCCTTCAAGTAAGAAAAGGCTTTTGGAAAAGAGTCCATATGTGTATCGTTATCAACATAAATCAAAAAGTTCCCCCTGTCACATATGGTGTATCTGCCTATGTCTCCGTTTTTGATGTTCTTTCTCAAAACTGAATTTTCTAATTTCATCTTTTTTGCAAAATCACAAGAAATTGTAAATATCTCATTTTTTCCTGAGGTTGAACCTTTTTCAATAATTGAGATATCCCCAAGTAATACTGAGCCACTCTTTAAATTTTCAAGAATAATAGTATCCGGCTGATCAGCAATTAGCCAACTACTATTCAATTCATCTCGCTTAATCGAAAATGACTTGAGCTCGTTTTCAAGATTACTCGAAGTAATTTGCTTATCGGAAGTGGCTACATAGAAAATGACATCGTTAGATTTTGGTTCTTTATGAGATATTGAAATGCAAGTATGAACACTTGCCGCATCAAAAACCATATGTTCCTTGAAATTAACAATTTTAGAAGCATGTTTACTTAGATATCGTCTCAGCTTGTCCGCATATTCATTGCCGAGAAAATAGTTAGATGTGATAAAAACAGAACATCCCGTTCTCTTCAGAAGGTCAATTCCTAAAAAGATGAAATAATAAACAATGTCGTTATAACCGGTGTGAATGATTTTGTATCGTTCTGATAGATATTTGATAAAGCCTTTATCAATCGCATTGATGTTAAAATACGGCGGATTTCCAATCACAACATCAAAGCCCGGATTTTCTTTATTAAACACTTCTGCAAAATATAATTTCCAAGGGAAAAATGGCCTTGTTTTCTTTTTGCTGGTAAATTCCCGAAGCTGTTTTTCAATATTTTGCAGATCAAAGCCATATTTTTTTGAAAACTTTTCTTTTTCTGTCTTTATATACTCCTCTCTCGTCTTTAGATTCGGTATGCTTTGCGCTCTTTCTTCAATCGGCTTCAATTCAGAGTATTTCTTTTGCAATTTAGTTTCAAATAATTTTATCATCAGATCTTCTACTTCGCTTTTCAGTTTCGCCTTTTTATCTTTGTCCGATTCGTTTTGGTAATCTATTTTCTTTCGTTCAAATTCCTTGATTAAACCATCATCTTCATTTTCAAAACCTAAACCAACTTGGCATTGCACTGCTTGTTTTTCTTGCCCATTATCAAAATCAATTCCCAAAAACTCGGAGATTAAACTATTCCCCTGCATAATCTTAAAATCAAGATTAGGCAGTGGTTCAATGCCACAATTCCCATCCGGATGATCTCTGTCAATCTTTTCATCCACTAAAAGCGAGATAAAAAAACGCAGTTTGGCAATTTCTACCGCAATCTGTTGAATATCCACGCCGTAAATACATTTTTGGATCAAATATAGTTTCCGTCCGTAATCTGCATTTTTACCTTTGAAAAATTCTTCAATACGTTTTTTGGTATCTTGCTTGATGCGAGGATCGGGTATTGTCTCCGCCGCTGAAAGCTGAGCCTGTTTCCAAAGCTCATTTCCCGGATCAACTTTATTTAAAATAAATACCAACTTATTAAGCGCACCCATTGGGAAAGCGCCGGAGCCGACCGCCGGGTCAACAATTCTGACACTTTCAATTAATTCTACAATCTTTTTTGACTCTGATTTGTCAAAAGGATTTTCTTCGCTTCCTGTTGAAAAAAGCTGTTCTATTTTTTTATCTAAATCAGAAATAGCTGAAAGATGTGTTTCGAAATATGCCTTAAGAGATTCAGCGACCATATAATCAACGATTTCTCTTGGCGTGTAATAACTGCCTGTAGCTTTGCGGGCAGTGGTGGAAGTTTCAGGATTAAAACTTGCGAGTAAATTTTCAAATACCCTGCCCAAAAGTTCGGGATCAAGGGCGATATCCTGATCGTCCGGTGAATTTTCATCAATGGTAAAATTAAAAGAAGAGAGAATATTCAGAAGCCCATGTATGTGATATTTCTTATTTTGAGTTCCATAGGCTTTATTGAGATCGACTTTTTTCTCTTGGCTGAAAAAAAGAAAATTAGGAAGAGTTGGTTGATTCTTTTTAACCGCAGTAAATCCATCAACATAAATTCCTTTTTTTCTATCATCAAGACATTCAAATAATCCGCCATTTAAAAATGGTATCTCGCCAAAATAATCTTTCAGTATTTCCGAGTTTTTAAAAAGTTCGTGATAACGAAAAACACTATCATTCCCCTGGTCTGGATTTATTCCTTTGTATCCCCTAATCTCGCTTCGAAATTTCCGTTCATCTTTTTTAGTGCTTAACGTGGCAAAAAATAAATTTTGCAAAATCGCCTGATAGTAATTTGAATTTTCGGGAGAAAGATCTTCAAGTATTGTGGAAATACTTTCTTCTTCAAACAAATTTTTTGGGACTAAACCCTGTTCCCGCATAAACCAAATAAAAATCATTCTGGTAATTAAGCGAATAACGGAAATATTTTTGCTGTTTTCTTCTTCATTATCGTTTGGAAACGTAACACTTTGCACCGCCCAAAAATACCAATTAGCAATATCTTCATAAAACTCTTTGGTAACCTTCTCCACCGAAAAAGCCTCTCTGATTTTTTCTATTGTTGAGAAATCCCCACCACCGATTCTGGCAAGGAAGGTTTTATTGGTAAATTCACGGCTCACAAAATATGTAAACCGGCGAAAAACACTCCAATCCCGCCTTTTACCCAAATAATTAGCGTAGATCAATGAAAATCTGAAATTACCGGAAGCATCGTAAAAAATGAAAATACCGGCATCTGATTGAGTGTCTTTGAGAATATCCTTGCCTTTTTTATACTGATTTTTTTTCCCGCTTCGCTCAGAAAGCGGTTGACTGGCTTGAAAAGCGCAGACAATAAGTTTTTCACTTGCCGAAAAAGAAATTTCACCGAGTTTTAAACCGTTCTTAAAATCGCCGTCATCATATTGCCGCAATTCTTCATTTTGCGGCGCGAACGAACGGTTTTTCTCGCGAAATAATCTGGTAAACTTTTCCGGTAAAAAATTCTTGATTATATCTTCTAATATTTCTCTTCCATAGCCTGCCATATTGTCCTTATTGTTTTAATCCCTGTTCAATTTCTTCTACTGTTGGAAGTGCTTTTCGCAACTTCTCAGGAATAATACGTGATAGTTTATATTCAGAAACTCCTATTGGTTTTGTCATATTTCTCAAGGCATATTCAGCAATGATTTTGTTTTTGTTTTTACACAATATTATACCGATACTTGGATTATCCTCTTTATTTTTTATCCGGCTATCGACAGCCGAGAGATAAAAATTAAGCTGACCGGTATATTCCGGTTTGAAATCACCCGTTTTTAGTTCGATAACAATATAACAGCGTAGTTTTAAATGATAAAAAAGAAGATCAATATAGAAATCTTTTTTTGATACCTCTATATGATATTGACTTCCAATAAAAGCAAAACCAGCTCCGAGCTCCAGAAGAAATTTTGTTATATGCTTTAATAGTTCATTTTGCAATTCAATTTCTTTTGCGTTTTGCGAAATATTAAGAAAATCAAAAATATAAGGGTCTTTGATTGTTTGTTGAGCTAAATCAGATTGTGAAGCAGGCAGAGTATTCTTAAAATTAGTTATTTTATGCGCGCCTTTTTGCCTTTGATAAAGACCGCTTTCAATTTGATGAACAAGCACATTTCTTGACCAGCCGTTTTGAATAATTTGACCAGCATACCACAGTCTTTCATTTTCATTTTTTATTTTATCCATTAAAGTAATAATATGATACCAAGTCAATTGTGCAAGCGCCTCTTGCACAATTACATAATCGGGATAAAGACTCGCAAATTGGCGCATATATTTTAAATTACGCAATGAGAGGCCTTTCATATAGGGAAAGCTCTTGGATAAATCTTGCGATAAACGTTCAATAACTTTTGCGCCCCAACCTTGCCTTTCCTGTTGTATTAAAATTGTTTCTCCGATATCCCAGTAAAGAAAAATCATTTCTTTATTTGCCGAAATGACAGCCTTGTATCGCGCTTGCCTGATTTTTGTTTTCAATTCTTCCAAAATAGTAATATAAGATGGAATATTTATTAACTCATCGCTCATTTTGCCTCCATTTGATTTTCTATCGCAATGATTATTTCTTTAGATAAATCTTTTCGCCTTGCTTTTTCTTTCTCAAGGTAATCTTCGCCAAGTTCATTTCTTAATAAGATTATTTCTGCCATTGCCTTTTTTAACCTTGCTTCGTCCTTGCTTTCCATATTGGCAACCCGGCGCAGAGTAAAATCGGAAAGAGTTCCGTAATCCAGAATGTCCTCCCGTAACGTCCGTAAAAAGTCTTTATAGGGCATTATCCCATCTGATTGGATCTTGTTAATAAATGTCGCGAGATTGTTCAAAGCCCTTTGCTCAAGGCTTTGTTCACTCAGAGGGACGACTTTATGTTCTTTAAATTTTCTTACGCTTTCATAAGCTTCCCAGAAACTGCCGCTTAAAGGAATAGCTTTTTCATCCTGAGTACAGGCAATCTTGCCAAATATTTCTTCAAAATCTGCCTGATAAACTTCAGATCCATTTTCACTTCCATATCGGATACAGTGAATATATAACCTGCCCTTTTTCAGAAATACCAAAAGTTCGTTTTCGGTATATTTCTTGGCTACTTTTATACGAGGCGGATAATTTTTTAAAGACTCTATCAGATCAGGGGAATCTTTTTTAATTTTTAAGAATGCTTTCAGAGCCTTATTATAAAAACTTTCACCTTCCCGTTCATCAGGGTTTTGTTGAATTCGATTGTACAGGCCGGATGGGGTCGGCTCTTCATCAATATCAAAGATCTTGGCATCTTCCCCCAATGTCTTATGTATCAAAAACATTTTATTACTTGCTATCTCGCGCGATTTTACGAGCTCCGCTCCTTTCTCAGTGGGGAAGAAATTAACGATATAAAGCTCATTAAATACTTTCTTGCTGATACGGTTGATACGACCCACACGCTGAATAACCCGCACAGGATTCCATGGAATATCGTAGTTTACAACCATGCCCGCGCGGTTTAAATTAAATCCTTCCGAGATTTTGTCTGAAGCAAGCAAAACATCAAAATCGTCATCCTGATCGGGATAGGAAGCGTCAAAATTTTTGTTTATTTGCAAAATTTTCTGTGCTGATAAATCACTATCTGAAATAAGAAGCCTTTCTTTAAAATGTTTTTTTAGAATTGCTTCCAGATATTTGACCGTGTCCAGATATTCGGAAAATATTATAATTTTTCTTTTTGGCTCGCCTTCAAGAGGCTTTTGCTTTATTTCTTTTATAATATTGTTCAATAAACATTCTGTCTTGGGATCATTTTTAACTAAATCTAACGTTGATAATTCCCGCAATATGTTATCGAAAAGAATCAAATCAGTTTTTATGTTTGCGATAAATCCATCTTTATCATTAAAATTCTTATTCAAATCATAAACTTTATGGTTTTTTGGATATTCGCCATTATTTATTTTTTCGGTATATTCAGCCAAATATTTTTCTATCTCTTCTAGATTTTCATCGCAAATTTTTTCAACTAGAGACCTGTCCAAAATATATTTATTTGTTTTTTCAACGAATTTCAAAACTGTTTCAGTAATGTGTTTAAAATTTTTTATGCTCTGTTCGAAAGATCCGAAAGAGCTTTCAAAACGCTTGACTAACAAACGCCTCATAAAATCATATAAGTTACGCTGTTGATAATATTGAAAATTTTCTTTTTCAGTCAGTAACTCATTCGCAATTTTTTTCCGCTCTATTTCATATTCAAATGGCCGATAAATAGCGCCTTTAAATTGGCCGCCTTCATCCGGGTCCCCAAAATATTCAAGAATAACTTTATCATAAAATTCCGACTGCTCTTTTGTTAATTCAAAAAACCACTCTTTAGGATCCGCAACTTTTGATAAATTCTTAACCTCATCTTTATAATAGGGGTTATTCTGAAGATCAAGGCGGTTACGGCGAATTGTTACAGGTTTAATTACATCTCTTATTTGCCTGGCAAGATAATGAGCCCTTTGTTTAACCTTGGCGAGTTCAATTATTTTGCTTTCAAAAAAACTTTGGTAATAACCTTCCGCTTTTTTTCTTTTAGCGCTATTTGGCGAATTCCAGTATTTTGAAATATATCCAAGCCTGTCAAAAGTTCCTTTGAAAGCCTTGAATTTATCCACCAGATTATTTTCCAGCGTAATTGATGATTTTTTTGGAGTAATAAATAGTTTCAGCAGCGAAAGAATATCGCCCGGCCTGTTATTAAAGGGCGTGGCGGTAAGCAAAATTACTATTTTATTACGGCAGATATTCTTTAATAATTCGTAATCTCTTGTATCCTGATTTCTGAAACGATGAGCTTCATCAATAATCACAACTTCGATATCTTTGTATTTAACTACAAAATCGGTAATATTCTCTAAATCGCCGAGAGACCGGACTTCCCAATCATAAAGCTTAAATTCTTCGAGATACTTTTTCCAGCCGGAATTTTTATTTTTATCGCCCATAATACCGGGAGGGCAGATTACAATACCGCGTTTTTTAAGCTCTTTGGCAACCGAACAAGCTATAATTGTTTTACCCAAACCGACAACATCAGCGATAATTACGCCATTATTATTTTCTATAAATAATAGCGCTTGCGCAACCGCATCCAACTGATATTTATAAGGAGTATACCCGTTTTCTTCCAGTATTTTAACGAGCGTGGGTCCGACTTCTCGTCCTTCAAATGAATCAAGATAGGTTTTCAAAACCAAAACAAATGCCTCAAAAGGGGTAATTTCTTTAATGAGTGTTTCCTTTTCAACTATCGCGATGAGTTTTCTTTTAGTTTCCTCGTGTTCGGTTATTTTTACCGCTTCATCCCATAGACCATCAAAATATTCTTCCGCGTCTTTCACCCCAAAATCGCTTATTTCAACATTAAATTCTTCCTGCGTAGTCAAACCGGATTTTGTTAAATTGCTGCTGCCCGTGATAAATAGATTTTTTCTGCCGACCTGGCTTTCTTCCAATTTTAAAATATAAAGTTTGGCATGATTGGGTTTAAAGGTTTTGCGGATTATTAATTTATCATCGCGAATTAACTGGATGAAAAATCTTACCTGTTCGTAAAATTCTTTTGTATCAAAATTCTCAGTATTTAAAGATTTTTTTATTGATTGAAAAAAACTGTAAGTTTTATCTTCATCAGATAACTGGCTATCCTGATCAGCAAATTCAAGCAATCCAAAATTGGTTTTATCAACATTTAGGCCTACCAAAACCTTTATATTAGTATTTGAATTTTTCCTTAATCCCTCATATAGCTCTTTTATTCCTGAAAAATAGAAAAAACCTACTAGAAATTTCAATTCCTCGCTTTTGGAAATAAGCCCAACCAAACGATTTTTTAAATTATTTTCTCCGCTGTTTGTGATATAAGACATAAATTCTACAGTAGTCCCATCTTTTCCTTCACTTCTCGCATAGTCTTATCAGTTATCTCCTTACACTTTTCAGTATGCGTTTCA
>Ga0180012_1000565_pt1 | contig 11568 bp, 10 predicted proteins | sample KR11_S2_MetaG_FD_122243 | JGI IMG/M metagenome (GOLD analysis project Ga0180012, IMG submission 122243) | Groundwater microbial communities from the Olkiluoto Island deep subsurface site, Finland - KR11_S2_MetaG | ecosystem: Environmental > Aquatic > Deep subsurface > Groundwater | place...
ATCCTGACGACTTTCTCAAACTTAATCGTCAAATTGAAACATCCAGATTAAAGCTTATTGAGATAGAAAAGTCTGAAAAGAAAAAAACTGAATATAATACCTCTTTAAACAAAAAAATATCAGAACTGAATATGTTATGGCATGAGGAATATAAGATACTGGAAAAAGAGGTAAGGAGAATTAATGAATATGAAAATTCACTTTCAATTACAGTTGAATACAAAGGAAGAGATGATAAATTTTTAAATAAACTCAAAGAAACTTTTAAAGGAAGCGGTATAAGGGAAGCAACTTATAATTCAATTAAATCATCATACAAAGATTTTATTGAAATATACAGGGATATGAAAAATCTGAATTCAAATCTAAATATAAGTGAAAATTTATTAGCTGAATTTAAAAAGCGATTTGAAGACAATATTTTTAATTTAATTTCATTCCGTGTGGAAGACAAGTTTACAATTAACTATAATGACAAACCGTTAAAAGATCATTCTCTCGGACAAAGAGCAACAGCGCTGATACTATTCCTTCTTGCTCAAAAGGAAACTAATGTGTTGATAATTGATCAGCCGGAAGATGATTTGGATAACCAGACGATTTATGAAGATGTTATAAAGGCAATAAAATCTTTGAAAGGCAATATGCAGTTCGTTTTTGCAACTCATAATGCAAATATTCCGGTTCTTGGCGACAGCGAAAAGATACTCTCATGCAAATATTCGGAATCAAAAATTGAAGTTCATAATGGAACAATTGACAATTATGATACACAAAAACAAATTGTTACAATAATGGAAGGCGGAGAAGAAGCTTTCAACCGCCGTAAAAACATATATGAATTATGGAGTATCAAAAAATGAATGCCATTGAACTTCTTGATATTATTAATACCGGTGAAACAAGCAAGGTACAGTTTAAAGAAAAAATGTCGCATCCTGATTCAATTGCCGGTGAAATGATAGCCATGTCAAATTCTATGGGCGGCATGATTCTTTTTGGAGTGAAAGATAAAACCGGTGACATTGTTGGGCTTACATATGAGGATATCCAACAATATAGCAACAGCATAAGTAATATTGCTACAGGCAATATTATTCCTGGTATTTATATAACTACGGAAGTCGTATCAATTGACAACAACGGTGGAAAAAAGGTTTTGGTTGTTTATGTGGATGAGGGAATTAATAAACCGTATAAAGACAAAAATGGTTATGTATTCGTTAAACATGGCCCTGATAAAAGAAGGGTTACCGACAATGCGGAAATGATTCGTCTTTATCAGGGAGGGAGTCATTTATTGGCTGATGAAATGGAAGTTTTTGACACCTCAATAACTGATATAGATGAAGATAAGTTCAGGGATTTTTTTCAAAAAGAGTTTGGTAGATCAATAATAGAAAAGGGTTTGAGTTTTGAACAGGCTTTAAAAGCAAAAAAGGTATTAAGAAATGATAAGCTGACATTGGCTGGATTATTATTTTTTGGCAAAGCTCCGCAAAGCTTTAAACCTGCCTTCTGTATAAAAACAGTGTCTTTTTTCGGAAATAAAATTTCAGGAAAAGATTATAGAAGCAAACCAAATGACCTAATCGGTACGGTTCCTGATTTATTTAAAAAGGGAATGGACTTTTTCTTAAATAACCTAAGACATTCTCAACAAGGACAAAGTTTTAACCGCCCTGGAATTCTTGAAATTTCAAAAATTGCTCTCGAAGAACTGTTAATAAACGCTCTTGTTCACAGGGACTATTTAAAAAATGCACCTATAAGATTAATAATATTTGATAATAGAATAGAAATGATTAGTCCCGGGAAGTTGCCAAACAATCTTACCGTTGAGGACATAAAATATGGAAATCCCGTAATTAGAAATAATCAATTAGTTGCCTTCAGTCAGCAAACAATGCCTTTCAGTGGCCTTGGATCCGGCATAAGACGATCGTTAGACGAACAGCCGGATATTGAATTTACAAATGATACAGAAGGTGAACAGTTTATAGTGAAAATACCAAGACCTGAAGAAAAACGATGAAACTCCATTTCGACCCCAACCACCAGTACCAGATTGACGCTGTAAAATCCATAATAGACATCTTTGAAGGCCAGCCTTTAAACCAGGGGGACTTTGGCTTTTCAATATCGGAAAACGGCCAGCTTTTTAATGAAAATGGAGTTGGTAACAGGATTGTTCTTTCAGAAGAACAGATTCTGAGCAATCTGCAGGAGGTTCAGAAAAGAAACGGCTTCAAAAATATATCCGAAGAACTTGATGGAATGCATTTTTCCGTTGAGATGGAGACCGGCACTGGAAAAACCTATATCTATATCAGAACTATTTATGAGCTGAATAAAAAATACGGTTTTAAGAAATTTGTAATAGTAGTTCCAAGTATTGCCATCCGTGAAGGCGTGTTAAAAAATCTTGAGATTACTTTTGATCATTTTCAGAACCTGTATGACAGAATTCCTGTAAATTTTGATGTATATGATTCCAGAAAGGTTTCCGGTCTCAGGGGGTTTGCTTCAAGCAATGCGGTTCAGATCCTGGTTATTAATATCGATTCATTTGCCAAGGATGAAAATGTTATCAACAGGCCAAATGACAAACTTACAGGCAAAAAGCCTATTGAGTTCATACAAAGCGCCAGTCCAATTGTAATTGTTGACGAACCGCAAAACATGGAAACAGAAATCAGGAAAAAGGCTATTGAGAATCTTAACTATTCCTGCACCCTCCGTTATTCTGCCACCCACACCAATCGATATAATTTAGTATACAACCTTGACCCTGTAAAAGCATACGATCTTGGACTAGTTAAACAGATTGAAGTTGATTCTATAGTAACTGAAAATGATTTTAATGACGCTTTTATCAGACTTGAAAAGGTATCTGCTACAAAAACACGAACATCAGCCACGCTTACGATCGATATAAACCAAAAGGATGGCGTGGCAAGAAAAACCGTTACTGCAAAAGTAGGAGACGACTTGTACAAACTTTCCAAAAACAGGGATATTTATAAACAAGGCTATATAATCAACGGCATAGATGTTGAATCGGGATATATTTCCCTGTCCAATGGCGAGGACCTTTTTGTAGGCGACTCTCAGGGCGGCATGACTGATGAATTAATGAAATTCCAGATTGAAAAAACTGTAAAAGAACATTTAATCAAGGAGAAGAAATATAAGGATAAAGGGATTAAAGTTCTTTCTCTGTTCTTCATCGACAGAGTTGCAAACTACAGGCAGTATGATGAGGCCGGAAACCAGGTAAATGGTAAGTTCGCAAAATGGTTTGAAGAGTCTTTCAGGGATATCAGTTCCAAGACTGCATATAAGGGCTTGATACCATTTTCTGTTGGCGAGATTCACAACGGTTATTTTTCGCAGGATAAAAAAGGAAAATTTAAGGATACTCAAAAAACCGCAAAAGCAAAATCGGATATTGATACATTCAAACTGATAATGAGAGATAAAGAACGACTGCTTAGTACGGAAGAACCTTTAAGGTTTATTTTCAGCCATTCTGCTTTACGTGAAGGATGGGACAACCCGAATGTTTTTCAGATCTGCACATTGAATGAAACCAGATCTGAATTAAAAAAAAGACAGGAAATCGGAAGAGGACTAAGGCTATCGGTTGATCAGTCCGGTTATAGAATTCATGACCCTGTAATAAACAAGCTTACTGTTATTGCGAATGAAAGTTATGAAGACTTTGCAAAACAGCTTCAGAATGAGATAGAGGATGAGTGTGGTGTTTCATTTAAGGGGAGAATAAAAAACAGGAAAAAAAGAAAAGAGGTAAAATACCGCAAGGGTTTTGAGCTTGATGAAAATTTTAAAAGCCTCTGGGATAAAATAAAGCATCACACAAAATACAAAGTCATGTATGAAACCGAAGAGCTTATTGAAAAAGCATCAAAGGCTCTCAGATACATGCCTGAAATAAAAAGGCCTGTTATAAAATCCACAAAAACATCTGTAAAATTTGATGAAAGAGGAATTAACGGTGATGTTATTTCAAGCTATTCAACTCTCTGGGACAAGGCATTCCGGATTCCCGACATACTGGCCTATATGCAAAGCAAAATCGGTTTAACACGGTCAACCATCCTGCAAATTCTTATCGAATCCGACCGGCTTGATGATGTTATCATTAATCCGCAATTGTTTCTTGATAACGCAGTCGCAGAAATAAAAGAAGTTTTGAATGATTTGATAGTTGAAGGCATAAAGTATGAGAAAATAGGAGATGTTGAATATGAAATGCGGCTTTTTGAGGATTATGAAATACATGTTAATGAGTTGACATTTGTTATTTCCAAAAAAGAAAAAACAATTTACAGCAATATGGTGCCGCTTGACTCCGGCGTTGAATATCAATTTGCAAAGGACTGTGAAACACGTGAAGATATAGATTTTTACTTCAAACTTCCGTACTGGTTTAAAATTAAAACACCTATAGGAAATTATAATCCCGACTGGGCTTTAATAAAGAAAAACGAGAAAACAGTCTATTTTGTGGCTGAAACCAAGTCTGCAAATCAGGAATTAAAAACAAGCGAAAAAAGAAAAATAAAATGCGGCAATGCACATTTTGATGAATTTGAAGGCGTTGAATACAGGCAGGTTGCGAAAGTATCGGATCTTGACTAATTAAACGTATGGGATTTCTATGCAGGTTGAAAAGGCGCTGGCAGAGGCTGTCGCGAAATTCGTGGATGTCCTTCATCATATCTATTCAGGAATAAAGATAAGTCCTATCGCTAATTATGAGGACGAAGATTTTACTTTTGAAATAAGTATTCCGAAGAATCTTTCAATTGATGAAGTTCTGGAAACTTGCCACAAAGAGTGCATTAAAGTAGAAGACGAATATGATTTATTTATCCTTCCAAAAGTTGTTTATGAACAATAGCAAATGAGCCAAATCCCTGCTAAACCCCGAAAAATCAGGGAATGCCATAGGGGAAGCTTAAAAGCCAAAATAAACTCGATTAACCCTTTGGGCGGAGAATATTTCTGTGTTCTCCAATTATGCCTCTAATTATGCCTTGCGCCTCCCTTGCTGTTTGTGGTAGTTTTTTGGGGAAAAATTTTAAGGAAAAGATATGAAGACATCCAAAGACATATACTACATTTCGGACGGAACCGGCATTCTGGCCAATAACCTCGGCAAGGCCCTTATCTGCCAGTTTCCCGAAATCAATTTCAATGAGGAAAAATTCCCTTTTATCACGACGGTGGCAACCGCCAAAAAAATTATGGGCTATATTCTGAAGCGTTCCGTTGGACGCAGGCCGTTCATATTCAGTACCATCATAAATGCGGAAACCATCGCTGTCTTCAATGTCCCTGAAGTGGAATTCTTCGACGCTTATGCCTTTTTCCTGGAAAGACTGGAAAACTGCCTCGATGCCAAGGCGCTGAGGATTCCCGGGGCCAGCCGCAAGGTAACCGGCATGGACATAGACAGGCGGGTGGAGGCAATCCACTACTGCATGGAACACGACGACGGCACCAAGATCTCGGAGTATGACATGGCAGACGCCATTATTCTCGGAGTTTCCAGAGCCGGCAAAACGCCTATATCGGTCTATATGGCTTCCCAGATGGGCATGAAAACAGCCAATTTCCCCCTTACCGATAAGTTCCTTTCCAAATACTATTTGCCGGATGGCATAGTCCGCAACCTGAAACGCGCAGCAGGCCTAACCACTACCCCGGAGTTTCTGCACAATGTTCGGGAAAAGCGTTATCCAGGCAGTAACTATGCCTGCCTTGCCACCTGCAGGGATGAAATTAAGCGTGCCGAACAGACATTCCAGAAATATCATATTCCAGTCATCTCTTCGGCCGGGAAATCCATCGAGGAAATGGCCACCCAGGTCGCGCAGGAATTGAACCTGCGCAAAACCACTTTCGTATCATCCATTGAATTGTGAGTGGGCCTTTCCCAGTTTTTTTCTTATTAACACAGCACCTGCTTAAAATATCCGATACAGTCAATGAAACATAATCTAAGGTGATTTATGAAAGAAGATAAAATTCTTCTGGATCATGGAAGCGGAGGGAAAATATCGCACAGCCTGATTACTGACATCATGCTGCCTTTATTTGACAATCCAATACTTTCCCAGCTTAATGATGGAGCTATATTTGATATTGGAAAAAAGCGCTTAGCCTTTTCAACCGACACCTATGTGGTTGACCCGATATTTTTCCCGGGAGGCAACATAGGAACTCTTTCAATAAACGGTACAGTCAACGATATTGCCATGTGCGGCGCTACTCCGCTTTTTCTCAGCGCAGGACTGATTATTGAAGAAGGCTTTCCCTTAGCAGATCTAAAGACAATTCTTCAAGAAATGAGTATTGCTGCAGAAAAGGCAGGAGTAAAAGTTGTTACCGGAGATACCAAAGTGGTTCCCAGGGGTGCGGCTGACAAGATCTTTATTAACACATCAGGAATAGGTATAATACCGAAAAATGTGGATATCGCCAGCCACAGAGCGCAGCCTGGAGATAAAATCATTCTCAGCGGCAGCATTGCCGATCACGGCATTACAGTTTTAACACAAAGACAAGGAATGACCTTTGACTCATCTGTTGTAAGCGATACAGCCCCATTAAATCATATGGTTAAAAACATGCTTTCTGTATGCCATGATATCCATGTCCTGAGAGACCCAACTCGTGGTGGAGTGGGTACGGCTCTGAATGAAATTGCTTTAAAATCAGAAGTTGGAATAAAAATATTCGAAGAAAAAATACCTGTTAAGAATGAGGTCGCCGCAATCTGTGAAATTCTGGGTTTTGATCCTGTTTATATTGCGAATGAAGGAAAGCTTCTTGCCTTTGTGCCGCCTGACCATGCAGAAAAAGTTCTTGCGGCGGTAAGGGAAGATAAGTTCGGAAAAGATGCCTGTATAATTGGTGAGGTTGTTTCTGATTATCCACGAAAGGTCTTCATGCAAACCCGTATCGGAGGAACCAGGATAGTTGATATGCTTACACACGAACAACTGCCAAGGATATGCTGATATTACAGCAAAATTAAAATATTCTACCTTTCCTTATTTAAATTGCCATTTAGCTCTATAAAATTTCTTGCCCCTGGTTTTTCTCTATTCCTTTAACTGTTTCACAATATCTAAAGAAATACGGTTTAGTCAAAACTATTGCTAAAGAAAAAAGCGAAGACTTTTCAACCTTCGTTCGTATTAATTTATAAAGCATACTTAACTCAGTTGAAAATATTCAAAAAAAGACCTATAGGAGGAAACAATCATGAAAAAAAGAATGGTTATAGCAGCGCTGGTTATTACGCTGTTTGCGTGGTCTACGGCTCACGCCTTTGATGGATGCCGACGTTTGAGATCCGGCGACAAATACTCACGGCAGGAATTGCTGGCTCAGCTACCCGCAGACAAAGAGATTCTTTTTCATCAGAGTATGAGAGAGGCTAGTGACAAGACATCTGCAATGCATACCCAGATCAAACAGCTTCGTAAAGACACCAAAGAAATACTTGTGGCGGATCAGTTTGATGAGGATCTCTTCCTTAAAAAGACAAACAGCATGGAAACGCTCAAGAGCAAGATACATGTAACAATGGAGGGAGCCATTGTGAAGCTTGCAAAACAGTTTACAGCTGACGAGCGCAAAATCCTGGCCCAACTGCTTCCACGTAAACTATGCTATACTTCTCGTTTGATAGGACGCAGATATCGATAGATCAAATAAAATGCCAGCGTGAAGTGTAACCTGCGTATACCTGTAAGAGCAATATTGCTTATAAACCCAGTCATGGCGGCAGACATATAACAGTGAACATAGATATAAAACTCTCACATCTGGATGACGTGTCTCTGATCTGCCAGATACAGAAGGGAAGCCATGAAGCGTTTGCAGCACTTGTATGTCGTCACTCTAATCGATTTTACAGGATTACCTATCGCCTTGTTTCTAATAAGGACGATGCAGAGGACATTGTACAGGAAGCGTTTTTAAAATTATGGGGCAGACCAAAACTTTGGGATCCCAACAAACGAGCCAAATTCACAACCTGGTTTTATAAGGTGATCATAAACCAATGTTTTGATCACAACAAAAAGAAAAAGCCATCAGACCTGCCCGAAGGTATGGAAGAGTTTGTAGACAAAAATCCTGGGCAAGATGCTTTATTAGATGCTCATCAAAAACAGGCTATACTGGAGAGATTCATTCGTGAACTGCCGGAAAGGCAGCAATTGGCCCTTAACCTCTGCTTTTATGAAGGATTAAGCAATAATGAGGCCGCGGAAATCGTTGGCGTGAAAGTGAAAGCACTGCAATCTCTCCTCATGCGTGCCAAAACGGCATTGAAGGACAAGGTCGAACGATATCTATATGGAGGTTTGATATGACAATGCACGTTAAACATTTCAAACAAAACATGCTTGTATATGGCTCTGATGTTTATAACTGGCCGGAGGGCGTAAGAGAAGCAGGGCTTAAGGCTCTGGATAGATCTCCTGAGCTTCAGGCATTATTGGCAGATGAGGAATGCTTTGAAAAAGTTCTCAAAATGAGAAAATATGAAGAACCGGGCATAGATCTATCAGGGCGAATTATCTCAGCAACTCAACATATTAAGAAAAAAGAGCGGAGCAATCCTGGTGGGTTTTTTTCAGAGTTACTTCGGGAATTCAGTTTGCCTAAACCGGCATTTACAGCGGTTTTTGTTTCGCTCATTTTTGCTTTGATAGTTGGATTTGCCATGAGCTTTTCAAATCCGTCGTGGCATGTTTCTGCTGAACAATACAAAACGAACTTGGAAGAGTTTCTATACTATGAAGGAGAGGTACTATGAGCAAAAAAATGAAGATTATGGTCATTAGTTCACTTCTTCTGAATGCATTGCTTATCGGTGTCATCGTAGGCGATTTGTCACATCGCTTCGGCAGGGAACATTTTATTGGAAGGCACGCGGAGCTTATATCAAAATTGCCTCAGGATAAGGCAGAGTTGTTTCTTAAAACAGTGGAAAGGGTGCATCTAAATAATCGGAATATATACAATCAGATCCGAAAAACAAGAAAAGAAGCGATGAAAATTTTAGCTGCACCTGAATTTGATGAAGCTGCCTACCGGCTTGAGCTGAAAAAACTACACGAACTGGGCGACCTCAAGATGCAGGGGCTGGCAAATGCGACTATTGAACTGGCGAGACAGTTTGGCCAGGAAGAGAGAAGAGCCTTGGCTCAACATCTGAAACGTGAACTACGACATTTACGAGACACTAAGTCTCCGCGCAATGCAAGAACGCCAAAGCATGAAAATTCATAAACAGAGTTCGTTGGAGCTTTGGCATGAGATACGAGTAACACATGAATTCAATTAAAACAGGCTTAATAAAATTTAGGGCGCTTCTCCTGGCAATGCTTATGATGTCAGTGCTTGCAGGATGCGTGACTGTCGGGCCGGATTATGCGCCGCCTGATGTATCATTGCCCTCAGCATGGTCTGCTGAAATGAAGGATGGCTTGATCGTCGAAGATTTAGATAAGCAAGCGCCGGCCGATTGGTGGTTGATACTCGATGATCCTGTACTAACAAGTCTGATTGGGCAAGCGGTTGCAAGCAACCTCGATTTAAAGGAGGCCCGAGCGAGAGTTCGGGAAGCACGTGCCCTCCGTGGTATCAGCGAGGCCGATCGTTTCCCAACTATTGACGCCAGCGGCACAGCAAGGTTGAGCCGTAGCAGCGGGAATACAGGCAGCGGGATCGAGAGAAAGCTCTATGTAGCAGGCTTTGATGCCACCTGGGAGCTGGATTTATTTGGCGGAAAACAACGCGCCATAGAGGCGGCCGAAGCTGAGCTACAGTTGAGTGAAGAGGACTTGCGGGACGTGCTTGTCAGCCTGCTTGCCGAAGTAGCCCTTAATTATGTCGAGGTGCGTTCGTTTCAGACTCGGTTGTCGGTCGCAAACGCCAATCTTGATGCACAGAAGGAAACATACAACATCGCCCAATGGCGTTTTCAGGCTGGTCTGTCGACCCGGCTCGACGTAGAACAGGCTAAGTACAATTTGGAGCAGACCCGATCCCAGATACCCGGTCTGCATACTGGACTTGTGCAAGCCAGGAACCGCCTGTCCGTTCTGCTTGGACAATACCCGGGTTCCCTGAAAATTGCTTTGGCTGAACACAAAGCCATTCCGGTTACTCCTCTTGAGGTCGCTGTTGGTGTGCCGGCCGATGCGTTGCGACATCGGCCGGATGTCCGACGCGCAGAGCGTCAACTGGCAGCGCAAACGGCACAGGTAGGGGTTGCCACCGCGGATTTGTATCCCAGGTTTTCACTCCTCGGATCCATTGGTCTTGAAGCCTTGTCACTGGACAATCTGTTTTTAATTGGCAGTCGAACCCACAGTATAGGACCAAGCATTACCTGGCCTGTCTTTGATGCAGGAACTATCCGCAAAAACATCGAAGTGCAATCCGCCCAGCAGGAGCAGGCGTTGATTCAATATGAGGCTGCAATCCTCAAAGCACTGGAAGAAGTCGAAAACGCGCTTGTTGCTTATACTGAAGAGCAAAGTCGCAGACAGTCACTAAGCGATGCGACAGAGGCTGCACAGCAAGCCGTTAATCTTGCGCAAAGCCTGTATTTGTCAGGACTGATCGATTTCACTGATGTGCTGGATGCACAGCGTTCATTGTTATCATTTCAAGACCAGCTATCTGTTAGTGAGAGTGAAGTGACCTCCAATCTGATAACTCTTTACAAGGCCCTCGGAGGGGGATGGATATCCCTTGTGATCAATGACAATCAATAGAGGCAGTTTCAAAACGTCCCCTTTTGCCCAATCTCTGCGTCAGGCTCAAATTATAATCCTCGAAATACTTCAAGTATTCCTGCGGTTATAATTTTCGCCTTTCTTGACCTTGGACAAAATTGAACATTTTGAAACTACCTCAATAGATTCAGACATGGAAAGAAGCCATGAAATCAAACATAAATTCAGAATCAAACATTAGCCGAACTCTGGGTATCGACCAGTCCCAAAATCACAGAAAGCATCTGAAACGGTGGCTCATCATAGCTCTTCTGGCAATAGTGGGGGGAACAAGCGCTGTTGTTTGGAAGATGGTAGAAGTGTCCGATTCCATGCAGTACCAGACTCAGAAAGTTCAGCGTGGAAACCTGACCATGACCGTAACAGCGACGGGCAACCTGGAGCCAACCAATCAGGTGGATGTAGGCACCGAGGTATCCGGAACCGTAGAAACCGTCGAGGTCGACTACAATGACCATGTAAAGATCGGCCAGGTCCTGGCGCGGCTGGACATCTCGAAACTCCAGGCGCAGGTTCTAAAGTCGAAGGCGGCCTTGGAATCGGCCAGGGCAAAGGTTCTGGAGACACAGGCCACCGTCAATGAAACACGCGATGAACTGGCAAGGTTAAAACGGGTCTGGGAATTGAGCGATAACAAGGTGCCATCGCAACGCGACATGGATGCGGCACATGCGGCGCTGCAAAGAGCGCTGGCCGCCGAGACCATCGCAAAAGC
>Ga0180012_1000573_pt1 | contig 11354 bp, 10 predicted proteins | sample KR11_S2_MetaG_FD_122243 | JGI IMG/M metagenome (GOLD analysis project Ga0180012, IMG submission 122243) | Groundwater microbial communities from the Olkiluoto Island deep subsurface site, Finland - KR11_S2_MetaG | ecosystem: Environmental > Aquatic > Deep subsurface > Groundwater | place...
CTGACCGCCGTGCTGGCGGCTGTCGCCAGCGGCGCGGGCACCTGGATCAGCGCCAGCTGGGTGTTGGCTCGCCGGGAACCGCCCTCGTTGCACGATATCGTGCATCATGATCTCAAGCTGTCTGCCGACCAGCTGACCCGCATAGAGGCGATCGAAATCCGGTTCGCGGCCCGGCGGCCCGCACTGGAAGCCGAAGTTCGCGCGGCAAATGTGGAGCTGGCCAGGGCCATCGAACAGAGCGACGGCGACAGTCCCCAGGTCCAGGCGGCGGTGGATCATTTCCACGTGGCCATGGGCGCCCTCCAGAAGGAGACGATCACCCACGTCTTCGAGATGCGATCCGTGCTGACGCCCACACAGGCCGAAGTCTTCGACGACCGCCTCGTCACGGCGCTCGCGCCCGACGAAAACTAGCCGGCCGGGTGGAGAGTCCAGAGCAAGTTTCCGCCCGGGCCGCCGGCGGCGACCGCGCGGCCTTCAGCGAGTTGATGCGGCAGACCAAGGCCGCCCTGTTCCGGTTCATCCGCCGCTATGTCGGCGATGAGCAAGAAGCGTGGGATCTACTGCAGGACACCTATGCCGCTGCTTGGCTCAGCATTCGCCGCTACGATCCCACTCGGCCTTTCGAGGCCTGGCTGCGAACGATCGCACTCAACAAATGCCGCGACTGGAGCCGCCGCCGCTTCGTCCGGCGGCTGATCCGCGGCGGCCCCGACCTGTCGTCGCCCGAAGCCCTCGCCGTGCCGGATGGGGCCGATTCGGCGGATAACCGGATGGAGGCCGCCGGCCGGCTGTCCCGCCTGAACGAAGAAATGAGCCGCCTGCCCCCTCACCTCAAGGCTCCGCTTCTTCTCACGGCGATAGAAGGACGCAGTCAGGCAGAGACGGCGCGGATTCTCGGGGTTTCCGTCAAGACCGTGGAGACCCGCGTGGCCCGCGCGCGACGCAAGCTGTCCGACGCCCTGCGCGACGCCGCGGCCGGGCCGCCCGTATCCGAACGATCGGTCTGACGTGCACGGGACCCGTCGCCGGCGCCCGTCGTGGCGACGGACCCGGACGTCCGGACGATCGCCATCGACAAGCGAGGGCTGCGGCGCGGGTGCGCGTATTCCTAATATGAAGGCGCCGCTCGCTCCCGCGGGCGACGCCGGAAGGCCGAACCCGTTCGTCGTCGGCGTCGCCAAGAATAAACCCTGACCTTCGCCCTCCATTTTAGGAGCTATTCACATGAGAATTCTGGTCCTTTCCGCCGTCGCGGCAGTCGGCCTGTCCGCCTGCCAGCCGGCCGCCGAGCCACAACCGGTCGACGCCCGTGCGGCGCCGGACGCCTCGACGGCGGCCCCGATCGACGCCGCCCCGGCGGTCATGCCGGAGCCGACACCGTTGCCTCCAGTCGCGACGCCCGCGCCCGCCCCGACACCGAGGGCCGCGGCGCCTCGGCCGGCACGCCCCACACCGGCGCCCGCGCCCACGCCTCCACCCGCTGATCCGATGGCCGGCCATGACATGTCCAAGATGGACGGCATGACCATGCCGCCCACGCAATAGTTCGCGTAAACAGGAGTTCTCCCATGAACCGTTCATTCCTCGCCGCTCTGGCCATTCTCGTGGCGCTCGCCCCCGTCTCGCTCGCCCAGGCCCAGACCCATCCCCACGCGGGCATGTCGATGCAGGATCACGCCGCCATGCCGGCCGCGCCCTCGGCCAACGGCGTCTCCACGACGCCGGCGGACAACGCCATGCTGGCCGCCGCGCCGACCGCGTTTTCCGTGACGTTTCCGCACGCCATGACCCTGACGTCACTCAAGCTGACAGGCCCCGCCGGTCAGGCCACAGATGTGGCCGTCACCGCGGACGCATCACCGGGCACGACCGTACACGCGCCCCTGCCCGCCCTGGCGCCCGGATCCTATTCCGCCGCCTGGGCCGCGACGGGTGCCGACGGGCACCAGATGAATGGCGTCGTGCGTTTCATGGTTCACTGAGGGGCCGGCCTCCCCCCTCCTGAAAGGCCGGAGCCTGTTTGAAAGAAGCGCCGCGCGGTTCACTGCGCGGCGTTTTTCGTTCTCTTCGGAGTTTCATCACGCCGATCCGGCCCATCCCGGCAACCAACGGTGAGGCAGGATGGCCTCGCCGGAATCGCGGCCGCTGCTGAGATCGCCTTCTGACGTCGGCTGTGCGGTCCGGACGTCCTCGAGGACACCCATCCCGGATGGCGCTTCGCGACCCATCTCGGATCGTCCGCCCGCTAGAACCAGGCCCGAATGCCGACGACCAGCCGGGTGTCCTCTGAGCTCCGTCCGTCGGCCTCCAGAAAGTCCGCCGTATTGCCGAAGCTCTTGGTCCATTCGAGACCGACATAGGGCGCGAACTCCTTGCGGATTTCGTAGCGCAGGCGCGCCCCGATTTGCAGCGAGGTCAGGCCTGAGCCGATCGAAAGCTCGGGAATGTCCTCGGCAGAGAGGTTGATCTCAGCCCGCGGCTGCAGAATCCAGCGGTTGGTGATCCGTTGATCGTATTCCACCTCGGCGCGGGCGGTCAGTTCGCCCTTGTTGGACAGAAAGGCGGCGGCATCGACCTCGAACCAGTACGGGGCCAGACCCTGTATTCCGACCACGAGATCGGTCCGGTCACCTTCGGGCCGGTAGGTCTGGCGCAGGCCCGCCTGAACGTCCCAGAAGGGCCGGAAGGCACGGCTGTAGAGAGCCTGGACCTCGGCGTCCTCAACCCCGTCGCCGAACGCACCCTCGCCTTCCGACTTCCACCAAAAGCGATTGATGTCGCCCCCGGTCCAGCCCTGGGCATCCCAGGTGTAGCCTTCCTCGCCATCCGCGAAGGTGGCTTCCAGCCGGTCGATGATGACGGCCGTGGTGCGGATGTCTCCGTTCTCGACGCGCAGTTGTTCGCGGGCCGCCGCCATTTCCGCCGGATCGAACAACAGGTCCGCGGCGTGCGTCGGCCCGCTGGATGCCGAGGCTGGAGGGGACGCTTCAGGAGGGCGTCCCGGGTTGTTCGCGCTGGTCTGTATGTCCGGCGGCATGGCCATGCCGGACATGTCGTGACCCGCATGCGGGTCCGCCGGAGTCTGGCTCTGGCCCATCGTCGACATGTCATGACCCGTAGGCATCGCCGACGCAGGTGATGTCTGGCCCATGGTGGTCATATCGTGGCCGGCGTGTGGATCAGCGGGAGCGGTCGCCGGCGTCTGCCCCATGGCCATGCCGGACATGTCGTGGCCCGCATGCGGGTCAGCCGGAGTTTGGCTTTGGCTCATCGTCGACATGTCACGACCCGCAGGCATCGCCGGCGCGGGTGATGTCTGGCCCATGGTGGTCATATCGTGGCCGACGTATGGATCAGCGGGAGCGGTCGCCGGCGTCTGCCCCATGGCCATGCCGGACATGTCGTGGCCCGCATGCGGGTCGGCCGGAGTTTGGCTATGGCTCATCGTCGACATGTCACGACCCGCAGGCATCGCCGGTGCGGGCGATGCCTGGCCCATGGTGGACATGTCATGACCGGCGTGTGGATCGGCGGAGGCTGCCGCCGGTGTTTGACCCATGACCATGCCGGACATGTCGTCGCCCCCTGGCATCGCGGAAGTCTGGTCCATGGTCATACCGGACATATCATGGCCCGCGTGTGGATCGGGCGCGGACGTCGGCAGGCGGGCAGGAACGGCGCCCGTCGGACAGACCGGGGCTCCGGGGGTCCCGATCCGCGACGCATCGGCATCCGGAGCGCCGCGACGGACACAGCCGGACGGCAGCGAGGCGGACTGCGCCTGGACCGCCGGCGTATGACCGGCGTGGGACTGACCGGTATGGGATTGGGCGAAGGCCGGCGCGGCGACGAGCATCAGCGGCAGCAGGGCGACGGAGGTGCGGATCATGAGGCAGCTCCTTCCATGGGACGAACGGTGACGACGTTGAACATCCCGGCATGCATGTGCATCAGCAGGTGACAGTGGAAGGCCCAGTCGCCGGGATTGTCGGCGGTCAGGTCGAAGCTGACCTTGCCGCCCGGCGCGACATTGACGGTGTGTTTCAGCGGCTGGTGGCCGGCCGGACCGCCGGTGACCAGTTCGAAGAAATGGCCGTGCAGGTGGATCGGGTGGGCCATCATCGTGTCGTTGACCAGGGTCACCCGCACCCGCTCATTGCGCTCGAAGCGGATCGGCTCGACCAGTTCGCTGAACTTCCTGCCGTCGAAGCCCCACATGAACCGCTCCATATTGCCGGTCAGGTGGATTTCCATCGTCCGGCTGGGTGGGCGCTGGTCGCGGTTGGGGGTCAGGGCGACGAGGTCGGTATAGACCAGCACCCGATGGTCGACGTCGGCGAGGCCGGTCGGACGTTCGCCGAGACGGTTCGTCGGCGACATATTGACCATGTCGACGCCGACGCCGACGGCCATGTCGGGCGGCGCATTCTCCGGATCGCGCATGTTCATGGCGCTCATGGACCTGCCGGCCATGGCGTCGCCACCGGCCTGCATGCCGCTCATGCCGCCGTGGTCCATGCCGGCCATCGACCCCGACCCGGCGGATCCATGATCCATGCCGCCCATACCCATGTCGGCCATGGTCAGATTGGGGACCTCGCGCAGCGGCGGCACCTCGGCCGTCATCCCCATTCGGGGCGCGAGGGTGGCGCGGCCCATGCCGGAGCGGTCGATGGCTTCGGAGACGATGGTATAGGCGCGGTCTTCGGTCGGGCGGACGATGAAGTCATAGGTCTCGGCGACGGAGATCTGGAACTCGTCGGTCTCGACCGGGCGCACATTCTCACCGTCGGCCTGCACCACCGTCATGGCCAGGCCGGGGATGCGGACGTTGAAGATCGACATGGCCGAGGCATTGATGACGCGCAGCCGCACCCGTTCGCCGGGCCGGAACAGGCCGGTCCAGTTCTCCTGCGGGCCGTGGCCGTTGATCAGATAGGTATAGGTCGTGCCGCTGACATCGAGGACGTCGCGTGGATCCATCCGCATCCCGCCCCACATCCGGCGTTCCTCCAGACTCATCCGGTCACTGCCGTCGAGCAATCCGGCCAGGGTGGTGCGCTGGCGATTGAAATAGCCGGGGCTCTTCTTCAGCTTTTCGAGGATTTCGTGCGGATGCATGAAGCTCCAGTCCGACAGGACCAGCACATGTTCACGATCGTAGCCGACCGGGTCGGTTCCCGCCGGGTCGATAACGATCGGGCCGTAGTGGCCGAGCGCTTCCTGAAGGCCGGAATGGCTGTGGTACCAAAAGGTGCCCGACTGCCTGACGGGGAACTCATAGACGAAGGTCTCGCGCGGCTTGATGCCCGGGAAGCTGATGCCCGGCACGCCGTCCATCTGGAACGGCAACAGGATGCCGTGCCAGTGGATCGAGGTGTCCTCGTCGAGCTGGTTGTGCACCGCCAGCCGGAGGTTCTGACCCTCACGCAGGCGCAGCAGAGGAGCGGGGAGCGTGCCGTTAATCGTTGTCGCAGTCGCGGTTCGGCCGTTCACGGTGAAGGGCGACTGACCGATTGTCAGGTCGATGTTCGGACCTGTCAGGGTCGGCAGGTCAGCGCGCAGCCCCGGAGACCCGGTCTGGGCCCAGGCGGGCATCAGTCCCTGAAGGCCCAGAAGGCCGCCCCCGGCGACCGCGCCGCGTAGCAATCCTCGACGATCGAGCTTCATGGGGTACTCCTGAATTTCATGCGGTCGGCTCGCTTGATCGAGCGACGACCTCTAGATGTTTACGCAGGCGGCGGGGCCTGCCCTCGCGACAGGCTGACGCACGGCGATACTCGATTGAAAGATGCAAAGGCGGTGACGTCGGGCTGGGTCGGGTCGGCCAGATTGGCGCCTTCTCGCCTAATCCAGGCCAGCGGCCACGGTTCCAACCTGGACGGCAACACGGATGCAAGCGCCCGGCGGCCGGAGACCGGCTCGCCCGGTGTCTGTCGGCGGTGCCTGTCATTGATTGCGGACCGTCTCGAGCCGGCCTTTCAGAGTCTGACGGCTCGCAGCCTCAAGGCATTGCCGATCACGCTGACCGAGGACAGGGACATCGCCAGCGCCGCGATAGCCGGCGACAGCAGCAGGCCGAAGGTCGGGTACAGAAGGCCCGCCGCGACCGGGATACCCAGGGCGTTATAGCCGAAGGCGAACACCAGGTTCTGGCGGATATTGGCCATGACCGCTTTCGACAGGCGCCGGGCCCGTACAATGCCCTGCAGGTCGCCGCTCAGCAGGGTGACGGCGGCGCTCTCGATGGCTACGTCGGACCCGGCCCCCATGGCCACGCCCACATCGGCGGCGGCCAGGGCTGGGGCGTCGTTGACCCCGTCACCGGCCATGGCCACGATCCGGCCCTCGGCGCGCAGCTGTTCGACCACATCCGCCTTGTCCTGGGGCAGCACCTCGGCCCGGACGTCGTCGATCCCCAGCTTTCGGGCCACGGCCTCGGCCGTGGTGCGGTTGTCGCCAGTCATCATCACCAGCCGCAGGCCGGCGGCCTTCAGGGCGATGATGGCTTCGGCGGTGGTCGCCTTGACCGGATCGGCGATGCCCAGCACCCCGGCCGCTTGACCGTCGACGGCGACGAAGATGGCCGTGGCCCCGTCCTGGCGCAGGGCCTCGGCCCCGGCCTCCATCGCCGTGACGTCGATCTTCAGTTCGCCAAGATAGCGGCCGTTGCCCAGTACCACCCGACGGCCGTCGACCCGGCCGGTAACACCGCGTCCGACCGGGCTGTCGAACTCACCGGCCTCGGACAGGGTTAGGGAGCGATCCTTGGCCGCCTGGATAATGGCGTCGGCCAGCGGGTGTTCGCTGCCCCGCTCCAGACTGGCGGACAGGCGCAACAGTTCGGCCTCTTCGAAACCGGCCACGGGCTGGATAGCGATGACGGATGGGCGACCCTCGGTCAGGGTGCCGGTCTTGTCGATCACCAGGGTGTCGACCTTTTCGAACCGCTCCAGCGCCTCGGCATTGCGGATCAGCACCCCGGCCTGGGCCCCGCGCCCGACGCCGACCATGATCGAGATCGGTGTGGCCAGGCCCAGGGCACAGGGACAGGCGATGATCAGCACAGAGACGGCGGCGATCAGCGCATAGGTCAGCTGCGGTGAGGGCCCAAACAGCCCCCAAACGATCGCGGCCAGGATGGCGGTGGCGATCACCGTCGGCACGAACCAGCCTGAAACCGTGTCGGCAAGGCGCTGGATCGGGGCCCGGCTGCGCTGGGCCTGGGCGACCATCTGGACGATCCGCGACAGCAGGGTGTCGGCCCCGACCTTGTCGGCGCGCATTACGAACGACCCGGTCCGGTTAAGGGACCCGCCGACCACATTGGCCCCGGGCTCCTTGGTGACCGGCATTGATTCCCCGGTCACCATTGACTCATCAATAGATGCCCGGCCTTCGAGGACTTCCCCGTCAACCGGCACCTGTTCACCGGGTCGAACCCGCAGGCGGTCGCCAACAACAACAAGATCCAGGGTGACGTCCTCATCCGATCCATCGTCGCGGACACGTCGCGCGGTCTTGGGCGTGAGATCCAGCAGCGCCCGGATTGCGCCCGAGGTCTTCTCCCGGGCCCGAAGTTCAAGAATCTGGCCGATCAGCACCAGCACGGTAATGACGGCGGCCGCCTCGAAATAAACCGGCACGCTGCCGTCCATGCCGCGCACGGCCGCTGGAAACAGGCCCGGAGCCAGCACGGCGACGACACTGTAGATCCAGGCCGCGCCGACCCCGATGGAGATCAGGGTGAACATGTTGAGGCTGCGGCTGCGCAGCGAGGCCCAGCCGCGTTCGAAGAAGGGCCAGCCCGCCCACAACACCACCGGCGTCGCCAGCGCGAATTGGATCCAGTTCGACGTCCGGCCGTCAATCCATTGATGCAAGCTGAACAGATGTCCGCCCATCTCAAGGGCGAACACCGGAATGGTCAGCACCAGACCGATCCAGAACCGGCGGGTGAAGTCGATCAGTTCGTGATTGACGGGGGCCTCGGCGGTGACGGTCTCGGGCTCCAGCGCCATGCCGCAGATCGGGCACGACCCTGGCCCTTCCTGACGGATCTGCGGATGCATCGGACAGGTGTAGATCGCGCCGGGGATCGCCGCTTCCGGCTCGGGCCGGTCACCCAGATAGCGGTCCGGGTCGGCAGTGAATTTGGTCCGGCATCCCGCCGAACAGAAGAAATAGTCCTCGTCGTCATGCGCCGCGCGGTGCGCGGTGGTCGCGGGATCAACCGACATGCCGCACACCGGATCAATGGCCTTGGCTGCGGCGTTGTCGGTCTTGCCGGCACAGCAGCTGTGGCCGGTCGAGGCGGGATGGGAGGGCGTGGACATGGGGGTCGCTCCTGTTCTCGACCAAACGCTATATACCCCCACAGGGTATAGCGCAAGATACCGGACTAGGGTATATACAACCAACCAATCGAGGAATTTGGATGCAGACCCCAAACAAGCCCAGTCTGATGAACCGCCTCAGTCGCATCGAGGGACAGGTGCGTGGCATCGCACGCATGGTGGACGAGGACCGCTATTGCGTGGACATCCTGACCCAGCTTCAGGCAGTGCGGGCGGCGCTTTATCGAGTTGAGGGCGAGGTGCTGAAGGGCCACCTCGATCATTGCGTCATGGGCGCCATGACCGGCGACGATCCGATCGACCGCAAGGCCAAGGCGGATGAGTTGATCACCCTGCTGGCCCGTGCGTCACGGTAAGGGCCACCGTAGCGCGCGCGGGCAAGCCCGGGCAGGATTTGATGAAACCTGATCTTGATCTCACGGCACCCGCGTCGACACGGCACGCGGGCTCGACCCTGACCCTACCGCCGCTCTGCAGCGGCCCCGCTGGACGCCGTCTTGACCGGCCCGAGTCGGCCGCCCGGAAAGGCGGAGCCGCTTCCCTCAGAAACGAGGGATGTCCGCGATCGATGCGTAAACCAGTTAGGCGGACACTCCGGCTCCGCCCGACCTTGGGGCCCATCGCGCATGACGTCCGTTTCGCCCACCCGCGAGGGCTACCCCACTGACCTGCGAGCCCTGACCAGTCTGAGGGCCTTCCTGGCGGTGGGCGTGGTGTTGTTCCACTACCAGCTCCAGTGGGATCCCGCCCTGGGCTTCAGCCCGATCATCGAGCGGTCCCGGCTGGCGGTGGACGCCTTCTTCATGCTGTCCGGGTTCATCCTGGCTCATGTTTACGGCCCGTCCTTCGCGGCGGGCACCTTCAACTACCGGCGCTTCATCGTCGCCCGCATCGCCCGGCTTTACCCCCTGCACCTCGCGGTGTTGGCCGGCGTCCTGGTCATGGTGATCGTCGCCCGGGCCGCCGGGGTCCAGTATGATCCGGCCACCTACACAGCCGAGGGCTTCCTCAAGACCCTGCTGCTCGTCCAGGCCTGGTTTCCGAGTCTTGTCGGCTACAACTGGAGCGGCCCGTCCTGGTCGCTTTCGGCCGAATGGTTCGCCTATCTGCTCTTCCCTGCCTATGCGCTGATCGCGATGAAGTTGAAGACCCGCCCCTGGGTCTTGCTCTTTCTGGGCGTGCTCGGCTTCGCCGTGATCGACGCCGTCTATGGCCAGATGTTCGGCAAGGTGCTGCCGCGTGCCGAGGACGACATGGGCATCCTGCGCATTCTTCCGGAATTCCTGATCGGCATGGCCCTCTATGGTCTGGGCCGTCGATGGGAGTGGTCGCGCGGCTCCGCCATCGGCGCCAGCGCAGTCGCGACCCTCTGCCTGTTGCTGGCCATGCAGTTCAGTCTGGACGATCGATTGGTGGTGGCCCTCGCCGCCCCACTCATACTGACCTGGTCCATGCTGGCGAGAACTGCCAAAGCCGGCCCCCTGTCCACGCCCCTCGCGGTCTTCTCGGGCGAGGCCTCCTTCGCGCTCTACCTGGTCCATATACCGCTGCTGGTGGCCTACAAGGGCATCGCCTCGGAGCTTCGTGTGATCGACAGCGGCTTCTACATGTCGCCCCTGGAATTGGCGGGCCTGTTCGTGGTCACCGTCGCCGCGGCCGCGGCGCTGCATCTGGGTGTGGAGAAGCCTGGACGCCGCTGGATCCGGCGACGCTTCGAAGGCCGGACACCTCCCCCGTGCGGGACCGTCTGACGCCCTTTCGCCGGGTGCGCCTCGTGCACCCTCGTCACAGGCCTGGCGATTCAGCGTGGTCGGGAACGACAAGTGCATTACGTCTTCGAGGTCGAATTCCCTCACCGAGGGTCGTTGAATTCGTCCGTCCGGCCGATCTTTTTTCACCCCGGCAACCCTGAGGTTTACGACACGTTTCGGCCGGACTTGAAGGAACGGAGGTTTATCATGAACGCCAAGACCTATCTGCGCTTCGGCGCGATGATCGCGACATCCACGCTCGTCATGTTCGGATTGATGTATCTGAACACCTACCAGCTGGACCACGCCCGGTTCAGCGAGACCCGGGCCTGGATGGCGCTGGTGATGGGCGCGGTCATGGCCGTCATCATGCTGCTGTTCATGCTCAGGATGTACACGGACAAGCGTCTGAACCTGGCCATCATCGGCGGAGCCGTCCTGGTGTTCGCCGGATCGCTCTGGCTCGTCCGCAGTCAGGAGACGGTCAATGACGTCGACTATATGCGCGCGATGATCCCGCATCACTCGATCGCCATCCTGACCAGCGAGCGCGCCCATATCCGCGACCCGCGGGTGCGCGAACTCGCCGACGGCATCATCGAGGCGCAAAAGCGTGAGATCGCCGAGATGGACGCGCTCATCGCCGACCTCGAACGCAATCCCACACCCTCCACGGCACCCGATCTACCCGCCTACACCCGGCGCTGATCAGGATCTTCGATCGGGAGTTACCCACGCCCGCGTCGTCGCCCGCGTCGTCGAATGATCCGTCGAAAGGCCCGGCTGCCCTGGGTTCATTCCTCAATCGCGCGGCTGATGGCACGGCCTTCGGGGAACGCCACTTCCCGTCGCTCTCGCGCGTCCTTGTCTTGCCTGGGACCCGTCCTTCGTGCCGTAGAGGTCATCTCGGTCTAAAAACGCGCGCGGCCCAGGCTGCCGGTGCCGACCGCGCGCTCGCCCGCCGGACCGGCGGGCCTGTCGTCCCCACTGATCCGCCTCCCCTGGCTCCCCTGGATCTGCTCGTTGAAAGGCCCGTGGACCGAAAGGGTGTGGTTGTCGACCGAGCGCCAGTGTTTCGGCCTGACAGGTCCGCGGCCTCCACCACGGGGGACGATGACAGCTTGTTGAGTTGCGGCAATCTCCCCGACGGCGTCTCTCCGATGCTCGGGCAGGAGGGCTGTCGTGATCAAGCCAACGGATATCGAGGTCGATGTCGCCGAACCTCGACAGGATGAGATCGCCC
>Ga0180012_1000579_pt1 | contig 11298 bp, 7 predicted proteins | sample KR11_S2_MetaG_FD_122243 | JGI IMG/M metagenome (GOLD analysis project Ga0180012, IMG submission 122243) | Groundwater microbial communities from the Olkiluoto Island deep subsurface site, Finland - KR11_S2_MetaG | ecosystem: Environmental > Aquatic > Deep subsurface > Groundwater | place...
CCTGAAGGGTCAGCTTTACAAAAGAACTGTGTTTCCAAACTTATGTGTTCAACAGCATCTTGTATGGACAGGTTTAAGATACGTTCTGATGCTTTCCATGTGGCACCGCAGGGAGCGCCTCTTAGTATCTTGATGTTTGTAATCCTTCCATTGTCGGTTTTAACGGAGAATTCCGGCATGCCGAATTTCTCTCCATAGAGGCCAAGGCAGACCTGCCTTGATAGACTACATCATGTGGGAGGCGTAAGCACGCCTTTGACTTGTGATTTTTTACCCGATGCGACTACAGGAATCTTTTTATTTATGCACATAACCGCAAGATCATGTGAAAGGTCAGGATGTGTAAGATAATTTAATACCAGGTCGGCTTTGATATCAGCAGGCAGGTATTTTATTGAATCATCAATTACAGAAGGTAAATTTTTGTCTATTGATATTATCTTCAGGTCAAAACGATTTTCTCCATATTTTATTATCCCCTGTATCTTACTTTCTCCACTACCGTTTTGCTGAAAAACCATTATTTTTTGGATATTATATCTGAAGATATTTTGCGATGTCTTTAATTGTTCACAACTTTTTGAATGAAGTATATTCATATTACGCAACCAGTTTACATTGTTTCCGTGAACTTATTTCAGCGTTTGCCCTTGGCATCGATAGGAATTAAGGGCTCGGAACTGAGTAACTATTAAAAAACTTGACACAAATATAAATTGAAAATACAAGTGACCTTTTCTAATAACTTGCATACTTGCTATTTATTATGTTTTTTAGTATGTAGATTTATATTTAATATATTGATTTTAAGCAATAATTTTTTAAAAATATATATCTGAAATTGCAAAATGAAATTATCAGCACCTGATTATATATTAGCGATAAAGCCTTATTCTCCGGGTAAACCCCTTGAGGAGCTTGAGAGGGAATATGGTATTAGCGATTCTATCAAACTTGCATCTAATGAAAATCCATTGGGGCCATCTCCTTTGGCTGTAAAAGCCATTCAGGATGCAATAGGAAAGCTGAACCGCTATCCAGATGGAAGCGGGTATGATCTGGTAAAAAATATTGCTAAAAAGCTTGGCGTTGCAGCTGGAAATATTGTTTTAGGAAACGGTTCCGATGAGATTATTGGTATGCTTACGCGTGCCCTGCTGCGTCCGGGTGATGAGGCAATAATGCCTTATCCATCATTTCTTATGTACAATATAATGGTATGCTGTGCCGGAGCAACACCGGTACAGGTTCCATTAAAGTCGCTTTCTGTTGATCTGGATGGGATCAGGGACAGAATTTCATCCAGAACGCGCATGATTTTTATATGTAATCCTAATAATCCTACCGGAACTGTTATATCAAAAAAAGATTTTAAAGACTTTATGCAAAGTATCCCTAATGAAGTTCTGGTAGTAGTGGATGAAGCTTATATTGAATTTGTGCGGGATAAAAGCTGTGCTATAAGTATTGATTACCTTGATTCCGGTATTGCGCTGGTTACGCTTAAAACATTTTCAAAAGCTTATGGTCTGGCCGGCCTTAGGATAGGCTACGGTATTATGCCGCAGGAAATAGCGAGCCTGCTGAACAGGGTAAGGCAGCCTTTTAACGCAAATTCGTTGGCACAGGTTGGCGCTGGCGCCGCACTTGAAGATAAAGCTTTTCTGGAAAAAACCATATCTCTTATTCATGAGGGGCTTGATTTTTTATATACATCTCTTGACAGGATGAATATTAAATATTTTCCGACAGAGGCAAACTTTTTTTTGATAGATGTTGGGAAAGATGCTGATGAGGTTTTTGAAAAGATGCTCAGGCAGGGTGTTATCGTTCGTTCCATGACATCATACGGATATCCAAACTATATAAGGATAAATGTTGGCCTACATGAAGAAAATGTGCGTTTTTTAAATGCTCTTGAAAAAATAATTTAATGAAACGTCTTCTCATTACAATAGATGGTCCTGCGGGTGCCGGTAAAACAACCGTAAGCAGGGAATTAGCAGATCGTCTTGGCTATAAATATATTGATACAGGCGCTCTTTACAGAGGTGTTGCATTTGAGGCCAGATATGCAATGGTAGGCCAGGATGATGATATAGGTCTTGAGAATTTGTGCAATACTCTGAATTTAAATTTTGTAAAGGATGAAAGAGGATTGCGTCTTTTATCAAACAATTCAGATATTACTGATCAAATCAGAACTCCTGAAATATCGATGATGGCGTCGGCGGTTTCAGCGAGGCCGGTGGTAAGAAAATATCTTCTTGGTTTGCAAAGGAATCTGGGCAGAGAAAAAGGAGTTGTATTCGAGGGGCGTGACATGGGAACCGTTGTGTTTCCTGATGCTGATAAAAAGTTTTATTTAGATGCATCCCCAAGAGTAAGAGCAATAAGGCGTTATAGAGAGTTAGAATCAAAAACCTCCCAGACGGTTGAGGAGGTTGAAAGAGAAATCAGGCTTCGAGATGAGAATGACAGAAAAAGAGAAACGGCGCCGATGAAACCGGCTGATGATGCACTAATATTAGATTCTACTGATTTTTCTGTTAATGAAGTGGTTGAGATGATGCTGTCTTATATTTCTAACTAAAGTGCCTGAACGAAAACTGCTAATTTTCCCAATTTCTGCTTCAGGCTTAAATTTTGGCACGCAGTGAAGCTTTAGCGCTATCCTCAAAATACTCCATGTATTCCTGCGGTTAAAATTTGCGCCTTCCTTGAACTTGAAAAAATTTTCTATTTTTCGTTCGGGCACTAAATAGTTGAATTGGTAAACAGACAACGATTTAATAAAATTAATCGTTGTCTTTTGATAGTTGGTTTGTTATAAAAAAAAGGTTAAGCTATTTTTCGAATAGCAATATTATATAAATTTGGCCAAGGGGGGTAATTTTTTTCATGGATAATTCTTTAAAAAACGATTCAGCCGAACATCATCTTGACGAAGTTGATTCGTCCGGGGCGGTATTTGTACAACAAAACGAAGTTGTTGATAATAAGACATCGGAAGATGTTCAGAATGCCGATGGCAGCATGGAAAATTTGATGGATATGTATGAAGAAAGCTTCAAGCGTTTTGCTGAAGGTGAAGTTGTTACCGGCAGAATAATATCAGTTGATAAGGATTATATTCTCGTTGATATAGGATACAAATCAGAAGGTCAGATACGCATTAATGAATTCAAAGATGAAAAGGGCGATATACAGGCCAGCATAGGTGACGAGGTAGAGGTAATGGTTGAATTCTGGGACGAAGAGGAAGAGCGTGTTGTCCTCTCCAAAGAAAAGGCAGCCAAGATTAAGGTTTGGGAAGAAATAAAAAAGATTTATGATGAAGATAAAACAGTAAAAGGCATTATTTTAAATCGTGTAAAAGGCGGTTTTTCAGTTGATATAGGGGTGCAGGCATTTTTACCCGGTTCACAGGCTGATTTAAGGCCTATCCGCAATCTTGATGAACTGGTCGGCAAGAACTTAGAATTCAAAATATTAAAGTATAACAGGAAACGAAGTAATATAGTCTTATCAAGGCGGGCAATTCTTGAGCATGAGCGCGATTCTAAAAGAGTTTCAACATTGGAAGCTATTCATGAAGGCAAAGTCGTTGAAGGAGTAGTGAAGAACATTACTGAATACGGTGTATTTGTTGATCTGGGTGGTGTTGACGGTCTTCTTCATATAACAGATATTTCATGGGGGCGTGTTAAACATCCCTCTGAACTTTTTTCGGTTGGTGATAAGATAACTGTAAAGATTCTCAGCCTTGATATGGAGAGGGAAAGAGTCTCTTTGGGCATGAAACAACTTGCCGAGGATCCCTGGCTGGCTGCTGCAGAAAAATATTCACTGGGTTCCCTTATAACCGGTAAGGTTGTAAGCTTGACGGATTACGGAGCTTTTATTGAATTGGAAGAGGGTATCGAAGGCCTGATTCACGTTTCTGAAATGTCATGGACCAGAAAGATCCGCCATCCTTCAAAAGTTGTTTCTATTGGAGATATGGTTGATGCAGTTGTTCTGGATATTAAACCGGAAAACAGGCGTATTTCTCTTGGAATGAAGCAGGTCATTCCGAATCCATGGGATGTAATCAGTGAGAAATATCCAATTGGTACAACCATTGAAGGCAAAATCAAGAATATAACGGATTTTGGGCTTTTTATTGGTATTGATGAAGGAATAGACGGCCTTGTACATATATCAGATATTTCCTGGACAAAGCGCATTAAACACCCATCTGAGTTATACAAGAAGGGCGATATGATACAGGCTATAGTTCTTGATATCGAAAAAGAAAATGAAAGATTTTCTCTGGGTATCAAGCAACTGCAGACTGATCCCTGGAAAACTATAGCAGAACGATATGGGGTCGGCAAGGAGATAACAGGCACGATCACTAATATTACCGATTTTGGAATTTTTGTTGAACTCGAAGAAGGAATTGAAGGCCTCGTTCATGTCTCTGAAATCAGCAAGGAAAAGATAAAAACTCCGGTCGGCAGGTTTAATATAGGCGATGTTATAACTGCCAGGGTCATGAATATAAATAGTGAAGAAAGAAGAATAGGTCTTTCAGTCAAACGGCTTGAGGCTGAAGATGAGCAGGGTCTTCTAAGCGAATATGTAAACAACATGAAGCCCGCGACTTCAACTTTTGGAGAAATCTTACGTGAGAATCTTCAGGACAAGTTGAATGGGAAGTAAAATTTAACGTCTCGGAATTTCTACAACCTATTGAAATTCCTGCGACTTTAGTCGAGTAGCTAAATGGTCGAGTCGTCGAGTTGGAAGAGTCCTTGAACCACTCGACCACTCGACCACTCGACCACTCGACCAATTGTGAGCGAAGCGAACTAAATCCATATATACTATGTTCTCCCGCAGACACCCATATCTTTTTTTTATCATGGTATTTACATCTGTAATATCTGCTGCAATTATTGGATTGTCTCTGCTTTTTATTCTTAGTACAAGAGATACGGATTTTGAATTTGGAGAAAAAGTCGGCGTTATAGAGATAATCGGTGGTATCGCGGATTCAAAAGATATAATTCATAACCTTAAGCGCTTCCGTGAGGATGATTCCGTCAAGGCCATAGTTATTAGAATTGATTCGCCCGGTGGTGGAGTGGGGCCTTCACAGGAAATTTTCAGGGAAATAAGAAAGACTTCTGAAAGCAAAAAGGTTATAGCTTCCATGGGTGGCGTAGCTGCTTCGGGAGGTTATTATATCGCAGCCGGTGCAGACGGCATTGTTGCAAATCCAGGCACCATAACCGGCAGCATAGGTGTCATTATGGGATATGCAAATTTCCAGGAGCTTCTTAAAAAAATCGGCCTGGTTCCCGTTGTTATCAAAAGCGGTGAGTACAAGGATATAGGATCTCCGGCCAGAGAGATGACCAAAGACGAAGAAGAAATTCTGCGTAATCTTACGAATCAAATTCATAGACAATTCATTAAGGCCATTGCCGAAGGAAGAAAAATAGAAGAGGCAAAAGTAGAAAAATTTGCCGATGGACGGATATTTTCGGGAGAAGAGGCAAAAGAACTAGGCCTTGTCGATCGTTTTGGAAATCTTGAGGATGCGATAGAATGGGCAGGACGTATGGGCGGAATAAAAGGGAAGATATTGACAGTTTATCCTCCAGAGAAGAAATTTTCTCTTTTAACATACCTTGTGAATTCGTCCTTAAAGGAGTTTGCAAACCGCTTTATCAACCCATATTTGTTTGCAGGTTATCTTTATAGCCCGGCGGGGTAGAGGAAAATAAAAGTGTTTTAGCCAAAAGCGCTCACATCACCCAAGCCTTTTCGTATGATTTCAGGCACATCGTTTATCAAAGATATTATACTGGAAGGTTGTCCTGGGATAGGTGTCCTTCCGTCAATTACAAAATCTATTCTGGATTGAAAAAAATCGTGAATAAGTGATGGGTCGTTAAGAATTGAACCGTCAGGCATAGTTGCGCTGGTGCTGATAATCGGGTTTCCTAATTCCTCAACCAGTGCTAAACAAATGGCATTGTCGGGCACACGAATTCCAGCGGTTTTCCGTTTGGTCAACATTATTTTAGGAACAAGTTTTGAACCTTCAAGAATAAAAGTATAAGGACCCGGCAAAAGTCGCTTCATGTTGTTGTAAGCATAATTTGAAACTTTTGCATAATGGCTTATGTTTTTGAGCCCTGAGCAAATAAAACTGAAGGGCTTGCTTTTATTGCGCTGTTTTAACTGGTATATTTTTTCAATAGCCTTTTTATTCATTATATCGCAGCCTATCCCGTAATAGGTATCAGTCGGATAGGCGATTATACCACCTCTTTTGAGATGTTCGACAACCCTGCAAATTAGTCGTGTCTGCGGATTTTTGGAGTTTATTTCTATTAGCATAATATTCTCAAACAGTAACTACTCAGGTTCACGGTTCACGGTTCAAGGGTTCACGGTTCAAGGTTAGGAAGCGATGAAAATTGAATGCTCAAACAGGCCTTTATTTATTTGCGTTTTATTTCATTGTCAAGAAAGCAAATAAATGATAGCTAAAGATAAATCCATTTGGCATTCGGTTGAAATAGAAAGAGATCAATGTAACCAACCGTGAACTGTTCTATTAAATTAACAATTTCTGGAGAAATTTATGATCAAAATACCACCTGAAGAGGCATATTCTTTCGATGATGTTTTGCTGATTCCCGGCTATTCCGATGTGTTGCCCAAAGAAGTGAATATTAGCACGCGTTTGACTAAGAACCTTACCTTAAACATCCCTATCGTTAGTGCTGCTATGGATACTGTAACTGAGGCCAGAACATCCATAAGTATGGCGAGATGGGGGGGGTTGGGTTTTATACATCGAAACATGAGTATAAAAAGTCAGGTTCTGGAGGTAGATAAAGTAAAAAAATCGGAAAGCGGGATGATTATTAATCCGGTTACTGTTAATCCTGACCAGCCGGTCCATGAGGTGCTTAACCTTATGGAGCAGTACCGTATTTCCGGACTTCCTGTTACAAAAGGAGATCAGCTTGTCGGAATTGTAACAAACAGGGACCTGAGATTCGAAACCAATATGGAGAGAAAAGTTTCAGAAGTAATGACCCAAAAGAATCTTGTTACGGTATCAGAGGGAATTACCCTGGAAGATTCTAAGCAACTGCTTCATAAACACAGGATCGAAAAACTTCTTGTGGTTGATAAAGACGGACGACTTACAGGCATGATAACCATAAAGGATATTGAGAAGATAAAAAAATATCCTAATGCTTGCAAGGATAGCATGGGCAGGCTAAGGGTCGGAGCTGCCGTTGGTGTCGGCCCTGATATGCAAGAGCGTGCGGAAGCGCTTTTAAAAGCAGGCGCTGATGTTATATTAATAGATACATCTCACGGTCATTCAAAAAACGTTATAGATGCTGTGAAAATTTTAAAAAGTAATTTCGATGACATTGAGCTGATTGCAGGTAATGTCGGCACTTCGAAAGGCGCCGATGACCTTGTTAAAGCCGGGGTTGACGGAGTAAAAATCGGAATAGGGCCAGGGTCTATATGCACTACTCGTATAGTGGCGGGTGTAGGCATTCCTCAGGTTACAGCTATAATGAATTGCAGATCTATATCAAATAAAACAGGTGTGCCTTTGATTGCTGACGGTGGCATAAAATTTTCAGGTGATATTACAAAAGCTATTGGCGCTGGTGCTCATGTGGTAATGATCGGAGGACTTTTTGCCGGAACAGAAGAAAGTCCGGGCGAGTCAATATTTTTTCAGGGCCGCAGCTATAAGTCCTACAGAGGTATGGGCTCTATCGAAGCAATGAAAAAGGGAAGCAGGGACAGATACTACCAGAGCGAGGCCGTTGATAGCGATAAACTGGTTCCTGAAGGTATAGTCGGGCGCGTGCCGTACAAGGGCTCGCTTTCCGCGAATATTTTTCAGCTTGTCGGAGGATTGAGGGCAGGTATGGGATATGTGGGTTGCCAGACTATTGAAGAATTGAGAGAAAAAGCCAGGTTTGTTAAGATTAGTGCTGCGGGTTTGCGCGAAAGCCATGTTCATGATGTAATAATTACCAAGGAAGCGCCTAACTACAGTCTTGATTGAAGATTGAAGACCAAAGCAATTGAATATTGAATATTGTCAATTGAATATTGAAGGAATTCTGTTAATTTATAAAAAAACAGAGCGAAGCGATTCCTCAAATATTCAATATTCAATATTCAATATTCAATTCCCAATGGATAGTGGCCGAAGTTAAAACCATGCTCTTGCTTTGTTATTAACAGGATGAAATCAAAACTAAATGACCCATACCGTTCCCCCTTTCGTTCATCTTCATGTTCATACGCAATACAGCCTCCTAGACGGTGCAATAAGGATTGATGCCCTTTTAAAACGCGCAATTGATTTCGGAATGGATTCCGTGGCCATTACCGATCACGGCACTATGTTCGGAGTTCTTGAATTTTTTGAGAAGGCCGGCAAAGCAGGGGTCAAACCAATAATAGGATGCGAATGTTATGTTGCACCGCGCAACCTTACCGATAAAACTCCGTTAGATAATAAAGGGCTTTCCCACCTCGTCCTTCTGGCTGAAAATCCTGAAGGATACCGTAATCTATGTAAACTGGCTACAATTGCTCAACTTAAAGGTTTTTATCACAGGCCTCGCATTGACAAGAATGTATTAAGGGAACACAGTAAGGGGCTTATTGCTCTTTCGGCGTGTCTTCACGGTGAAATTCCAAGGCTCATTAGTGAGAACAGGCTGGATGAGGCTGATGACGCTGCGCGAACTTATTTTGACATTTTCGGTGAGGACAACTTTTTCCTTGAGGTTCAAGGTAACGGGATTCATGTGCAGGAAAAAGTGAACAAGGCCCTCCTTGACATGAGCGAAAGGCTCTCAATTCCTTTGGTCGCGACTAATGACTGCCACTATCTTGACAAAGAAGACGCTCGTGCTCATGAGATTCTTCTGTGTATACAGACAGGAAAAACTATTTACGACCCGGATCACTTCAGATTTGGAACCGATCAACTCTATTTCAAATCAAGAGAAGAAATGCACAATTATTTCGGAAGCTATCCTGGAGCTTTAGAGAATACAGTCAGTATAGCGAAGAGAAGTAATGTTGATTTTGATTTTAAAACTTATCACTTCCCAAAATTTGAAACTCCATCAGGACAGACCGCTGAGGAGTTTTTTGAGCAAAAAGCCTTGGAAGGATATAATCAAAAAATAAAGCGCATAAAGGAAAAGAATCCTGGGATTGACGAAAGTCAGTATAAAGAACGTATAAAAAGCGAGATCTCAACTATAAATTCCATGGGTTTTTCCGGATACTTTTTGATTGTTGCTGATTTCATCGACTATGCCAAAAAACACGATATTCCTGTGGGCCCCGGCAGAGGTTCGGCAGCCGGCAGTCTTGTTGCCTATTCTCTTGGAATTACTGATTTAGATCCAATAGAACACGGCTTAATATTTGAGCGTTTTCTTAATCCCGGTCGTAAGAGTATGCCTGATATTGATGTTGATTTTTGTATAAACGGCAGAGAAGAAATATTCAGGTATGTGGTTGAAAAGTATGGCGGTGGTGAATATGTAGCTCAGATTATTACATTTGGAAAACTAAAGACCAGGGCTGTGATACGCGATGTCGGACGTGCTCTGGATATACCTCTCCACGAGGTAGATGCAATAGCCAAAATGGTGCCTGATGTTTTGAATATCAGTCTGGAGAATACTCTGAAGCAGGAACCCAAGCTTAGGGCAATTGCAGAAAAAAAACCGGAAATCGACGATTTGCTCAAAGTCTGTAGTGTTCTGGAAGGACTTCCCCGGCATGCATCAACGCATGCCGCCGGACTCGTCATCGCAGACAAACCGCTTGTGGAATATTTACCGCTGTATAAGGGTAAAAAAGGAGAGGTTCTGACACAGTTCGATATGAAATGTGTCGAGAAGATAGGGCTTGTAAAATTCGATTTTCTTGGGCTTCGCAACCTTACCGTTATTGCAAGCACGTTATCTCGTGTCGCCAAACAGGGTGGCACAGTTCCTGATCTTACAAATATAAATTTGGACGATCCTGATACATACAGGCTTCTTGTTTCAGGCGATACTGTCGGAGTGTTCCAGCTGGAAAGTTCCGGTATGAAGGATCTGCTTGTAAGGTTAAGGCCCGAATGCTTTGATGATATTATAGCGCTTGTCGCTCTTTATCGTCCAGGCCCCATGGAAAGCGGAATGATTGATGATTATGTGGAAAGAAAACATGGTAAAAAAGAGGCAAAATATCTTTTGCCCGAGCTTGAGCCTATATTAAAAGAAACTTACGGAGTTATTGTGTATCAGGAACAGGTCATGAGAATTGCGGCATCTGTTGCTGACTATTCCATGTCTGATGCTGATGATTTAAGAAAAGCTATGGGGAAGAAAAAGCCTGCAATTATGGCCAGGCAAAGATTGCGTTTTATAAGGGGGGCCACGGAACGAGGCATTCAATCCCCAAAAGCCAAAACACTGTTTGATCTGATTGAAAAATTCGGAGGTTACGGATTTAACAAGTCGCACAGCGCGGCTTATGCACTTATTGCATATCAGACCGCTTTTCTTAAAGCTCATTTTCCCGTTGAGTTTATGGCTTCGTTGCTTACCAGCGAGATTCACTCAATTGACGGAGTAGTAAAATATATAGCCGAATGCCGACATCACGGCATACAAGTACTTCCTGCCGATATAAATGAAAGCGACAAGGAATTTACGGTGATAGGTTCGAAGATCAGGTTCGGACTGGTTGCCGTTAAGAATGTTGGGGAAGGAGCCATTGAATTTATAATAGAAGCCAGAAAAGAGGGAAGATTTTCTTCTCTGTTTGATTTTTGTGAAAGAGTGGATCTTAAAAAAGCTAATAAAAGAGTTATTGAAAGCCTTATTAAATGTGGTGCCTTTGATTCTACAGGAGCTAATCGTGCACAGATGGTGGCATCTTTGGAAGATGCTTTGGATTACGGTCAAAGAATTCAGAAGGAGAGAGCAGATCCCCAGATGGGATTATTCAAGACAGAAGGAGTCGGGCAAGATATAAATCTTCCTAAAATGCCAAGTATGGATGAATGGGATGAAAAACAGCTTTTAGCCTTTGAAAAGGAAGCACTTGGCTTTTATATAACCGGTCACCCTTTGACAAAGTTCGAGGACCTGCTGGATAAGTTCACCAATGCTAATACTATTTCTTTAATGGAAAAAAACGATGGTGAAATTGTCAGGGTTGGGGGCATTATTATTA
>Ga0180012_1000582_pt1 | contig 11274 bp, 12 predicted proteins | sample KR11_S2_MetaG_FD_122243 | JGI IMG/M metagenome (GOLD analysis project Ga0180012, IMG submission 122243) | Groundwater microbial communities from the Olkiluoto Island deep subsurface site, Finland - KR11_S2_MetaG | ecosystem: Environmental > Aquatic > Deep subsurface > Groundwater | place...
ACAGGACGCCGACGCCCTTGCGCTTGGCGAACCAGCGCTTCCTCAGCTTGACGATCTCCCGCTCGGCCTCGGGCTTGTCGAGGCCGATCCAGCGCGCCGTCCAGCGGTACTCGAACGGCAGGGAGCCAAGGGCATCGAGCAGTCCGGGCCGGGTCGCCGACGGCAGGCCCCGCACCGAGACCACCTTGAGCCAGCGATCGCCGAGACGGGGCGCGACCCCGCCCGTCAGGCCGGCGTCGGCGAGCCAGGCGTCGAGGAACATCGGCGTCTCCAGCGGCCGGACCGCGAAGGCCCGGGGCGAGACGCTGTCATGCAGCCAGGTCAGAAGGTCCGCGTCATCGAGCCGTTCGATCTCCGGCAGGGCGTCGGACAACAGGTCGAGCGTCGTATCGGCTTCGCGGCCGAAAGCCTCCAGCGACACCCGCCAGTCGTGGCCGCCCCTGGCCAGACCGTCGAACAGCCAGCGCTCCATGCGGCGGGTTTCGTCGGCGGGCGGCAACCAGGTCAGGGCCAGCCGGAAGTCCGTCTCGAAGGCTGGATCGGCGGTCTCGAAGCGGCTGCGTCGTTCCGCGTCGAGCAGCCAGGCGACGTCGAGGTCGAAGGCGCTCTCCGGATAGGCCGTCGCGGGACGGCGGCGCGCCTCCATGTGCAGACACCAGCCCGATCCCAGCCGCTTCAGGGCGTTGTTGAGCCGGGCGCGCACCGCCATCAGCTCGTCCTCGGTCGAGGACTCCAGGTCGGGCCCGCGAAACCGGAAGGCGGCCAGGAAGGACCCGTCCTTGTTCAGGACCACCCCGGGCGCGACCAGCGCGGCCCAGGGCAGGTGGTCGGCCAGGGCGGCGGGACGGCGGCGATGTTCGTCGAGAAACCGCATCGCGCCCTCACCCGTCCAGATGACCGGGCATCGCCAGATGCCGGCGCAGAACATCGAAGAACCGCCGGTCGGACCGCGCCGCCCACAGGCCGATCGCATGGGCGACAGCCCACCACAGCAGGCCCAGCCACCAGATCCGCAGCGCCAGGCCCAGCACCAGGGCGATCGTGCCCATGGCGATGGCGTAGTCGCGCGGCATGCCGGCCATCAGCACCGGTTCGGCCAGGGCCTGGGCCACCGGCAGCTCCCACCCGTCCGGCCGCGGGTCCATCACCCGATCTCCGCGCCGCCGGCGAAGCCGAAGAAGTCGAGGAAGAAGGTCGAGGCCGCGAAAGCGATCGACAGGCCGAACATGATTCCCAGGCCGCGCCGCATCGAGGAGCCGTTCTCGCTCATGGCGATGCCGGCGCCGAAGACGACCACGGCCACGACGGCGGCGGCCTGGACCACCGGTCCGGTGATCGACTGCACCACCTGCTGCAGCGGCCCTTCCCACGGCATGCCGGAGCCTCCCGCCAGGGCCGGTCCGGCCAGCATCAGGCCGCACGTCATCGCTGCGCCGAACAGGCGGCGCCCCAGTCTCCATTGCATGATCTGCTTCCTTTGTTTCAGCGCAGGTCACCGCGCCGCGACTCATTGCAAGCAGATAAAATCCCCGCCTGTCAACGTCATTTGATCAAATAATTTCAACGACTTGTATGCGACTTGCTGACGACTTGGTTTAACTCGGCAAACGACTTTGCCAGGGTCGTGGCCATGACCTTTCCCGACCCGTCCGACGACTTTCGGCGACGTTTGACCAAACCTCGGCAGAGCCGGACTTTGGCCGGCCTCCCTTCCGATATCGACGGTTCAGAACAGCCGGTCCCGGCGATCAGGCCGTCCCTTCAAGGGGGACCCCGCCTTCGGATCCGCGCGCTTCACAGAGGCGCGAACCACGGTGTCGATTCGCGGGCCTCCCTGTTGTCGATGGCGTTGGGCGCAGCCCTGACCGTGCGCCTGGTCCTCCCGGCGTTCGGAAGCGGCAGTTCGGGGCGCGGGGGAACACGCAGGGCTGCGCGCGCCATATTCCCCGGCTGGGCCTGGCGACGGCCGGCCCAGAACGACCCCGGTCCCGGCGATCCATTGCCCAAAGCCGTGGACGGCCGTCTGCAGACGTTCCGATTGATCGCCTTAACCCTGTCGATCGCGTCAATGATCGGCCAGAAGATCGGCCAGAAGATCGGCCAGAAGATCGGCCAAACTGGCAAGGCGGAACCTTCTGTAGCCTCAAACGCCTTACATTATAGACACTGCCGGGATATGGATGGCGGATCACTCCGCGCGGAAAGATCGGCCAAAATGCCAGAAGTTCCCGAGTCTCCAACCCGTATCGAGCCCGCTCGTCTCGAAACGCTCCCGGCGAGGATCGCCGATCTCGTCGCCGACCTCGCCGCGCGGTCGGCGGAGCTCGGCGTGGGCCTCCATCCGAAGACCGCGCGTCACCTGGCCGATCTCGTCCGGATCATGAACACCTATTACAGCAACCTGATCGAGGGCCATAACACCCGTCCCCGGGATATCGAAAGGGCGCTGGCCGGGGTCTCCGATGCGGACAAGCGGGATCTCCAGGCGGAGGCGGTCGCCCACTATCGCGTTCAGCAGGAGATCGATCGCCTGGCCGCCGATCACATGCTCCCCGATCCCGCAGATCCCGCATTCCTGCAGCGTCTTCACCGCGACTTCTATGCGGATGCGTCCGAGGCCATGCTGACCATCAAGGGGGCTCGCCACACCTTCCTCATGACGCCCGGAGAATGGCGCCGTGGCGCCGACCAGGATGTCGAGGTGGGCGATCATCTCCCGCCCGCCTCCGAGCAGGTGCCGGCGTTCATGGCCCATTTCCATCGCCGGTTCGCCTTCCAGCCGGCGCCCGGAGAGGGGCTGATCAGCGTGGGCCCGGGCCGGTCCAGCCGGATCGTCGCGATGGCCACCGCCCACCACAGGTTTGCCTGGATCCATCCGTTTCCCGACGGCAACGGCCGTGTTGGACGGCTGATGAGTCACGCCATGGCGCATGAAGCTGGAATCGGGGCTCACGGACTGTGGTCGATCTCGCGGGGACTGGCTCGGGGCCTTGATCCGGGACCGGAAGGACGGACCGAGTACAAGCGTCACATGGCGCGAGCCGACGAGGTCCGCCGCGGGGACCGTGACGGGAGGGGGCATCTGTCCCTGACTCAACTCGAGTCCTTCACCGCCTGGTTCCTGGAGGTTTGTCTCGAACAGGTCGGGTACATGGGAGAATTGTTCGAACTGAACGGCCTGTCCGACCGCCTCGCGAAATATGTTCTGATCTCGGGCCTCCCGGCGGAGGCCAACGCCCTGCTTCAGGAAACCCTGATCCGGGGAGAACTCGACCGCGGCGAGGCCGAGCGCGTGACCCGCCTTCCCGAACGCAGCGCCCGGCGCATCCTCAAGGAACTGACGGAACGCCAGCTCCTCGTGTCCGACACGCCGAAAGGACCCGTCTCGCTTCGCTTCCCCGCCGATACGCTCGACGTCCTGTTTCCACGCCTCTACGCCTAGCGATCACGGACGCGGGGCCGGGTCGCCCCGCGAGATCAGGCCAGCTGATGGCGACGCCGCCTTGCGCCAGCATGATTGGACTTTTGTCTTCATCCCTTCTCCCCAGACCCGGCCAAGGTTCCAAGGCTGGTCGTTTGGCAATACGGGAGTTTGAACACTCCGGGTGCTCAAACAGCGGGTCTGGAAAAGCCAACATCGCCTATCTGATCAGCCACCCTCGCCCCATGGCCGAAGGGCTGCGCCCGCGCCGCAAGGATATCGCCGAGGAGTTCCGGCGAGGCTTCGTCGGCATGACGCAGGCGCCGGTCAGCCTCGACGAACTGATCGCCGCGCGGGAAGCCCTCATCACGATCATCGTCGATGACATGCCGACCGCCCATCGCGAATTCCTGGTCGGCTTCAAAACCGGCGAACCGGATTGGGATCTCATCGGCCTGCCGGGCATCGCCGACCTGCCGGCGGTACGCTGGAAGCAATGAAATCTGGACCAGCTCGGGCCCGGCCGGCGCGACCGCCTGGTGGAAGGGCTGCGCGCCGTCTGGCCGTGATAAGGGGGCGCCGCAACCGGAACGACCCCGCCCGGACACCGCCGTCCTGACCGGACTGACCGGACTGACCGGAGTTGCGCGTGGCCGCGCCGCCGGCCACGCCCGCATCAAAAGGCCGCGGCGCCGAAGCGCTTCTCCCGGCGTCGCGATGTCAGCGGTCCACCAGGAAGCAGCGAAGCGCCGGCGCGCTCTGTCCTCACGCGAGCGGCGTCAGCAGGTAACGATCCGTCTCAAGACCCTCGACGGCGAGCACGGCCTCCACCCGTCTGCCCTCGGCCGTGCGCCGGATATGGACGATCCGGTCGACCGCCTCGGCGATCGCGCGCCGGGGCGGCCGGGCGACCACTTCGGTGAGCAGATCTTCCACCCGCCGCAGGACATCCCCGGCCGAATTGGCGTGGATCGTCGACAGACCGCCGGGGTGGCCGGTGTTCCAGCTCTTCAGCGTCTCAAGCGCGGCGGCGCCGTCGCGCATCTCGCCAACAACGATCCGGTCCGGCCGCATGCGCAGCGAGTCGCGCACCAGATCGACCACCCCGATGGCGACCGGGGCGCGCCGGGTCAGCACCGCCACCACGTCCCAGGCCGAGCACTGCAGTACAGTCGAACGCCCAACCTGTTTGCCATGCCCTCGGCCGCGATCGCCGCAGGGGGCCGGGTCGAACACGTTCCTCTTTTTCCCTGACCTGGGCGGGCGTCACGCCATAGAGCGCAGTCTGCGTCCAGTCTGTCACCTTTGGTGGCGACAAGGCCGGCAACGGCTCCAATGAAAAGGTCCACCGCCAGCGTTCTCGATGGGTCGCACATTGCCTGGCTCCGTGGTGGAAAACGGTCCAATCGCCTGATAGATCGCGCGGTTGACAGCTCCCCGCTCTGCCGGGACCCGACCTCTCAGGAGGACAACGAAGCTGGAGTTGCTTCAGATTCCATTTGCGGCCGCGATGCTTCCGATCGTGGACGGGGCATAGAGACACGCGCAAGGAAACCGCGACGTGCGGCGTAGCTGTGCGCGAAGCTGACCAGCCGCGTGATCACCCAGCCCGCCAGACTGTGATGACGAGCCTGAGTCCCAGGACGCCGAAGATCATCGGATCAGGCGCACAGCAGGCCGACAAGTGTCATAGCGGAAGGCATCGCGTCTTGCCGCTCAACCGGCGCAGCAAGACAGTTTGCTGACGTCCTTGTTGAACGTCAGCGCGGCCAGTTTCAGGCCCTCGACGGTCGTGAGATAGGGGAAGATCGTGTCGCCCAACTGCTCCACCGTCATGCCGCATTTAATGGCCACCGCTGCGGTCTGGATGCTGTCGGCCCCTTCCGGCGCGAGAATGTGCGCGCCTAGAAGTCGCCTCGTGCCACGATCCGCCACCAGTTTGATGAGCCCACGCGTGTCCCTGGCCGCGAGCGCGCGAGGTACGTGATCCAGGGTGATCATCGAGGTCTGCACATCGTGACCGACCGCGCGGGCCGCAGCTTCCGTTAGGCCCACCGTCGCCACTTGAGGATCGGTGAAGACGACCGCGGGCATGGCGCGATTGTCGTAGATCCGGGTGTCGCCGTTCAGAGCGTTCCGGGCGGCCAGCCTGGCCCCGTAGGCGGCCATGTAGACGAACAGGTCCCTCCCTGTGACGTCCCCTGCGGCATAGACGCCCGCGCGCGTCGTGCGCATTCGGTCGTCGACGATGACACCTCCCGCAGGCGAGATCTGGATCCCCATCTCGGCAAGCCCCAGCCCATCCGAGTTGGGAACCCGCCCCGTCGTGATCAGAACGCGCTCCGCGGTGATCACGACGGGGCCGCCGGACTGCGTGAGGCTGAGCGAAGCGCCATCATCGGTCTGTCTGATAGACCCGTAGACGGCCCCCGCCACGACCGTGACACCCTCGTCCACCAGATAGCGTTGCAGCGCCTCGCTGATTTCGGGTTCGCCCTCTGGCAACAGCCGGGACCGGCAGACGATGGTGACGTGGACGCCCGCCCGGCTGAACATCTGGGCCAGTTCCGCCCCGATATAGCCGCCGCCGATCACCAACATCGATTGGGGCAACGCTTCCAGTTCGAGCGCGGTCGTGCTGGTCAGATAAGGCACGGACTCGATGCCGGGGATCGCCGGCATCCCCGGACGTGAACCGGTCGCGATGATCACCTTGTCCGTAGTCAGCCGGACGTCGCCGACTTCCACGCCGCCCTCGACGAGACGCGCCGCGCCTTGGTGGTAGGTGATGGCGTCGTAGCCTTGCAGAACGTCTTCGTACTTGGCCTGGCGAAGGTCGTCGACCAGTCGGTCCTTCTGGCGAACCGTCTCGGACCAGTCCGTAATGGCGGCCGAGGCCCGGACGCCGTCGAAACGGCTCGCGGCCCGGGCCTGACGAAGCGGTTCGACGGCCCGGATCAGGGCCTTGGACGGCACGCAACCGACGTTTACGCAGGTCCCGCCGATCGTTCCGGCGCCGACGAGCGCCACCCGTGCGCCCTGTTCCGCCGCCGTGATGGCGGCCGAGAAGCCGGCCGAGCCCGCCCCGACCACGACGAGATCGTAGGTCTTGGCGATATCCCCTGACGGCGTGCAACAATCACTCATACTGTCCGGATCCTTCTGAATGGACTTTGCCGCCAACGAAGCGGCGTTCGCCCGATATCGCCTTGGCCTTCGTGTGGCGGCAGCGAGAGCCTGGATGTCGCCACACGCGTCTCCTGACGCGGGGACCGGTCGCGCGACAGGCGTTCGAATATCGTCCTCGAGGCGGCTGGACGAACGCCGAAAATGCCTATCGGCGTGCCTGAACACGAGCGGGATAACCGGCCCTGGTCGACGCGAGCGCCAGGGCGGCCGGCGTCACGCGGGCGTCATCGTAGGTCACCGTCGCCACGGCCTGTCCATTGCCGCCCCGAGTCACGGTGACGGTCACGGCTTCGACGCCCGGGATGCGCGAAATTGTGCGACGGACGATGGGCGCGCAGGTCACGCAGGAGACATTGGTGACGTCGAGCCTCACGGTGCGTTCGGCGGCCTGGACGGCATCGGCGATGAAGAGAGCCGCCGCGAAAGCGAGGGCGGCGCGAAGCGAAAGGGTCATGATCGATGTCTCCAGGAAAAATCAGGCGCCGATCAGCAGCGGCGCGACATAGGGAAATGCGAGAGCGAGGGCGACGAGCAGGGTCGCCGTCCAGAGCGCGATCTTGACGAGACGGGTCGAGGCCGGCCGGGCGCAGGTCACGTCTTCCGCGCATGCGACCCGGGGCTGGCGGTAGACCCGGTAGAAGCCGAGGCCCAGCAACACCACGGCGGCGGCAACGAAATAGAGATGGTAGGGGGCCAGCGCCGTGACATTGCCGATCCATGCCCCGCTGATCCCGAGCGCGAACAACGCCAGGGGCAATACGCAGCAGGAGGTCGCGCCGATCGCGGCGACAAGTCCTCCGACGGCAAGCCACCCGCGAGCGTTGGGTTTGTCGGCTGGCACCGTGGGTCCGCCGAAATCTTCCTTGCCGTCTGCCATTGACACTCCTCACGCCTTCACTGGCCGATGGACACAAGGTAAGGTCTGTAGGCACTACAGATACAAGCGGCAAAATCCATGATGGACAAAATCGCCCTGCGCGATACGGCCCCGCGCCTACCTATCGGCGAACTGTCGAGGCGGACCGGGGTCAATATCGAAACCGTGCGCTACTACGAGAAGATCGGCTTGATGCCCGCCCCGGCTCGCAGCGAGGGTGGACACCGCCTCTATGGCCGCGGCCATCTGCTGCGGCTCAATTTCGTTCGCCGCGCCCGGGACCTCGGGTTCACGCTGAATGAAATAAGGAATCTACTCGAACTGGCCGAGCAGCGCGATCTGCCGTGCGCGGAAGCGCGCGTAGTCGCCGCCGCCCATCTGGGCGATGTTCGGGCCAAGTTGGCTGCCTTGCGGAAAATGGAAAAAGTGCTCGTGGAGATGGTCGCTCGCTGCGCGGATGGCGCTACGCCGGACTGCCCGATCCTGGAAGCTCTGTTCGACCGCGAAATCGGAAGCCGGCCGGAACGCTAAACAGAGTCCGGAGCCCGTCACGGCTGTGGGAGTGACATCGCACGACATCCGGGAGTTGGCGGTTGTCGCTGCCAGAGACTCCAGAGACCGCGTGGTGCCGCGCCGCGCTGCGCGATTGACGCGACTCGCTTCGAAAGAACAAGAATGCGGCTTGTATCTGTAGGGACTACAGACCTTAAGGACGGTCGCCACGGCGTATGTAGGCGCACACAATAGACGTTGAGCTCTGATTGTCATCTCAGGTCATCGGAGAAATGTTCATGTCGCCACAAGATCCCATCACCCGCACGGCTGACAAAGCGGGCGTAGTTGGCGCGATTGTTGCGGCTATGGGTTGCGCGGCGTGCTTTCCGGCCCTCGGCAGCTTGGCTGCGGCCTTGGGTCTGGGCTTTTTAAGTCAGTATGAAGGGGTCTTCATCCGCTACCTGCTCCCTCTGTTTGCGGTCGTCGCGTTGGCAGCCAATGTGGCCGGCGGAATTCGTCATCGGCGATGGTCAAGAATGATCCTGGGCATGGTCGGACCTCTGCTGGTATTGGCCGCCGCCTTGCTGATGGCGAGCTTCGGCTGGCCGACGGCCTGGCTTCTTTACCCGGGTCTCACGTTGATGATCGCCGTGTCGATCTGGGATCTGGTGTCCCCGCCGAACAGGAGGCGCGGCGGCACGGCTTGAGTTCCCTACTCGCCCGGTACGACGGGCAAATGAGTACCGGAGCCTCTCAGGCTCTTACCCCGCCGCCACCTGACCTTTCGTCCGAACAGGGCCAGCGGGAGAGGAGGCCCAGCTCGCGGAGCCATTGCCCTTGAATCTGTAAGGCCTACAGACCCCATCTTCGTTTGAAGCGATGCGGCCGACATGACTGTTGGCGGAAACACGAACGAGAATGCTATGAACAGGCTGGGGGTCGAGGACATGGCGAAGGCTCCGGCAGCCTGGAGCGGAGGGCGCCTCCCTCCCGGACCTGCAGGCTCGCCTCGCCCCGCCCTTTCCTCGCCTTTTCCGCGCCAGGGATTCGCACGACTACGCCGCCCCGGCTGAGCCGGGGCGGCGTCCGTCAGGAAGACTGGCGGTCAGGCGGCGGCGGGATCGAGCGCGGCCTCACCGGCCGGGGTGACGGCGAACGCCCCAACCCCGTCGTCGTCGAACGCAGGGTCTTGCTCGTCGATGGGCCGGTCGTCAGCTTCGTCGGCATCGTCCTGCGGCGAGCCCGCCCAGGACAGGCCGGCCGGCGCCCAGGTCCGCGACGCCGCCTGTTCGGCGACCCAGTCGACCAGTTCGGCCTTCTTCAGCGACCTGGCGCGGTCGTCTTCGGCCCCCATGGCCTCGAGCATCCCCAGCAGCAGCCCCCTGGAGTGGGGCTGAAGGAAGGGCGCGTCAGGCGTCCAGTGCAGGGTGATGTCCGCCGCGCAGAGCGCGGCCAGTTCAGCCGCCTCCGCGCGGGCGCTGCGCCGGATCAGGGTCGTGCGTTCCTCGCGGACGTCGAGGCTGATCGCGGTCAACTCGGCCAGCAGACCCATCTTCTCGCCATGCGGCAGCGCATGAACCCAGGCGATGACGGTCTCGCCCGAAGCCTGCCAGGTCGCGCGGCGATCGTCCAGCCGCTGGCGCACCTCCCCGTCCAGGGGTTCGATCACCCGCCCGCCGGTTGGATTGAAGCCGGTGGCGAGGATGGCCAGAGCGGAGTCCGAACGCGCCACATGGGTGCGCAGCACCAGAACGGTGAACAGGCGCGCGATCAGGGCGGTCAGGGCGGCGCCCGGGTCATCGGCCAGGGCGCGGATCAGTCCCCGCGTCGCGACGTCGGTGCGCACGCCGTGCAGGGCATGGTTGACGCCGTCGATCTCCGGCTCGGGCGTCGCCACTTCGGGAGGGACATAAGCCAGCGGCGCCGACGCCTGGTCCGGTGAACCGCTCCCGGTCGAACCGTCCTCCTCGATCTCGGGTTCCTCGGGCGTGTAGCAGCGCACATCGACGCCCGTGCCGGAGGCGGGCCACATCACCATCGTCGTCACCACCCGCCCGCCGCAACCCGTCTGGTCCGCCGTCACCCGGGCGCGGATCATGGCGATGATGGCGGCGTCCACGGTCTCGGTGTCGCCGGCCTCCGAGAGAAGCTGCCGGGCCGCCTCCGCCCGCTCATTGAACACCTCCCGCTGGGCCCGGTAGCGCGCCAAATCTTCGGCCGGAAGCTGGCCGCCGTAGACATACCCCAGAGGCTCCAAATCGTCCGGCAGGTCTGGCTCGGGTCCGGCGGTGACATGCACCGCGATTCCCTCGGCCTCGAACACGGCGGCGATGCCGCGCGCCCGTCGGATCCACAGGTCGGTCAGGATGTCCGGGTCGAGCAACACCGGCGCCAGCTCCCCGAACAGATCCGCCTCGGTGCGGCCGCCGGCTTCGCCGTAGCGGACCGGGTCCACCAGGGCGCAGCGTCGGTCCCGGACGGCGACCCGCCCTTCGTCGAGCCGTTCCGTGATGCGCCAATCCTGAAATCCATGCCCGTCCAGCGCCGCCTCGGCGAGCTCGGCCTGTTCCGCCTTGTCCGGCAGACGGGCCAGCAGCCGGGCCTGTTTGAGGGTCATGCGCCCGGCCTTCAGGGCCGCGAGGGCGACCGGCGGCAGCCCGGCCAGGGCGGCCAGGCGTTTGACGTCGATCTCGGCGTAACCGAGAGCCCGGGAGATCACGGACACCGTCAGCCTGGATTTCAGCATCCGGCCGATGGCGGCGATGACATCCGCGACATGGACGGGCACGGCCGTGTTGGTCAACAGGACGGCCGCCGCCTGGCGGGCCGGATCGGTCTCGACACAGACCGTGACCGGGTAATTTTCGTCGATCTCCCCCGCGTCCAGCAGCAAGCCCAGGGCCAGGCGACGACGGCGGCCGTCCAATGCCATCCAGGGCTCCTCTTTTCTGCCGCGGCCGGGGCGGACGGTGAGGCGCTGCAGCTGGCCGGCGGCCTTCATCGTGGCGGCCAGGGTCGGGATGTCGTCACCCGGCGGCTCATTCAATCACAGATTCTCGCGGGCGATGCCGATGTCGCCGAGGCGGACGGTGCGTTCGTCGCGCGCGACGACGACCGCGGGCATGCTGACAGGAACAAGGTCGGTCATGGGGACTCTCCTGCCGGGCATCGGGGCCCATCCCCGCCGCTCCGGCGCCCATCAAGACCCTCGCTCCTCTCCTTTCGCCGCGGCGACAGCCACCTCGTTCCAGTCGCCGAACGGCGGGTCTGGAAGGACGATACGGACCTCCAG
>Ga0180012_1000585_pt1 | contig 11233 bp, 9 predicted proteins | sample KR11_S2_MetaG_FD_122243 | JGI IMG/M metagenome (GOLD analysis project Ga0180012, IMG submission 122243) | Groundwater microbial communities from the Olkiluoto Island deep subsurface site, Finland - KR11_S2_MetaG | ecosystem: Environmental > Aquatic > Deep subsurface > Groundwater | place...
AAATGCCGTGCATGTCTCGCTCCTTACAAACTGAGTGGGTATGGTGCCGTTGCCAAAGCCAGAGTGAACATATTTTGCTTTTTAAAAAAACTATCTAATACCTGCCCTGCCAGAGAATGCCCATAGGAATTAGTGGGTGCGAAACTTGAGATTAAACATAGCTGTTAAATAAAAGCTGACACTTCGAGATCTTGCTGCTATTCAAATAATGATACCGCCTTGCGCAGGCGTTCTACAACGCGCTTCTGCCCAATGGCAATTAGTATATCAAAAAGACCCGGCCCGACTGTCTGCCCCGTAACTGCCGCACGAATTCCATTTATCAATATTCCTGCCTTGATATCCAGTTCTTCAGCCATGTCACGTATCACATTCTCGGTTTCTTCAATAGAAAACGACTCAATAGACTCAAGGCGGTCTGCCAGAATCGAAAACCAATTTTTCAGGCCGTCATGCTTTAAAATGTTTTTTTCCAGAGCCTTTTCTTCTATTTGATACTCATCTGAAAAATATGCCCTGCCAAGTGTGGCAAACTCCGTGGTTACATGATAACGGCTGCGAATGAGGTCTATTGTGGCAAGATACCAGTCACGCCTTGCTGATTCAAATTCAGGATTCCAAATTCCAGCCTTTTCCAGTTCCGCTCTGACGTAGGGCTCAAGTTCTTCAACAGGAATATTTCTTATGTAATGAGAGTTTATGCTCAGAGCTTTTGGATCTGTAAAAAACTTTGGATCATTTTTATTAACATTAAAAACAGAATTAGCCCTGTTTACTCCCTCTAAAGAAAATGCTTCAATAAGTTCCTCTTTTGTAAAGATATCTCTGGAATCAGGTGTTGACCATCCAAGCCGGACCAGGAAGTTTACTAAAGCCCAGGGCAAAAAACCATGCTCCCTGTAAAAATGTACAGCGACCAATTCTCCGTGAGTTCGTTTTGAAATCTTAGCCTTTTGGGGATCAAGCGTTAAAGACATATGGGCAAATTCTGGAATTGGCGCACCAAGAGCTTTGTACAGCAAAATCTGCTTTGGAGTATTTACCAGGCCATCCTGACCCCGGAGAACATGTGTTATCCTGTCCCTGATGTCATCTACAGTATTGGAAAGAATGTAAAGAGGCTGCCCATTAGATCGGACTATTACAAAATCGTCTATATCTTCATACTTTTTTTCAATAAAACCATATACTATGTCTTTAAAACATACAGAACCTTCAACACGGGGTACTTTCAGACGAATCGTGTATGGAATTCCTTCTGCCTCTTTTGCAGAAACCTCTTCTGGTGTTAAATTCCGGCATGTGCCGTCGTAGTGCAATGAACCTTTTTTCTTAAGAGCTTCTTCACGCTTTATATCGAGCGTCTCTTTAGTGCAAAAACATTTATATGCATGTCCTGATTCCAGGAGTTTCTGTGCAGCAGCCTGATGTTCTTTAATGAAATGAGACTGAAAATACGGCCCTTCATCCCAGGTAATACCAAGCCATTTCAAGCTCTCAATAATCCCATCAATGGATTCTTCTGTAGATCTCTCTACATCAGTATCCTCTATTCTCAAAATCAGCTTGCCGCCTGTTTTTTGGGCAAAAAGCCAGTTAAATATGGCTGTTCTGGCACCGCCGATATGTAAATATCCGGTCGGACTGGGTGGAAAACGCACTATTACTTCTTTAGTCATTTAGCTTCACCTTTCTTTATAATTACAGCAGTCGTAGAGTTTCTTTTTATCAAGCATATCCCTTCGTTGTGCCTTTGTGGCTGAACTATTACAAATAAACATATACAATCTTTTTGGGAACTTATTTACTGTGCCTTACTTTATAAATATAAGCAATACCGCTGAAATTATCGCTAATATAAGACCGTAACCAAATGTCGCTTCAGGACTTACTTTATCCCATAGTAATCCCGCAATATATCCACCCGGAAGGGCCACCAAACCTATTGCTGTATGAAAAACTCCTAATGCAGTTCCCTTTAAATGTTGCGGCGCCAAATCGACCACAAAGGCTCTCTGACTACCATCAATCATAGCATAACATATTCCATAACTTATAAAAAAGAATAAGATGCTATAAATACCGGAAGTAACTAATAAGCCGAGAGATGTTATACCAAACAGTACATACCCTCCCATTAAAACAGGTTTTCTCCCGACTTTATCTGATACTATTCCCAGAGGTATTACACAGATCGAATACACAATATAAAATACTACATAAAGCAAGATTGCAGTGTTATCGGCCAATCCTATGTTCTTTGCCCTTAACAGAAGAAAAGCATAGCCGAAATGTCCCAGCGCAAATAGTGAAGAAACGATAATAAAGTATCTTAAATTCAGCGGTAATTCTTTTAAACTCAGCTTCACGGACACTTTTTTTGTCTCTTGTTTTGCCGGCGCATTTTTTTCTTGAATAAAGAAGATAATAAATACCGAAATTATTCCAGGTACCAGGGCAAACAAGAAAATATTTCTATATCCCCACATTGGAAGAAGGAGCAAAGCGAGTACTGCCCCTAAAGTCGAACCGATGCCATCCGCAGCCCTGTGAAATCCGAAGGCTTTACCTCGAACAGATTCATCGCAGGATTCCGCTACAAGCGCATCCCGTGGCGCGGTCCTTATCCCCTTTCCAATCCTTTCTATTACCCTGACAAAAAGAACAAAAGTCCAGATGTTTGCCAGCGCAAATAATGGCTTGGTTAAGGAGGACATACCATAGCCGAACAAAACAAAAGGCTTTCTCTTCCTGATCTTATCCGACCAATAGCCTGATACAACTTTTAATAAAGAGGCAGTTGTTTCTGCTGCACCCTCTACAATCCCGACCGCATAAGCACCGCAACCCAAAACGGTTGTCAAAAACAATGGAATCAAAGGGAAAACCATCTGGCTGCTCAAATCAGTGAACAAACTGACTAAGCCCAGGATGAATATATTTTTGGTGATTCCGGAAAAAAATTCAATCTGCCTGTATGGTCTCATTAAAGCTTTCCCTTTTTTGCGAGATCCTTAGCGCCAGCTCTTATACCTTGTCTTTGGTCATGGCGGCCAACCCTACTTCGGTTAGCAAGATCTTTTTAATGATATCAAACATAATTTTCCTCGTTTCAATGTCTTAAATGTTCTAAAAAGTTTTTGAGAACATTCTTGCAATCATCAATCTTTGTTCTTTTATTCTAAGGGCTTTACCTGAGCTTTTTCCAGCGTTTAAGCATTTACTCCTTCTTATCTTTTTTAATAGCCTCTTTTGCTCCCTTCCACATACCTGAGATACCTTCCTTTGCTACATCCGCAGCTCTTTTCCCAAATTCTTTGGCATCTTCAGCTATAATATTGGCCGCCTTGCCAACAGCTTCTGCAGCCGCTTTGGTTGCATCCTTTCCAGCCTCTTTAGCCTTCTTTAACTCCTCTGCAATACGATCTTTCATCTGACTTTCTGACATGATCTCTACCTCCTTAAGATTGATGTTGGTGTTTGCTCTCAAAAGACACTAAGTTTATATCCTGAGAACTCAAGTGGAGCAAAACCTTCACATTACAGAACTTTTACTTTTCTGTTAATATTATAAACTGAGGCCTATATTTAAAAAAAACGTAAAGTCCGCGCCTGACTCACAAGAGTCAAAGATATCTTCCACACCGCCGATCTGGATAAATATTCCGCTTTTAGTGAAATAATTAAGGCCTATTAAAAGCTCGGATATCCTCTTTTCGAGCATATCAAGACCGGTATCTTCAAATGGTCTGGTGATCCAATTCATCTGGGCTATTGCAGAAAGCTGTTGAGTAAATCTGTATTCAGCCCCAATCATAATGGTATAGAATTCCCTTAATGAGATCCCTGCGTCATCAAAGGCGTCACCAGGGAAGGTAACATCTGCGTTCAAATAAGCACTCATCCTGTTTATATTTTTCTGCAATAACAAGCCGAGCCCCCAGTCCGCCTTTCCGCTGCCAAAGGCTCGATCTTCATCTCCTGTCGGCAGTTTAACGGCCAGCCTTACACTCAAGCCGGGCAAGATATTATCCTCATCCCAGACCCTTCCCTTTGCCCTCAAGACAAGATCCTGCATGCCTGTGCTGTTTTTAGAACCTGACATGAAAACCTCATCGTCTTTTTTAACAACATAGGCGAATTCGTTGGCATCCTCCTCTTGCCTCACCTTTCTGATTTTTCCGGACATCCTCTCAACCTCACGGATGGGTTTGTCCATAAATCCGGAATAATGATGAGCTGCAGGAAGGGATACTCCAAGCTCTAAACACGGCGTAACGCCATAGCTTACTTCCAGGGATGTTCTGATCGTTTCCATATCAACAGTGGCGGCATAGTGTGCTGATTCCTGGGAAATAAGCGTATTTGTGATGGTTGTGTTAAGCCTGATGGAGCTATGTCCTTTGGGCAGTGTGTCAGCCCTGTCTGGTATTGGTTGAAGGAAAAGAAGCTGGATAGGGCTCTGATTTACGAGTGAAATAGGTCCGGATCTTTCCTGCCAATTTTCCCAGGTGTCTTCGGAGAATGCAGCAATAGGGCACAAAAAGGCTAATAGCAAACTCGCGCAGGTGATTTTGTTTAAACAATGTGCTGCTGCTTTTGCCATTCTAAGAATGTGACTATACAAACAGGAAAAAATTACCTTGGTTTTCATTTTGGAATCTTTTTATATTATTCTTTACAGAGGCCATCCGAAAACTTTTAACCCGCATTTCTCATCAAACCTATAGAAACAGGCCGCAACTTTTGATATAATAGTAATTAATCCCATAAATTACTATAGTTAAAAGGAGCAGCCTATAAAAATGGAGTATATACGAAAAAGAATTAAATTTCAAGGTCTCAGAAATCGAGTGTTCAGAAATCTAGAAGTTATTGGCCGGTTTGACAATGGATCGATCAGTTCTGATGGTTGAATCGTCTTGATAAAAGACGAACTTACTGATAATAAAATATAAGAACATCTGTAATTCGCATATAAGTGATCCTAAAGACCATTTGTCTTTAACGGAAGGACCGGAGGAACTATGAACCAAAAGATTAAAAAACCAAATAAAAAAGACAGGACTTTAGAATTATGTGGAGATATATGTTCTGAAAAAGAGGTGTAAATCCAGATATTCTAAAACAACTCATAATGCTTAAAGACTTTTATATCTATTGCTTTTAAATATAAATATGAAATCAATTCCATTACATATGCAACATGAAGAAAGGCAGATATGGACATATACACGTTCATTTATGGAAACAGATAATTATAAACATAAAAGAAACGGAAGAAAGATCAAAAGTCATTGGACCCTGTTTGAGAGACTGGTGCATGTATTTGGTTTTTTTCTTAAAATAAGCAATGATTCTCCATTAGATCCCAAACAGCTTATAGATAAACTTAGTTTTGTATCAGGCAAGTGGGAGCGTTTTGGGTGAAGGTTTCTTTTATGAAAATAATAGCAAAGCTATATCCTGTTTTAATTGCTTTTCTTGCTATTTCATTAGGCGTATTTGCATATGTCTCAGGAATTCCTTTTTTAGATATAATGGAATTAAAAACAATAGATTTAAGATTCAAATCCAGAGGAATTATTGAACCTGGTTCAAATATTGTTTTGGCTGTAATAGACGAAAAAAGTATTGCCAAAGAAGGGAAATGGATATGGCCAAGATCAAAAATAGCTGATCTTGTAAATAAGCTTTCCGAAAAAGGAGCCAGAGTAATTGCATTTGACATAGGATTTTTTGAACCTGATGAAGAAAGAATCGTCCAGGTAATAAACAGCATACAAAGTGAAGCTAAACATATTGATATTCAGAACAAGAGCTTTGAACAATATCTGGAAAATCTAAAATTAAAATCCGACAATGACAAATTGCTGGCTGATGCAATTTTAGACTCTAAGGCAAAAGTGGTGCTTGGATATTTTTTTCATATGAGCCCAGCAGAATCAGGGCATTTTGATGAAAAAGATATGCGCATTCATCAAAAAAATATCAGTGGTTCTAAGTACAAATTTGTCCGTTATTCATCCGGCAATGCCTATAACGCCCCCTTGATAGAAGCGAACATGCCTCAGTCCAACATTAAGACAATCTCAGAAGCAACTAAATACTCCGGTTATTTCAATATGATATCGGACACTGATGGTGTTGTGCGGTGGATGCCTGCTGTTTTACGATTTAATGACAACCTGTATGCTCCTTTATCTTTAATCGCTGCCGGCGCCTATCTGGATGAACCCCTTTCATTTAAAATAGCTGAATATGGTGTAGAAAGGCTGCAGTTAGGAAAGACAGCTATACCTACAGATGCACTTGGACGAGTTCTTATCAACTATCGAGGAGGAGAGAAAACTTTTCCCCATATACCGGTTACAGACATACTGAAAGATAATATCCCCCCAAATGCCCTTAAGGACAAGATAGTATTGGTAGGAGCAACAGCAGTAGGCATATATGATCTGCGTGTAACTCCTCTTGAAAGCGTCTTCCCGGGGCTGGAAATACATGCAAATTTCGTTGACTCTATTCTGTCAAATGACTTTTTGTTTTATCCTGCATGGGCTCCATTATTTGATATAACAGCTATTATTGTTGCCGGCCTGCTGATAGGAATTGCACTTCCACGAACAGGAGTAATAACAGGTGCTTTGTCTGCCCTAACCCTGTTCACAGGTTATATATTATTATGTCAATATATGTTTTCAGAAAAAGGTTATATACTAAATCTTGTTTATCCGCTGTTAGTTACGGTTTTGGTATATGTCAGTATTACTGCGTACAAATATCTTGTTGAGGCAAAACAGAAACGGTTTGTCAAAAATGCATTTTCAACCTATCTTGCCCCTTCAGTTGTTAAGCAGTTAATTGACTCCCCTGAAAAACTTGTTTTAGGAGGGGAGCAGCGTGTAATTACTGCATTTTTCTCAGATGTTCAGGGGTTTACAAGTATCTCCGAATCACTTACACCTCATGAACTGGTCGAATTATTAAACGAATTCTTAACAGAAATGACTGATATAATTTTAAACAATGAAGGAACTGTGGATAAATTTGAAGGTGATGCTATCATTGCTTTTTTTGGAGCACCTAATTATCTCGAAAATCAAGCTGAAGTGGCCTGCAAATCCTGTGTTGAAATGCAGAAAAGACTTGCTGAGCTACGCATAAAATGGAAAGAATCAAATAAACCCGAGCTCAAGATGCGAATCGGTCTTTGCACAGGGTCTGCTGTTGTAGGAAATATGGGCTCAAAAAATCGTATGGACTATACCATGATGGGGGATACGGTTAATACTGCAGCAAGACTGGAAGGAGTTAATAAAATTTATGGAATATATACCCTTATCAGTGAAACAACTTATGAGTCAGGCGGCAAAGGGTTTTTAACAAGGGAAATAGATTCCATAAAAGTAGTTGGGAAAAAAGAACCGGTCAGCATTTATGAGCTTATTGGATTTTCTGATGACAATAATGAAAAAATGCAAAAGATAACTGGTCTTTACTCAAAAGGACTTAACGCATACAGAAACAGGAATTGGGAAAAAGCTGTTGAGTTTTTTAAAGATGTACTGGAAGTTGCTCCAGATGATGGACCCAGCATAACCATGCTGGCACGATGTAAAGAATTTATTTTAAATCCTCCTGAAAAAGACTGGGATGGTTCGTTCAGTATGAAAACAAAATAGATACAGCTTACAGGCGCAGAATATGCTTAAAATGAAAAAACTATCTAAAATAAGTCTGCTTATATGTTTGTGTCTGGCCACTTTTCCGTCGTTTGCAGGGGCAAACCGGCAAGTAGCCGGCACTGTAACATTTATGATGGGAGATGTGTTTATTTCTCATGACAAAACCACCTGGGTTAATGCGGATTTTGACATGAAAATCCATCAGAGAGATCAAATCAGGACAGGAGCGGAATCGCGCTGTGAAATTACACTTGAAGACGGATCTATAGTCAGGATGGAAGAAAATTCTCTCCAATGTTTTGAAAAAGTTGAAACAACCAGCAGCTCAAGAAAATCTTCAATATTCCTTTCTGCTGGTAAAATCTGGGTAAATGCCCGTAAAATCGTTTCAAAAAATGATAGTTTTCAGGTTCGAACGGATAAAGCAGTATGTGCGATACGAGGGACGCAATTCAGGGTTGATACTGGCAGCAACCACACACGGATTAGTGCTTACGGCGGCGAAGTGGCAACATGGAGCGCTTTATTTGACAGGGCAGATAAAGATGCCGCTATATCAAAACCTTATCCTGTAGCTGGACCGGATCCCGTATCCATGGAAAAGTGGGTAGAAATTGTAAAAGCCTTTCAGCAGATCACAATAGATGCCAAGGGAGGATATGAAAAGCAGGATCTGGACATTGAGAGTCTCTCGGAAGATGCCTGGACAATCTGGAATATGACCCGCGACAGCTCAACCAGTATCCATCCATAAATAGCCTGGTAACAGTTTGGCCACTGGAGAATAAATGGTGAAATCTCGCCGCCCGCCATACAGAAAATATATAACAATTCTCTCTCTTGCCCTTGCAGGTTTTTCCGTTCTTTTTGTCTCCACAATGTTAAAAGGAGTAGTCTTCAATATACTCACACAGCTCGATAATACTTTTTACGCGCAGTTTTTGTTGATCAGGGAACGGCTTAAAGAAGATAAAAAAGCCACTTACAGCGATGTCGTTATAGTCGGAATCGACGACAGGACGCTCAACAAGCTCGGCGCCTACAATCCTCTAAAATATCGCAGGTATCATATTAATCTGCTTGAAAATATCCTTAAAGGGCAGCCTTCGGCAGTGGTTTACGATATCCTTTTCGGAGATCCTCACGATGATCCTGAAGTCGACCGGGAACTTTCCCTGACCATGAAAAAAGGACCTGTATTTTCAGTGTGTTTTGGATCGAATTATGATCGATCAGGCGGTATGTTCGAACCGTTTGCCTATAAAGTCCCGGAAGGCCTGAGCATGAAACTTGCGGATGAAAACGGCTTCGAGTTAATGTCTCCTGTTGTGCTTGGCTCTCTAAAAAGCGTCGGCCTTGCAAATGCATATCCGGATAATGATGGATTATTAAGAAGGATGCCGATCTTTTTCAAAGTAAAAGACGGGCTCTATCCAACCATTGCACTTGAGGTATTCAGAAAAACAAGAGGAATCCCCCGCGGCGAGGTTCTAATTAAAAACGGCAGGATAGAGGCAGGCGGAACAGTAATTCCCGTTGATGGGCATTGCAGAGCATATATTAACATCGACAAAACGCACAGAATAAGGGAGATGTCTTTTTACGACGTCTGGGCAGGCCGTGTACCGGACCGTTTCTTCCATGATAAAATTGTATTCATAGCCGCTGCCGCCACAGGACTTGGAGATAACAAACTGGTTCCGTTATACGGATATATTAGTGGCGTCAAGATTCATGCGAACCTGTTTCTGAACATGGTCTACAAGAATTTTATTTATGAGATTTCCGGGAAAAATTACTATGTTTTAATATTTTTTGCCTCTTTTTTTTACACCTTGTTTTTTTACAGCCGCCATGAATTATCACCCATAAAAAGATTGATGGATTATATCTCAACTGAGTCATTGACAACCAGGTTCGGCAACGCTCTCATTAAAATGCCGCTTGCTGATAGAATTTATAAAACATTCGGATCCAAATGTAACAGGAGCTACGCTCTGAGTCTGTTTTTCCTCCTGTTTTCCGAAACCCGAAAGCGCATTCAACCCCTTCTTTTTCAGCTTGTTTTGCTTTATTTAGCGCTTTTTTTAATTTTCTATTATTTCAACGTGGTTATCAAGCCGTCTGCTCTTTTGATACAGGTATTTATTTCCTATGTGATTGTTTCGGAATTTAAAAGGATAGATTTCAGCAAGATAGCGCCCTGTCGGGCGAACTCTTAGCTGATAAGATTATGAGCCACGAACCGTTCGTCATAGATTGACAGGTAACATCTCAATAAATCTGGGTAATAACTACTGGATTCCAGCCTTCGCTGGAATGACAGGCGCTTACCCCCAATCGTCATTCCCGCGAAAGCGGGAATCCAGGGAATAGTTGCAAAGCATGATTTGCCTCAACTTAAAAAAACCGGTCTCAATTTTTCTTCTTTGCCTCTTATGCCTGTTTTTTCTTTGCATGGAAAAAGCAGCTATCGGCGCATACAATGATGCTCAAGGTTTCAACACATCTGCCGAATTCTTGAACAGGGGAATGTATCTGGAAGCTGTCGGCACATACCAGGAAATTGCCGTCTATTCGGATAATTTCAATAACAGAGCGAGAGCTTTATTGTTTATGGGGACTACTTACAGCCTTTACCTTGATCAGTATGATGCTGCCTTAAAAGAGTTCGAAAATGTCATGAAAGTTTATCCGGGCAGTCCGGCAGCAGAAGACGCTCTTTTTAACAGCGGAATGGTCTTATATGAAAAGGATGAATTTAAAAAAGCTTATGAGTTTTTTAAACAATACATGGCAAAATATCCCAATGGCATGCGCAGGCAATCCGCAGAAGTATGGGCTGACAGCGCAAAGGCTCAGATGTCACAAATCCGGGAACCTGAAGAGATTGCTTCGGTTCCTTTATATAAGAGGGATGTTGAGGATACAATTATAAGAGTTTTGATTAAAAACAGAGCTGAAAAAATTACCATTTATTCAGAGCAAAACATCTCGTTGTATAATCCATTTTCAAAGAAAATGATTTATCGCAGCACAGGCCCTGTAACCTTCACAAAACAGGGGGAGCAGCTTGCGGCAAATGACCTGAAGCTTGATCTTCATATGTGTATGGTCAAAACCGACGGCAAAACTATTATGGTTGATAATCGCAGATTCAGAGGCGATCTCACTATATTAGCTGATTCAAAATCGCTGTCTGTTATTAATAATATTCCGGTTGAACAGTATCTTTATGGTGTCGTGCCAAAAGAAATGCCGCCTAACTGGGCAAAGGAAGCCCTGAAAGCTCAGACAGTAGCTGCCAGAACATATGCTCTTTATATTAAAGATAAAAGCGCCGACAAGCCATATGATGTGGAATCAACCACGACATCGCAGGTATATGGAGGATTTGACTCTGAAAAAAAGGAGTCAAATCTGGCGGTTGATGAGACACGTGGTCAGGTAATCACCTATGATGGAAAACTTATTGTCGCCTATTTTCATTCAAGCAGCGGAGGGCATACCGAAGATTCAAAAAATGTATGGAGCGCTGATTTGCC
>Ga0180012_1000590_pt1 | contig 11165 bp, 7 predicted proteins | sample KR11_S2_MetaG_FD_122243 | JGI IMG/M metagenome (GOLD analysis project Ga0180012, IMG submission 122243) | Groundwater microbial communities from the Olkiluoto Island deep subsurface site, Finland - KR11_S2_MetaG | ecosystem: Environmental > Aquatic > Deep subsurface > Groundwater | place...
AAATAATATGTTTCTTGAAATATTCAGGAAAGCCCTGACCTCTTTCAATTCGCTCCTTTATTTTTGCATGGGCTATGTCCCTTGCAACAACAAGTTTACCGGTAAGCAAGAGGCGTGTTGAAACAGGATATCTGTTTAAAATGCTAAGTATCTCATCCATTGGTTTATTCAAATCAATATTAACCGCATTAGTATCTTTCCGACCAGGTTTCGGCAGATATCTTTCCGGATCAGTCTCAAGCTTTTCTAAAAAAATTCCACCTTTTGTAATTTTCGCCTTAATGTTTCTGTCAGCACTGCAGCTAACGCCGAGACCAATCGGGCAGGATGCTCCGTGACGCGGAAGGCGTATCACCCTTATGTCATGGCAGAAATATTTGCCTCCGAATTGCGCTCCTATTCCAAGGCTGCGAGATATCCCAAGCAACTCAGCCTCAAGTTCCTGATCTCTGAATGCCTGTCCGAGCTCGTTTCCTGCGCAAGGAAGAGTGTCAAGATGTCCTGCCGAAGCCAGCTTTACTGTCTTTAAATTAGCTTCGGCAGAAGTTCCTCCCACCACAAAAACAAGATGATAGGGAGGGCATGCGGAAGTTCCAAGGGACTTCATCTTACTTTTCATGAAGCTTATAAGTCTATCTGGTTCCAAAATGGCTTTTGTTTCCTGGTAAAGATAAGTCTTATTGGCAGATCCTCCCCCTTTTGCAATAAAAAGAAAATTATATTCATCTCCCTCTGTTGCATAAAGATCAATTTGTGCAGGAAGATTGCAACCTGTATTTTTTTCGTCATACATGGTTAAGGGAGCTAATTGTGAATAACGAAGATTGTTTTTTGTATAAGCATTAAAAACACCCCTTGAGAGGGCCTCTTCATCTGAAGAAGTTGTCCAGATCTGCTGCCCCTTTTTACATGTTATAATAGCTGTTCCTGTATCCTGGCACATAGGGAATATCCCTTCTGCAGAAATAACCGCATTTTTCAGCATCTCAAGTGCAACATATTTGTCATTATCGGAACTCTCAGGGTCATCGACAATATTTGCCAGCAGTTTAAGGTGGGACGGTCTCAATAGAAAAGAAATATCTCTAAACGCCTGCTCGGCAAGAAGCGTAAGTCCTTCCGAGTCAATTTTTACCATATCCGAGCCTTCAAAGGATTTTGTGACAACATACTCCTGAGTTAACAGGCGATATTGTGTATAATCATCTCCAAGAGGAAACATGTCCTGATATGCAAATTCTTTCATGCTGGTTACTCGTTGTTTGTTACTTGTTACTGGTTACTGTCTAATCTTCTAACCTTCTAATTCTTCTGCTGGTTACTCTCAGCTCTTTTCTCTTTTCTCTATGCTCTATGCTCTATGCTCTATGCTCTATGCTCTATGCTCTATGCTTTCACCTTTGAGCTTTGAGCTTTGAGCTTTCACCTTTGAGCTTTGAGCTTCTACTCCAACGATGCTTCAATCTCATCAAGAAACCGGCTTTTAAGGTTGAACTGTCCTTTTCGATAGCTGGCATGACTTAAAAACAAATAGACTTCAGCCCTTGTCATCGCCACGTACATAAGGCGGCGTTCCTCATTCAAGCCCATATCAAAATCCATTGATCTCCAGTGCGGGAAAAGATTTTCTTCACAACCGACAACAAACACCACCATAAACTCCAGCCCCTTGGCTGAATGCACTGTTGAAAGATTTACTCCAGCACCACGTTCTTCATCTTCCTTATCCTCCTTGACAAGAGTTGATTCTTCAAGATACTCAACAATTGTGTCTTTCTGAGAGGCCAGATATACAAGCTGTTCAATGTTTTCCTCACGCGAAGTAAAATCCATGGAATTAGCTTTAGAATACTGTTTAATATAATCCATATATTTGACAGAAGACAGAACTTCAAGAATTGCTTCATCAGGTTTCATGACTTTTATCCTGTCAAGAAGTTCTATAACCTGCCCGAGGGATGTTTGCGTTTTCGGAGCCAGGGCTTTTTCAATAAGAGCTTTGCGGGCTGCGTCTTGAAGGCTCATATTTTCTGTCCTGAGACAAGCGATTTTTTCGACGGTTCCGGGACCAATCCCGCGTTTAGGAATATTGACAATACGCTCAAACGCCACATCGTCCTTCTCAAATACTGCAGCCGTTATATAAAAGTTAATATCAAGCACTTCTTTTCTTTCAAAAAATCCCTTTCCCCCCAGCAGCCGATACGGAATCGCAAAGGATCTTAGAGACTGCTCAAATGAAAGAGAGCAAAACTTTGTCCGATAAAGGACAGCCATTTTGTCATAGGGAATACCTTTTTTATTAAAATACTTGATTTTTCTCGTAACCCAATCGGCCTCCTGTTTTTCATTATAAAATTCATGAATTTTGACAGTCCCACCATGCTTATCGGAAAAGCATGTCTTTTCCATTTTATACTCGTTGTGTTCAATTAAATCATTTGCTATTTTAACGATCTCTTCGCTTGAACGATAATTTTGTTCCAGCCTGAATATCCTTGCTTCTTTGTATTTCTCCTTAAAAGACAAAAAATGATTTACGTTGCTGCCCCTGAAAGAATAAATGGCCTGCCAATCATCGCCTACACAGAAAAGATTCCCGTTTCTAATCAGAAGTGCAGTAAGATTTTCCTGGAGATCATTTGTATCCTGGTATTCATCCACAAGAATAAACTGAAAATGCTCCTGATAATGTTTTCTTATATCTTCGTGATCCCTTAGCAGATCACGTGTCAAAAGGAGTATATTGTCAAAGTCAACGGCATTCTTTTGTTTCAGTTCTCTTTCGTAAAGATTATAAACATCTATCAGCAAGATGTTTGTATAGGTGGGAATTTGATCAAAATATTGAATTGGATTTCCAGAGTTCTTAGCATTTGAAATATGGGCTGAAACACCCGGAACATGCTTTTTATCAAAATTCAAATTTTCAACGATAATACCTCTGATTATCTTTTGCTGCTGATATGTTGAATAAACCTGAAGCGGTTTTTCAAATCCCAATAGCGAGCAATGAACTTTCAAGATCTTAAAACATGCTGAGTGAAACGTTCGAACCCATGGAAACCGCATCAAGGGCATTCCTGTTATGCGAACAAGACGAGACTTCATTTCATCTGCCGCCTTATTGGTAAATGTGATCGCAAGAATTCGTTCAGGATCATAGCCATTTGAAACAAGATGGGCTATCTTGGAAGTTAATGTCCGGGTTTTACCTGAGCCTGCGCCGGCTACAACCAGAGCAGGCGATCCAATATACTCTACAGCGTCTTTTTGTCGGGATGATAAGTGCATAATATTTTTATAGTATTTTTGAGAAAGAATAAGGTATCGGGGTTTTGATAACGGCATTTTGGCTTGGGAGCAGTTAGTTCCTCCTTCGCCCTCATTGATCGGATATTAGATGCCCAATATCCTTTCTCTCTGTTTTGTAACCAGAATTGCCCAATCTGTCCAGTTAGCATCTGACTTAAGGTAGATCTCAGCCAACTGATTGAATTCCATTGCCTGCTGTTTATTATCCTTCATAATCCAAGCCTCAGCCATATAATAATAATTTTGGCCATTGTATGTATCAAGACTGATTGACCGTTCAAAAATTCTTATAGCATCGTCCGGCCTGCTACTCTGTAATAATGCCAGTCCCTGATTGGTCAATTGAAGAGAAGCCAGGGCACGAGGACTGATTTTTAGCAGGGTTTCTTCTGCCTTTTCTTCTTTAATTACAGGAGGTTGCCTATCTACTGAAGAAGGCAGCGCTAAATTCTTCTTGCTGCAACCTGTAGCTTGAAGCAACAGTAATGTTAAAGAAAGAATTATAAAAAGTGTTATTAGCTTTCTATTTATCAAGATCTTTAATCATCTTTATAAGCTTTTTAAAAACCCCAATTCCATGAAGATCGCATTCGGTTTCAGGGAAATTATCCTCCAAAAAAAATTCTTCAACAGGTTCCGGACATAAATCTCGCAAAGCAATTTCCCCTGTTTCAGAACAGATAATTTTTCTAACCACCCCTGCCGGCACTCTGAACCACTCTCCTGAAACATACTGCGGAATAGCATTTATCATGTCTGCCCATATAGGCAAAGCAGCCTGCGATCCAGTTGAATACATGGAATCTCCATTATCAAATCCAACCCATATCAGCGCCAGAATATCTGGTGTGTATCCTATAAACCATGCATCTTTATAATTATTTGTAGTGCCTGTTTTACCTGAAACCGGAAATGAAATGCCGAAATTCCTTAAAGACCTGGCTGTTCCGTCAGTTACCACACTTCGAAGCATGGAATTCACTATAAAAGCTTTTTCTGGAGATATCAACCGTTTAATATGTATCTGCCTGCGTTCCAGAACTTCATCATTCTCATCCAAAACATTTTTTAAAGATAACAGGTATGGCTGAACACCATCTGCAGCAAAAACACAATAGGCTTGTGCAAGCTCAATTGGAATCACATCAAACGCTCCTAATGAAATAGAAGGATATTCTCCTAATGGGGTAGAAAAACCAAAATCAAGAGCCGTCCCGACAATACGGTTTAACCCCACCTTAATTGCAAGATCAATTGTAGCCAGATTGCAGGATTTTGCCAATGCGGTTCTCATGCTGACTTTATCTTCATATGTCGATTCAAAGTTTTGAGGCTCCCACTTTTTTCCATCTACCATATAGGTTTTTTGTGCATTTGAAAATCTTGATGCAGGTGTAAATTTATCTAGTCCTGACAAAAAAACAAAAGGTTTAAAGGCGCTGCCGGGCTGTCGACGGGCTTGGCTTATTCGGTTAAACTGGCTCTCACTGTAATCTCTTCCGCCCACCATAGCCAGAATGTAACCGGTTTTTGGTTGAATGACGATAACAGCTCCCTGCAGTTTTTTCACAGGCTCACTGCGAACAAGCGCTGTATTAGATTTTTCAAGTCGAGCCAATCCTTTTTCCAGTGCTCTTTCAGCCGCCATCTGCACCTGGGTATCCAGAGTAGTATAAATTTTTAAACCTAAGCTGGACAGCTTCTCTGCTGAATAGAGCATTGCAAGCTGTTTAGAAAGATAATCTACGAAATATGGCGCTTCCCTAAAATGAGCAGTAAAGCCAACTGTTTTTACAGGAGAATCTGTCGCCGATGTAAGCTGATCTTTTGAAGCCCACCCGTTTTTAAACATAGTCTGTATTATGACGTTCCTTCTGTTGCGACAGCGCTCTTTGTTAATATACGGCGAATAATAATTGGGCGCCTTGATAAGCCCCGCAATAGTTGCGGACTCAGACAGGGAGAGTTCGCTAACGTGTTTGCCGAAATAAAAATAGGCTGCTTCACCTATTCCGTTGATTGAAACCGATCCCTGTTGCCCCAGGTATATCTCATTTAGGTAAATTTCGAGAATCTCGTTCTTTTCATAAATCAATTCTATTATTATGGATAACAGGAGTTCATGATACTTACGGGAAAAAGTTCTTTCCGGAGTTAGAAAATAATTTTTTGCCAGTTGCTGGGTTAAGGTCGAACCACCTTGCTTAATGTGACCGTGAATAATGTTACTAAAAAGAGCCCGTAACATCCCTAGGGGGTCAACACCGTGATGATGGTAAAAACGCCTGTCCTCAGCAGCAAGTAAGGAAAATATTAGATGCTCTGGAACTTCGTGGATGGAAATGAGCTGCCGTTGTTCTCTTTCAGTACCAAAAAAAAGCATAATCTCTTCCGGTTCGAGTTCCAGAATCGGCATAGATTGGGTATTATCCATGCTGACAATCGATTCTATTCGATCCTTAAGGAATTTAATTCGAACAGGAAACCCACTTTGTTTTTTTGACCTAAAATTAAAATCATTAAGGAAAATATCAACGCAAGTCGATGATATCTTTATTTCGCCTTTTTGTTTCGGTTCGTATGGGACATTTCGATAACCAAGGTTAAAAAGTTTTTTATAAAAAAAATCACGAATAATGCGCTGGCCAGGATATAAAATAGTTGTATCTGAATAAACTTTTGAGGGTATGCTCCAACGTCGGCCGGAAAATCGATCCGCAACCTCTTTTGAGAGATGCAGACCGTAAACAATCAGGTAAACAGACAGAAAAACAAATAACAACAAGGTCAGCGAAAAAACCCATTTCAAGATTAATTTATTAAATAATATTTTTTTCAATTTACCGTTTTCAGCAAAACAAGGCCCGCCCAGTCTTTTTCAGATTCCGTCCATTTACATTCAAAGTGCTTTTCAGTGTATAAATCAATAACAGATATAGCTTCATCGCTTTTTATTCCGGAAAGTACAACAGCACCATTGGCCTCTGTCATTTTAACGAGCCTGTGATATATATTCATTAATGTCGGATATCTTAAATTCGCAGTTATCAATGTAAATTTAGTATTTAAATCCTCTAAGGAAATATTTTTTATTACAAATTTATCCTCAAGTTTGTTAATTTTTGCATTATCCATGGCTTCTTTTATGGAACATGGATCAACATCAACCCCAACAGCATTTTTAATTCCCAGCAGTAATGCTGTTATTCCCAAGACACCGGAGCCTGTTCCAATATCAAGAACGCTTGTTTTATCTTTCCCTTCTAATAAATTTGTTTCATTTAAAGCATATTCTATCCCTTTTATTGCCAGCCTGGTTGTTGGGTGCTGGCCATCGCCGAATGAAACGCCCTGGCATATCTCAATTACCACATCGTTTGCTCCTGATTTATAATTAACTCCCGGCGGTTTCAGAATGACATGCTTTGATATGCGAACAGGTTTATTGAAAGACTTCTCTATAAATGTCCGGCCATAATGACATGTATATGCCAGAAAGTTTTCCGTTACCAGACCCCTTATAAGCGATTTTATTTCTTTTCTTTCTAAAGAATATTTTCTGGATAATGCTTTTTCTAATTCTCCTGGTGTAATCTTTCTTCGGCTATTTTCGATAATATCAAGTAATTCCTTTTTAATCGCCTTGTTATCGGCCTGTAAATACAATTTTTATATCCCTCCAGGAAATATTTTCAGCCGTCAGAGCTTTTCGCTAAAAAATGCTACCTGTATAGTTAGATTTCATCTTGTAATTTCAATTATTTTTTTACCGCCCGCTTCGCTCAAGGCGCAAAGGTCACAGAGAAAAAATATTATTTCTTTTCTGCTGAGAGGGCAGAAAAGAAATGATTTCCATCGCTTCGCGATAGTTAAGAATAGCAGGGGATCTGATATTCTCTGGCATTCGTTTGTACACAGTAAGGCTTGTGCTTGAGTTTATTGTTTTCCGTCTATCTCAACGGGAAACAATAAAAGAATCAATCTCTGCGCTCTCCGCGGCTCTGCGGTGAACATAGCTTACTTTAAACATGTATAGCCCAGCCTAACCGCACAGCTTGAAAAATGCATCCCAATTTGCATCATCCCTTATTCCCAGCCTCGTCAATGCAAAATCATATTTTACAGGATCATCAGGCACGATCCTCTTAAAACCTTCAGTTACTTCAAGCGCGGTACGCATATCTGCCTGATTGCGTTTTGTCAAATTTAACTTGAGACTCATTCTGTGCATGTGGGTATCAAGCGGAATGATTAATTTAGATGATGGCACTTCATCCCATCCTCCCGGATCGACCTTGTCTTTTCTTACCATCCACCGCAGAAAAAGATTCTGCCTCTTGCAAGCGCTTCCCCTGTCAGGCAAAGGAATAAGGTGCCCTGCTCCCTGATTACCGGCTGCTGCAAGTTGACTGGCAAACATTGATAAAGCTGGAAGAATTGTTTCATCGTCTTTATTAAAATTTTTAAGAAAACATTCGTAAAGCGAACCATATTGTTTAATAACATGTTTTACTCCAATAAGCATGGCTGAGATTTTCTCGCCGGTAGCAAATCTATGAGTAAAACCTGAAAAAGCTTTGTTTATCGATTTGTTTGCAGTTTTTTTCAAGAATAAATATGGAGATGGTTCCATTATGCGCAATACAAATGAAACGCTTTTCAAAATCTGGGCAACTCTGCCGTATGCGAGGCTGGAAGCTATAAACCCGACAATTTCCCGGTCATAAAGATTATTGTATGGATAGAGGAATTCAAGGGGATCAGGATGCACATACTTGCGGCTGTTGTACTTATTGTATAATTTGTCTAATTTATTTTTTGTTTTCTTATATTGAAGAATATCACTATGCCCCATGTTTCTTCAATAGCATCTGCATAAACAGATATCAACTAATGCGCTGATCAAGATGAGAGACACTCTTTTTCCCAGGTCAGAAAAGTCAAGCATATTATAAGATTAAATATCATAAAAGACTGGGGTGTTTTACGACCAATTCGCGCTCATACGCAAGACCGGCCGGCTCCCGCAGCTTTTTACGAATTGTTTTTGCATGCTGAAGTGTCATATTGTATAATCATTTCAATATATTTCAGAAATTTATATTTTTATGGATGTTACCGTCCCACCCTCAATTCTGAGTGATTCTTGTTTAGCCATTCCAAAACGTCTGCTTTCAATTCTTTCACAAACTCAATGAGTTCATCAGCATCATGTTCTGTGACGCCTCCAACATAGTCATATTCCACGATATTCCTTTTGGAACGGCATGAATCCAGATATATCGCATCGGCCTTTCTCTCTTTTCCAAGTATTAAAGGCAATGCCTGAATGGTGCGGTAGTGTTGTAATGTTCTCTCTGCTTTAAAGCCTTCAGCGTAGAGGAGGATCGTACATAGCTTGAGTGCTGCATTATAAGCAATCCCGAACCGCCAGTCATCCGAAATGCCTCCCTTTGCATCTCTTAAATCACGATCAATGATCATAACTAAATTTTCAATCTCTTCCCGACTGGTTTTATGTCTGCGCAACCAGCCATTATCAACCCATTGATTCAATCTCATTTTTATTTCCTATGATAAAGATCTTAGGCGCTTCAAGTACCTGGGTGATAAAGTGTTCCCTGTTTGTTCTTCGTTTGACAAATTCATTTACACTTAAAACATAAGGGTTGATTTCTCTGCCGATGTGCTCGGGCACTCCTGATAACATGCCGGTCAATTTCCTCAACCCCAGTTTCCCAATGACCATTAGATCGACATCGCTTCCGGCTGTTTCATCATGGAGGGCAATGGATCCGAATACAAAAGCTATGCTGATATCCGAATCCTGTCCTAATGCATTTTTTAGGATATCCACTAAACCGATTGTCTTCAGAACAAGACTCCGAATATCAGAATAAAGAGGATGCTCCTTGTTGGCCCGATAGTAAAGGCGGTTCCCGTCTTTTCGTTTCTTAACCAGATCCAGGCGCAGCAGTTTCTTCAGTTCTGTTTGTATCGTCCCTATGGCATATCCCGAACGCCTTTCAATCTCACGCATGTGTAACTCTTCGGCACTTGTTCCGAAGAGCAGGCGAAATATCTCTGCCCGGATTTTAGATGATAATATTTCCGCTAAAATATTCATAATGTATGCCTATATCATACAATTGTATGGTTATGCAATACAAATAGATTAAAGTTCTCCACGAAATACTCGATAAAAAGAAATAGCGCTCTCAATTAAGGCATGCTCACGAAGAATCCTGAGTTTTTGAGGCGATTGATGAGTGAATAATTCACGCTCACGCGCAAGACCGGCCAGCTTCCGCAGCTTTTTACTAATTGTTTTTGTATGGCGATGTGTCATATTTTATAATTATTTCAATATGTTTTAGAAATTTATATTTTCATGGATGTTACCTGCTTCAATAGCATCTGTTTCCAACTAATGCGCTGAGCAAGACGCGACACCAAATCACACCCTTAAACGTCCCAGTACTCGCTCAAGATTTAATCGACATATCAATTTATCAAGGAACGTCCCGAAACTTGAACGGACATTGTCACAATTGAACAGGCAAATCAATTATTCGCGGCAACCAGAAAATTAAGCTATAAAGTCTTTTTCTTCACCATTTACAGTCTGGGATTACGGCTTGGAGAAGGCATCAAACTTAAAGTCGGAGATATTGATGCCGATCATATGCGGGTGCATATTCGTGACGCCAAAGGCAATAAAGACCGATTTGTGCCACTTCCGGAAAACACATTGCGTATCTTGAGAAATTTTTGGCTGGTTCATAAACACCCATTATTCATCTTTCCAAATCGGAAAAGAGGGCTCAAAAATGCTCATCTTGTGGATTCCCCTCTGGAGAGAGGTGGAATCCAAACTGCAATGAAAATGGTCACCAGGCAAACAGGATTTAAAAAAAATATCCTGTCATTCCTTGCGCCACAGTTACGCAACCCATTTATTAGAAGCAGGGGTTGATCTGATTGAGCTGCAAAAAATCTTAGGCCATGTCAGTTTATTAACAACTGTTAGATATACCCATCTCACTGCTGCAACGCAAAACAACTCCTGCCAGACAATAAACAAGATCATAAACGGCTTTGATATAAGCTGGGGAGGGGTAAAATGATTTTACTTTCCTCAATTATAGAAGAGTTTGAAGAGAGGTTTTTCGACAAATATAAGACCGTTGTCTTGCCCAGTCATAAAAAAGCGCTGTGGACCATGAAACAATGTAGAAAAGAACATGGTCCGCATATGCTGGCCCAATGCACCAATGACAATTGTCGAAGACATAGCTATATACCCCATTCCTGCGGCCATAGAAATTGTCCCCATTGCCAGAATCATGAAAGTCAGCAATGGATTGAAAATCAACTCAACAAACAACTGCCGGCCCAATATTATCTGATCACCTTTACTCTCCCCAGACAGTTGCGAAAGCTTGCCTGGAAAAATCAGAAACTGATCTATTCCCTGATGTTTCAATGTATACAGGAACTTTTGAAAACATTTACCCAAAATGACAAAAAGCTGCAAGGAGTGGCAGGATTTACAACAGTTATGCATACTCATTCAAGAGAACTCGGATTTCATCCTCATATTCATGTTGTAATGGTTGGCGGCAGCATCAATAAAAATTCCAGGTTATGGCGGGTAAAATCCGGCAAATATTTATTTTGCCATAAGGCTTTAGCAAAAGTTTTTAGAGCCAAATTACTCAAAGCAATTGTTGATCATAATCTACGGGTACCAAAAGATTGCCCTGAAAAATGGATTGTTGATTGCAAAAACGTCGGCAATGGCGATAAGGCATTAATTTATCTGGGCAAATATCTATACAAAGGCGTTA
>Ga0180012_1000594_pt1 | contig 11143 bp, 13 predicted proteins | sample KR11_S2_MetaG_FD_122243 | JGI IMG/M metagenome (GOLD analysis project Ga0180012, IMG submission 122243) | Groundwater microbial communities from the Olkiluoto Island deep subsurface site, Finland - KR11_S2_MetaG | ecosystem: Environmental > Aquatic > Deep subsurface > Groundwater | place...
AGGAGTGGTATGTTGCGGCGCATGCGCGATATTTACAACGATTGATAGATAATTTAAATAAGTTTAAACATCCAATGCCTCAGGGTTGACTTCGTTGATTGATTAGGAAATAATTAAATGGTTCTGTAAGGTTTATGCTTCTACCAATTATTTTTACTTTTATTATAATAAGCATTATAGGGGGTATATTGTTTTATAAGTTATTGAAACGTGATCAGTCAAATTATGATAAGGCACAAAAGTTTTTTGATACATCCAAAAAAATTAATAGATTATTATTGCAATCTTCCAGTACATCTTCGGTTGTGCAGAAATTGGCAGATTTTCTTCCAAATGAACTTGATTTTGCAACAGGAGTTATAGCGCTTTATGAAAATGATAGGAGAACACTTCGTAGGGTTGCCGCCTCGGATACTAAGGAAGCGATAGAAGCCATAAAAGCATTAAGGGTTCCTTTTACCCAGATTGAAATTGCTATAGATGATTCTGATAATTTTATGTCTCGGGCGCTTCTTCAAAAGAAAGAATTTGTGACAAGTAATCTATATGATGTGTTCGTTCCGGTTCTTACTCAGGAAGAGTCAACAAAAATTCAGCAAATAATGTCTATACAATCGACAATTGTTTACCCAATTTATGTAGAAGATAAACCTCTTGGCGTTTTTATCGCGAGTTCCAAAAAGAAAGTTGATGAAATAACGAATTATGAGAAGGAAGTTATCGGTCTATTTGTTGATGGCGCCGGGATCGCTTTGCAAAATACGTTATTTACCACATCGCTTCAAAAGACTACAGAAAATCTAAGGAATGCAAATGAGAGGTTGAGGGAGTTGGACCGTTTGAAGGATGATTTTGTGTCGGTGGCGTCGCATGAGTTGCGGACGCCGATGACGGCGATAAAGTCGTATCTGTGGATGGCGCTTGCCGGTCAGGGGGGTCCGCTTAATGAGAAACAGAAGCGCTATGTCTATAGATCATATACTTCCGTAGACAGATTGATAAAATTGGTGAATGATATGTTGAATATATCAAGAATTGATTCGGGAAGACTTTCTATACAAATGCAATCTGTTTATATCGATAAGTTAATAGGTGAAATTGTGGATGAAATTACCCCCAAGGCAAAGGAATCGGGAATAGATGTAGTTATTGAACAGCAAGGCGTTGTGCCCGAGGTATTGGCCGATGGTAATAAAATCAAGGAGGTATTATATAATTTAATTGGTAATTCGATGAAATTTACCTCTGAAGGCGGGAAGATTGTAATTTCTTATGTTCGAAAAGAAAATATGGTGGAAGTAGCTGTGAAGGATACGGGTGAGGGCATAGCGGCGGAGGATTTACCGAAATTATTTCATAAATTCGGAATATTACCGGGGTCTTATGTCACTAATCAGCGGGTTTCCGGGACAGGACTTGGTCTTTATATTTGTCGTGTTCTCGTAGAGTTGCATGGGGGAATTATTCGGGCAACTTCAGAAGGGAAAGGAAAGGGCACAACTTTTACTTTCTCTTTAAAAGTCTTCAGTCAGGATGATCTGAAAAAATTTAGTGAGAAAAATAATAAAAAAGCGGAGAAGGATGTTGAACTTATCCATACGAAAATAGACTAAATTCTTTCGTATATTTTTCTAAATATGGGTAATAAGTCAATACATTTTGTGCATCGAAAGGGAAATAAAATTGATCTTCAATATTTCTTCTGGTTTCTTGACAGGTTTGTGATTTCTGAATAATCTCAGGATTTTGTACGGCGTAGGCTTCAAATTCTATAACGCGATTACATTTTCTCAGTTGCATAATTGTATCCTCCAGGATGAGAACGGGAAACCGGAGGAGCCTGCCTACTCCGATAAGTCCTTGTTGCTTGAGAACTTCCTCAGGCGTCCGGTTGTTCATCCCGATCCCGGTATGCGGCCTCTCTTTGTTCCAGTAGTCAGCGTAGTTAATAACTTCCTGATGAAAGGTATACTTATCTCTCATATAAATACCACGGGGAATATACAGGGCTTCATCGTCTGTCTTATGGGATCTCTCAATTAAGTTTTTTCTAATATCAAAGTTGGGATTATATTGATAAACTGACGCGTTTAAAACCGCGAGAACTCTGTTCCACTCGTCCTCTTTTCTTTTTGACCCTAAACAAAATTCCAGTCCATTATCTATTCCAATACGGATATGCTGTTCCTCGTTTCTCAATGTTGCCCGGATATATTGCATAGCAAAAAGAAGAAACCGGAAGCCAAACTCGGCATTTAATCCATATGAGTACGCGGTAAATCTTGCTCTGCTTTTTGCGTCAATCAGATTCCATTCATATATGGGAGCTCTGTTTGAAGAGAGCAGATCATAAATATCCTGAGGCAAGGCATGCTTATCTAAGATATGTTTAACATCCAGATGCATAAAGGCGAAACAGGCAATTGCCTGATAATCATATAGATGCCGCCGTTCACCATTAGCTGACCGGGTTATCTCGGTCTTTAGTTGATTCCGTTTGTAAATGCCTTTCAGTTGTCCAATGGTGAGTTTTGCCAACCCAATATTCTTCCCGAACCGGCGTGTCAATATCAGTTTCATTTGTACTGTACCAACCTTAATATTTTTCTTCTTAAACAGCGTCACTATCGCTTTCTCCGATTTTCGCGTCGCGCTCCGCTTATGTGTCCTTGGTATCCTCTTTTTGTTGAGAATATTTTGATACCGCGTGATAAGTTCTTCTTGTGAGTTTTGTACTCCGGAACTAAGCAGCATGCATTGGTTTGCTTGCGTAATAGTTCTTTCAAATGCTTTGATAATATTCCCAATAGTATTCCTATGCATAGAAAAACTTTTGGCAACCTCCGTTATGGGCAGATGCTCTTTTTTTACGTACCGGATAATACGAATCTTGGTAATCAGTTCGTTTGCTTTTATTTGCTCTTTGTAATTCATAACTTCCTTTGTTATTATTGGTACTACAAAAGCAGAAAAATCCGGTAGATTTTCTTTCACACATTTAGTTTACCGCTTCTCTGCTTTTTTTGTGCTTGGAAAAACCTGTGCACCGGTTCTATATACTTATGCACAAAATGTATTATACCTTCTACGATTTTTCTAAATATGCTTATTGACATTATTTATTAATTTGTTTATTATGAATTTGGTTGATATTTATATTATATGGTTTCATTTAGATTAGATTTGAGAAATATGCAGAAAGGCTTCACGCTTATTGAGCTTCTTATAGTGATAGCAGTGTTGGGCATTTTGGCAACAGGAGTATTGATAGCGCTGGATCCCATTGAACAAATAAACAGAGGAAGAGATTCAGGAAGGGTAAGCAGCGTTGCGCAATTAGGAAGAGCTGTGCAATCGTATTATACTACACAATCAGCTTATCCGACTGCTAATACTACATGGCAGACGACATTGTTAAATTCGGGTGAAATAAAGCTTGCGGCAACTGTGGAGAGTACGGGGGCTTTGTGTACTATTAACCAGCAGGGGAATGTGTGTTATGCTACTACAGGTACAGAAGCTATGGTTTGGACAACATTGAATTCAAAATCGAGTATAACTAAAGGCGTTTGCACCGGAACGCAGGTTGCAGTAATTGCTTGGATTTCCAGTCAGGGAAAGGCCGGGGTAACGTGCGTAACTGCAGCCGGAACTCAGCCAGGATATGCGGCTGTGCTAAGGTGAGGAGGGTTTTGGTTTAGTTAGTATAAATACTATCTTTTTGATAGTATTTTTTTTATTTAAAATGATTTAGTATAATATTTAGAGTTATTATGTTGGGTATTATTGATCTTCCTTTTTATATAATTATTTTTATTTTTGGGTGTGTGATTGGTAGTTTCTTGAACGTAGTTATTGACAGATTGCCCAGCGGGCATTCGATTGTTTATCCCCCGTCGCATTGTCCTCATTGCAGGCATAGGCTGGCAATTTGGGATCTCATTCCCCTATTTTCTTTTTTTTATTTGAGAGGAAGATGCCGGTATTGCAATAAAAAAATTAGCTTGTATTATCCTTTGATAGAGGTTGCTACAGGCGCTCTTTTCGTAATTACTACTTTCATCGGGATACACCAGCCGGTAGGTTCTTTTATTTATTTTCCGGAATTCATTTATCTTATTTATTTATTATTTATCATTTCAAGCCTGATCATTATTTTCTTTATTGATTTGAAGTATGGGATTATTCCATTCAAGATAATCATGGCTTCACTCGCGGTTATTACAATTTGGTATTTATTCGTAAATTTTGAATGTGTTATGTCCAACGGGATTGCTTCGTCGTTCCTCCTCGCAATGACATCTGATTGTGAGGCTCCTATTTTAAATTATTTTTTATCCGGGATGGGTGTTTTTGCAGGATTTCTTTTATTATTCCTATTTACACGAGGACGCGGGATTGGATTTGGTGATGTAGTTTTTGGTTTTTTTATGGGATATGTTCTTGGTTTTCCGAAAATAGTGTTGGGAGTCTATATATCTTTCTTGACAGGCGCTTTTATTTCTCTCATACTAATTATGGCGCGGAAGAAAAAATTCAAGGGTGGGGTAATACCTTTCGGGCCTTTTTTGGTGTCCGGCACAGTGATTAGTTTGTTTTGGGGTGAAATAATAATAAATAAATTTCTTTTGTACTTTCATGTTATTTAAAGATAATTTAAAATCAGAATCGGGGTTTACATTGGTAGAATTGTTGGTAGTTATAGCGATAATTGTAGTTATGGTAGGCGGATTGATCTTGATCCTTAATCCCGCAGAACAAATAGCTAAAGTAAATGACGCGAAGAGAAAGGGAGATCTGGGTCAATTGCAAAAAGCTTTGGAGTTATATTATCAGGATTATGGGAAATATCCGGTAAGTACAGCTACTTATACGATTACAGGCTCTACGGGTTGGGGCGGGATATGGTCATCATATATGACGAAGTTGCCCATAGATCCGACCGGTAGAATATATAGGTATTATGCGCCTATCGATGGTCAATGCGCTAATTATCAGTGTTATTTTATTTACGGGAGTTTGGAAAAAGCTGATGACATACAAGCTTGTAATAGCGGGGCAGCATGCGTCAGTCTTTCGGCATATTTTATTCCAGCCGCACCGGCAGTTGATTCTTGCGGCGGAACGTGTAATTATGGGGTTTCCAGTTCAAATGTAAGGCCATGAAAAAAAATCAAAAATCAATCCTTCGACAAAGCTCAGGACAGGAAATCAAAAATCAAAAATTTCAGGGGTTTACTTTGATCGAATTGCTGGTGGTAATTGTTATTATTGGAGTTATGACGTCTTTTCTTATGACGAATTATATTGGAGTAAGAATAAGGTCAAGAGATGTCCAGAGGAAATCAGATCTGCGGCAAATACAATCGGCATTGGAGATGTATAGATCAGACGTTGGGATGTACCCGGATACGGTATCTTTCGTGTGCGACAATTCAATCACGTCTGGCGGGGTAATATATATGCAAAGAATTCCTTGCGATCCGATTAATGTTGCGCCCCTGACTTATAGATATTCATCCGCAGCTCCTAATTTGATATATACACTTGTAGCTTGTTTGGAGAATGTCAACGATCAGCAGAAAGATAGTGCAAACGTTGCTCCTTGTAACGGTACTTCTAATTGGTCATATACGTTATTAAGTCCGTGAGTTTTAAAATTGATGAATGATTTAATATTTTCTTTGTCATTCCCATGAAAATGGGAATCTATAGATCATAGTATTCTGGATTCACCGCAAGGGTGCTATCTATTTCATAGTGTCGCCCGCCTTCGCGGGAATGACAATAAAGAGGCGGGAATGACGGGGGCAAATGGTGTTATTTAATATGAAAAAGACTGGACTTCGGGGTTTTACGCTTATTGAGCTGTTGGTGGTTTTTGCGATATTAATTGTAGGATCAACTGCAGGCATGGCATCATTTCGAAGAATCGCAGACTCAAAGGCTCTTGATGTATCGGCAGCGGAAGTCGAATCTCTACTTAATAATGCGAGAATAAGCGCTGTTACACAGACAATTCCTCAACCGCCAATTGTATGTATTTTTCCGAAGAAGTGGAAAATGTATAGTGTTAGAATTATATCCGGAAATAGTTATGAGATGGGTATATATTGTGATGGAGACCGCACAACTATTAAAACCGGGAAGTTGCCTACAGGAGTTACTTTTAATGTTTTACCAGCACCAAATAATGAAATTTTTTTTCTGACAACAACCGGTACCTCGCCCGCAGCAGGGACTATAACTCTTATTGGAACAGTCGGGCAAAAACAGATAACAATTGATACATCGGGAAATATAACAAGATTATGATTCACTTAAACGACAGGTTAAATAAAAATAATATGAAGGGACAAACCTTTGTCGAAGTATTGGTAGCTTTGGGTCTTATCGGAGTTGTGGCTACAGCAATAGCGGGGCTTGTTGTGATATCTATGGGTAACACCCGACATAGTAAGGATCAAAATATGGCTACGCAATATTCTCAAGAAGGCATGGAAATAATCCGACAGAAGCGAGATAGTGATTATATAGCATTCAGGAATATCGCTACCGGGACTTATTGTCTTGACCTTGGATCAAGCATATTGAAACAAGATTGTATTACTGCCAATGTTGGTAATTTCATTCGAAAAGTTATAATTACACAAGATGGATGCTTTGCAAATGTCACAAAAGTTATCGTTGTTGTTTCATGGCAAGATAGTAAATGTCCAGCAAGAAATATTTTTTGCCATACTTCACAAATGGAGTCCTGCTTTTCAAGTATTAATCCTATACCGACACTTTAGACGGACGTAAGGCTTATGACTTAAGACGTAAGATTTATAGTGATATGAATAATAAATTTCAATTTTCAAATGTTAGGAGAATGAGATTGCTTCGCCATTCGGCAAGCTCATGGTCTCGCAATGACAATGGATTTACGTTGGTTGAGGTTTTGGTGGTAAGCGGTATTTTTATTATTATTTCAACTGTTATAGTAGCTATTCTTATTGTTATAACCCGCGGATCTAAGAAGTCGGATTCAATTGTTATCGTAAGGCAAAGTGGAGAGCAAGCGATGGCTCAGATGGTGCGGATAATGCGTTTTGCTAAAAGTTTTACAAATAGCCTTGATGAGCCTTTTCCTTGTAATGGCACAGTTCAAAATAATATAAAGATAATTGCAGCGGTTGATTTATCCCAATATGTTTTTACTTGTCCTTCTTCGCCTCCCACGATTCCTAATTTTATCGGCTTGAATGGTACAAAATTAACAAATAGCAATACTGTCGCGGTGCAGGCTTGTTCTTTTACATGTATCCAGCAAGCAGGAGGTTCTCCGACAATCGGTATTTCTTTTACTCTTTCAAAAATAAATTTAAGCGGAGCGCTTGAAAGTGACGTTGTAATTCCGTTCAATAGTTCAGTTACATTGAGAAATATTAGTAGTGATTAGAAAGTTGACAGGGATAATATGGATTGATACGATTATAGTGGAACCCGCCTAAGCTTACTTCAAGCCTTTTGCGTACTATTCGTACACGGCTTGAAGAGCGCTTGAGCGGCGGGCAAGGGGAAATAAATATGAGGGGACAGGTTTTACTTATATCTCTTCTTGTTATGACGGTTGCTTTAGTTGTCGGATTGTCGTTTGCAGTAAGGACAATACAAACAAACCGCATGACTTCGGTAGAAGACAGTTCACAGCGTGCATTTTCAGCTGCGGAGGCTGGTATTGAGCGGGCTTTGGTGGAAACGGATGAGATAATTATAGTAGATCGTTTTGACAATAATAATTCTGTTTATTTAACAATAATAACTCAGATTTTGAGTGATGAAGTATTGATAGATAACGGAGCTTTTATCCTTAAAGATGGCCCGGCGGATGTTTGGCTCTCTGATTATCCTGATTATACAAATCCCTGGTCGCCTTTGGGTTTTAGTAATCTTACTATTTATTGGGGGAGCGTGACTGATAATTGTGTTGGTATACCAGAGGTAAATAATACTATGGCTGCAGTAGAGGTTATTCTTGTAAGCGGTACTAAGGCTGTTCCTAAAATTGAACATTTTGCCTATGATCCATGTAATCCCAGAAGGCTTTTAAATAATTTTAGTAATGTTTTGGCAGGGGGTATTGTGAAAGGGAAAAATTTTGCTTATAGTGCCACAATATCTGTTAAATCCGGCTTGTTGGCGCGCGTAGTTCCTCTTTATGCAGGTTCGTATATAGGAGTTCGTGGAACAAGGCTGCCTCCTCAAGGGAAATTAATAACTTCGATTGGTAAATCAGGCGGGACACAGCGAAGGATAATAAGTTTCCGGGGATATCCAAAGCCGCCAATTGAACTTTATCCTTTTTTAATTTTTTCGCCGAAATGATGTAAGAGGAAAAGGATTTTAGAGATTGCTTCGCCTCGCGGTGCGAGGTCTCGCAATGACATGTATATATGAAAAATGCTGTTTTTGGATTAGATATTGGAATAACAACAATGAGGGCATGTTGGTTGGAAAATGATAAAAAAGGTATTAAATATATATCTGCCCTTTCAGCTCCAACACCTGTAAAAAGCATGTCGTCTGAATCTCCTTTGGATCATCAGGAATTGGCAGCCGCAATTAATAAATTAGTTATTGATGCAAAGATAACTACAAATAATGTGAGTATCGCCCTTCCGGAAAATCGTGTGTATACAAAAGTTATTGATATGCCGAATTTGTCAGAGAAGGAGTTGTCAAGCGCAATTTATTGGGAGGCAGAGCAGTATATTCCGGCTTCGCTTGATACGATGACTTTGGATTGGAGTATTTTAAAAAAAATTAAAAGCGGACAAGTGTCTAAGAAAATGCAAGTATTACTTGTAGCAGCGCCTATACAAACTATCAAACGATATCAAAGTATACTTGAATTAGCCGGTCTTTCAATTACCAGTATTGAGACGGAAATTTTATCAGTCATTCGAAGTTTGGTTTCAGATGAAAATTTTCCAACTTCGCTTATTATGAATATTGGTGCTTTGAATACTTCGGTTTCGATTGTTCAGAATGGCAGTGTTGTTTTTACTTATATAATTCCGTTGGGTGGCATTGCTTTGACGCGAGCAATTTCGGCTGATTTTGGATTTGCGCTTCCGCAGGCAGAAGAATATAAAAAAATTTATGGTCTGATGGATAGCGATTTTGGAGGGAAGATAAGCAATGCTATACAACCAATATTGTTTACTATGGTAACAGAAATTAAAAAAGCAATAAATTTTTATTCTGATAAATATCAGAACGAATTTCCTATAGTGCAATTGCTGCTAACCGGAGGCAGCGCTTCTCTCGCGGGAATCGATTCATATTTTGTTAAGAACATAGGAATAGAGACAGTAATCGGAAATCCTTGGAAATTGTTGAATATTCAGGGTGTTCCTAAGGATATTGAGTCCCGTGGCCCTGAGTTTGCTGTTTCCATAGGTTTGGCATTAAAGGACTATGAATAAAGGAATTAATTTATTGATTGATAGGCATAATGCTAAAGTTTTCGATTCTGTAAAAAATCGATTGAAGATTTTACATTTTGTAGCAATAGGTTTATTATTTGTTGTTGGTGCTTTTTCTGTAATACTTTCTATTTTTATTTATTTTTCCTCTTTGCCGAAACTTCGTCTTGAAGAACAAAAAGCAAGAGCCGATCTAACTTTTTTTCAGCTTGATATGAATAAGCTTGCATTTGTTAATGACAGAGGTAACAGTATTCGTAAGATACTTGATGAGCGTACATATTATGATAAAAAATTAGATATTGTTCGAAGCAAAATGAGAGCTGACGTAATGTTCGATGATTTGTTGATGACTAAAACAAAATATACATTAACATTTTCCAGTAGTAATTTAATATCGCTTGATGAGTTGCTTAATGGTCTTGCTTCAATTACCGGTACCGGACGTGATTTTGTCCGTGTTTATATGAGTAGTTTGTCGATGGATGAAAAAAATAGAAAATTTGTTTTAATTGTTGACTTGTTTTCTGTATGATGAAAATTGAGGTTTGGCGTGGACAAAAGACTTTAAGGTTTTTATATTTTCGCTATAAGGATTCTTCTTATTTTTATTTATTTAATTTATCCATATGTATCCTTGTTAGCTTAATACTTATTTTTCAAGTAGTAATTCCTCAATTACAAAATTGGTTTTCAATAAGAGATGAGGAAGCAGTTACGCTTCAAAAAATAAAAATTCTTCGAGAAAATATAAGTTTTATGTCAGAGTTAAATAAAGATTTACTTGAGAAAAATAGAAGACTTGCTAATCTAGCATTGCCTGTAGAAAAGGATTTCGGAGTAATTATTGATGCCGTTACGATGGCAGCAGCGAAATCAGGTGTTTCTATTGATGATTTTAGTTTTAATTTGGGATTGGTTTCCAGTATTTCGGGGGAAATAAAGATAGAATCTAAATCGGATGACTCAACTATGACTAAGTTGTCGCTTTATTTGAATGGGGATGTAGATAAAATAAAGAATTTTATTACCCAGATTGGAGAAAAGTTGCCGATTAGTCAGATAGAATTAGTAGATATAATCAGCGATGATGTGTATATTTCATTGTTATTTTATAGTAAACCGTATGAAAAACCACTTATTTTAGAAGATAAGCCAATCAATCCTTTATCTGCGGAAAATAATAATGTATTTAGTAAGTTGTCAAGGTGGGATGATGGTAATTCTTCCGATGAGAATCAGGTAGTGAATCCTTCATTAGCTGTGCCTTTATTTTAGAAATTTGCCGGAGATTGCTTCTCCGGCTTCGCCGGATCGCAATGATATGTATTTGGGGTTTTTAATAGTTCGGGGCGGAGTTTTTTGGTTTTTTTGAGTGCTTCATTCATTCTCCAATCGTGTATTTTTTTGTGATCTCCGGAAAGAAGAATGTCAGGCACAGATGTATCTTCAAATACAGTTGGTTTGGTATACTGTGGATATTCCAGGCATACTTTTCCTCTATCCCCTTTTAGCAATGAGAATGATTCATTATCGGTTGCTTCCGGTTTTAGCACACCCGGAACCAATCGTGTGACAGAATCAGCGATAAGCATAGAAGGGATTTCTCCTCCGGTATAAATACATTCACCTACAGATATTTCTTCATTTATGTATTTTATAATTCGTTC
>Ga0180012_1000595_pt1 | contig 11092 bp, 12 predicted proteins | sample KR11_S2_MetaG_FD_122243 | JGI IMG/M metagenome (GOLD analysis project Ga0180012, IMG submission 122243) | Groundwater microbial communities from the Olkiluoto Island deep subsurface site, Finland - KR11_S2_MetaG | ecosystem: Environmental > Aquatic > Deep subsurface > Groundwater | place...
GAAAACACGAAAACACGAAAACACAAAAACACGAAAACACAAAAACACGAAAACACAAAAACACGAAAACACAAAAACACGAAATAGAGGAAATTTATGTCGGGATTGAACCGCCGAAAGGTGAAGGATGGGTTCAAGATCCGGATTCTTTAGATACTTGGTTTTCTTCTGGGATGTGGACTTTTTCTACATTGGGCTGGCCTGATAATTTTAAAAATGGGAAAAAGAAAGGGGATCTATCAAGGTTTCATCCTACTCAGGTTTTGGAAACCGGCTATGATATTCTTACGCTTTGGGTTTCTCGCATGATAATGATGTCTTTGTTCGCTTTGCGGGAAATACCTTTTGAAAATGTTTATCTGCACGGCATGGTTTTGGACGAGCATGGCAAGAAAATGAGCAAGTCAAAAGGCAATGGCATTGATCCTGTTGATATGATTGATAAATTCGGCGCGGACGCGGCGCGCCTGTCTTTGCTTATAGTCAATACTCCGGGAAATGATTTGCGGTTAAGCGAAGAGAAAATCGCCGGGTTTAGGAATTTGGTTAATAAGATTTGGAATGTTTCGAGGTATGTAATTTCAGATTTCAGATTTCAGACCCCGCCCAGCTCCGCTGACCGGGGCTGGGTTTCAGATTTCAGATTTAATCAAAAAAATTTAACAGTATCCGACAAATGGATTTTAGGCAAGATGGAAAATCTAATTAAGGAAACAGGCGATGATCTGGATAATTACAGATTTTCGCAGGCAGGCGAAAGATTGCGGGAATTTACTTGGAATGATTTCGCGGATTGGTATTTGGAAGTCAGCAAGTTTGAAAAAAATAAAGAAAAAGGAAAAATACTATCGGTAATTTTAAATGATTTATTGAAATTATGGCATCCTTTTATTCCGTTTGTGACGGAAAAAATTTGGGAAGAGATGGGGAATGATAAATTTTTAATGATTGAAAAGTGGCCGGTAACCCCCCACCCCCAACCCCTCCCCCACTCCTGTTGTCGCGGGAGAGGGGAGATAGATTTTGAATTGATAAAAGATGTTATCACAGCCATACGCAACGCGCGGGCGGAAAACAAGATTGAGCCGGCGCGGAAAATCAAGGCGGTAATTTACGGAGGCAAATCAGCGGATTTAATCAAGTCGCAGGAGTATTTGATTAAAAACATGCGGACAGGGATTAAAGAATTAGAAATTAAGGAAAAAGCAGATAAAATAAAGAATCGCCGCAGTCCTCTGCGAGAGGCTGCGGCGGGGCAGAGAATGTGGCATTGTCTTGTTCCTAAAGATGCCATTCATATTGCCGTTGCCGGCATTGAAATTTATCTGATCGGCGCGGTTGATGAGGAAAAAGAAAAAATCAGAATTAAAAAAGAACGCGAGAATTTGGAAAAATTAATTATTATGGCAGAAAAAAAATTATCCAATAAAGAGTTTGTGGAAAAAGCGCCGGAAAAAATCGTGAAACAGGAAAAAGAGAAATTGAAATTGCGAAAAGAGGAATTGAAAAAGCTAACCAAGTAATTAAAATAATTTTGTGTTACGCGTTCCCCCGCCCGTTTTTCGCGCGGCGGGGCAGGCATGTTATGCGTTATGCGATATAAATTTATGTTCAACCAATTCATCATCAACAATCCATTTTTGCAAATTGAAATTTTTAATAATACGGCATTTGTTTGGCTAAAGGCGATTGCTGTTTTTTTTATTGTCTTGTTGATTTTAAAACTTTTCCAATCAATTTTGATTGTCCGGCTCAAAAAAACATTTGCCAAAACCAAAACCCGGATTGATGATTTGGTCATCAATGCAATAGACGCGATTTATTGGCCGTTTTATGTTTTTGCTTCCCTGTATATCGCTATGCAGTTTATCGTTGCTCCGGAAATTATCAGCAAGTGGTCTTTTTATGTTTTTATGGTTGTTGTCGCCTACTACGCGATCAAATTTTTAGCAGAATTGATTGATTTTGGCGCCAAAATGATTATTAAGAAAAAAGGCGGAGAGCAGGATGTTGAAATAATCAAACTAATAAGTTCGGTGGCAAAGGTTTTATTATGGCTGGGCGCGGCTGTTTTAGTCCTCGCCAACATGGGCTATAATGTGACTTCGTTAATAACCGGCTTGGGCATCGGCGGAATTGCTATTGCTTTGGCTTTGCAGAATATTCTGGGGGATTTGTTCAGCTCTTTGGCTATATATTTTGACAAGCCGTTCAAGGTCGGGGACTTTATTGTCCTGGGAGACAAGATGGGCTCGGTGAAAAAAATAGGCATCAAGACAACCAGAATCCAGACTCCGCAAGGCGAGGAGCTGGTGGTGCCGAACAGCGAATTAACAAAATCGCAAATTCAAAATTTTGGCGTGATGGAGCGTCGGCGCAATCTCCAGCTTATCGGCGTAACTTATAATACTCCGGCGGAGAAGCTAAAGCGCATCCCGGATATTATTAAAACAGCTATAGAAAACACAGGCAATCTGGAATTTGACCGCGTTAATTTTAAATCGTTTGGGGATTCCAGTTTGGTTTTTGAATCTGTTTATTATGTGCTGTCCGGCGATTACAAGGAATTTATGGATATGCAGGAAAAGGTTAATCTGGCTATTGTTGAGAAGTTTGAACAGGAGAATATTGAGATTGCTTATCCTACGCAGACGGTTTATTTGAAGAAGTAATAGGCGGTAATTTGAAATTAGAAATTAGAAATTTGGTTTTTGAGATATAAAAAACCGCTCCGAGATGTGTGAACTGGGAGCGGTTTTTGGTTTATGCGTAAAATCAGGGTGTTTTTTGTATGTTAAAACTCGGTTATTTTGGTGCAAATCAGCCGAGTTGCGCTATGGTTTATGGAAGGCGTTTAATGTCTTGTTTGGATTGAAAAATTTTAGGGGAAATGGTAGAGTGGAGGTAATCATCTAATTAACAAAATTATGGCAAACAGCAATCTTACAAACGCAAAAAGAGCGAAGAACGACGAGTTTTATACTCAGTATGGCGATATTCAAAAAGAGATTGGAGCGTATTTGGAATACAACGGAGATGTATTTCGCGGCAAAGTGGTGTATTGCAACTGCGACGATCCGTTTGAGAGCAATTTCTTTCGCTATTTCGCGCTTAATTTCAACAAGATTGGATTAAAACAGCTGATCACCACCAGCTATAAACCCTCGCCCGTAGCCAACACGCAATTGAGTTTGTTCGGCGATGATAAAACTCTCACACGAAATCACCTGTGCGCCTCTGGCGCAAAAGGCCGTCCAAAGGTAACCGCCAACAAATTTATTATCAACGAGGCGCGCGACATAGACGGCGACGGAGAGTTCAATTTGAAGGACATTGCCAAGCAGTTAAAAGCGAACAAAAACAATGAATGGACGCCGTTAGAAAATGACGGCGATTTCCGCAGTGATGAATGTATAAAATTACTTAAGCAATCCGACATCGTGATTACCAATCCTCCGTTCAGTTTGTTTCGCGAATATGTTAAGCAACTTTTTGATTACAATAAAAAGTTCGTCATTATCGGCAGTATGAACGCGATTACTTACAAAGAAATATTTCCACTGATTAAAAATAATAAGATGTGGCTGGGAAATGGTTTTCGCGCCGGCAACGCATATTTTTTTACGCCAAACGCAAGGGAATACGCCAGCGGCGTACTTGATGACAAAACAGGGCTTGTCAAATTTCGTAATTGCCATTGGTTCACCAACCTTGACCACGGCCGTCGCCATCAATCATTGCAATTAATGACAATGAAAAATAATTTGAAATACAGCAAGCACAAAGAAATTCAAGGCAAAAAAGCGTATGATAAATACGATAATTACAATGCCATAGAAGTGCCGTTTACCGATTCTATCCCGAGCGATTATGACGGCGTGATGGGCGTGCCGATTAGTTTTTTGGATAAATATTGTCCGGAGCAGTTTGAGATTGTAAAATTTAGACACGGAAACGATGATAAGGATTTGAGATTAAAAGATGGAAAATGTCCGTATTTTAGAGTTTTAATTAAACATAAGAAGAAATAATTTTTATGAATAAATATCTCTTCCAGCGAACTGCTAAATATTGGAATGATTGGGCTTGTCAGTCAGTTAAACTAGTTAAAGATTTTCTAGTGAGCGACATTACCGAAGACGAACCCCGTTTCAGGTCATATTATATTTTACTTTCATACGCTTTTGAATTGATGCTTAAATCTAGATTGGTAATGGTTACTAACATTTCCGAAGATGAACTCATCAAAATATACGGACACGATGTCAAAAAAATATTACAGAAGTTGAAAGATTTAAACGAATTAAAAAATATAGGGATTAAGGATTTACCCGAAGTAATAAAGCAATATATCTATAAAATCGAAACAACCGATAGTAAAATATTCTATATCTATGATTTCACCAATATCAGGTATTATCCCAAAGAAGACAAAGATTCTTGGGAAACAGCAAATATCATTCTTTGTACGGCTGATATAATGTTAAGCATTTCAAATAAAATTCGTGCAATTGAAGTAAAATAAAATAACATGACAAGTTGCATTAAAATAAAAATATGAACGATTTAATAAACATAAAAGTTATCCAAAAAGATTTTAATGGTGAAAAGAAAAGGTTTGTTAATGCGCGCGAATTGCACAACTGGCTTAAAGTCGGCAGAGATTTTTCCACTTGGATAAAAGACAGGATAGAAAAATATGATTTTACAGAAAATTTGGATTATTTTATAGCCTTCCCCCAATTTGGGGATGGACTAAAACCCAATAAAACAGGGAGAATTGTGGATTCTAAAAAAGGAACTATTTTACCAAAAGAATACATTTTATCAGTGGATATGGCCAAAGAATTGGCTATGATTGAAAATAGCGAAATCAGCAAGCAAGTAAGAAAATATTTTATCCGAGTAGAGGGCGAATTTAAAAAAGTCATGCGGATCGCCACCATGGATCCCAAAACGATCAATCAATTGACTGAACAATTTTGGGAAACCAGAAATGAAACCAAAGAATACCGCCGAGATTTTACTGACTGCATCAAAGATTTTGTGGCTGTTAAAAATTATGGAACTTATACCGATATGTTCTATAAATTTTTATTTTTGGAAAGAGCTAAAGAATACAGAAAACTTTTAAGATTGATTAAAAAAGATTTTACCCGCAATTATATGTATGAGGAAATTTTATTGATTATCGGCGCGTTTGAAACAGGATTAGCAGGCGAGGTTGAAAAAGAATTTAAAAAATTGAAAAGACATCTAACCCAAAAAGAATTTGAAAAAATATTTAAAGAATTTTCGTCGCAGAGAAATTGGAAAGTTTACCAAAAACGCGCCAGAAATATTATGGCTACTTATGATGAGGAATTAAGAAATATCAAGCATCCGAAATTGATTGATTATAAAAAGGAATTTAGCCAGGAAGACATTCAAAAATTAATTGGCAAGGAAAAATAATATGAAAATTAAAATGCGTTTAGTTTATATCTCGCTTGCCAATATAAACAAAATAGCCCAAAACGTTTACATTACTAAGACCAATATAAACTAAAATATATGAAAGAAAATCAATTCGAAAAGATAAAGAGATTAGACGAAAACGGTAAAGAGTACTGGTCGTCTCGGGAACTTGCCAAAGAGCTTGATTATGTTGATTACCGTAATTTTTTGACCGCAGTTAATAAGGCTAAAACTGCTTGTGAAAATAGCGGCGAAGTTATCCACAACCATTTCGTTGACGCCAACGAGATGGTTCAAATTGGCTCTGGAGCGGAAAAACCGCTGGAAACCATATATCTCTCGCGATATGCCTACTATCTGATAGTCCAAAACTCTAACCCGACAAAAGTTGTTGTGGCAAAAGGACAAACATATTTTGCGATTCAAACTCGTCGACAGGAAAAGACAGATAATCTAATTGAAGATCACAACCGCGTTTTCTTGCGTGAGGAAATGAAGAAGCACAATATAAACTTGATGCATACTGCTTCCGAGGCTGGAGTCGAAAGTTATGCAATTTTTCAAAATTATGGTTATAAAGGGCTGTATGGCGGATTAACAATGCAAGATATTCATGCAAAAAAGAAGTTAAAGAAACCGCAAAAAATTCTTGACCATATGAATAGCGAAGAGCTAGCGGCCAATCTATTCCGCGCCACTCAAACAGATGCAAAGATAAAACGTGAAAATATAAAAGGGCAGGGAAATGCAAACCTTGCGCATTATGAAGTTGGCCAAAAAGTTCGAAATACAATCACGGCTTTAGGTGGAACTATGCCAGAAAAACTTCCAACCCCAGATGCTATTGGAAAAGCGCAAACGAGAATAAAGAAATCAAAAAATAAGAAATTATTAGGTGGAAATAAAAAATAATTATGGCAAAAATAAAACATCCAATTAAAGAATTTTGGGAATCAGACAAAAAATCTAATTATCTTGAAGTATCAAAAACAAAAGATAGTTCGGTAAAGATAGTGAAATTTATAAAACCAAAATCGAAAAACAAGAAAAAATAATATGAAAACAATTTTAAAAACCGACATCACTGTTAAAGATATTTGCGAGGGGTTCGTCTATAACGAACTGGAAGGCAAGGGTTTGTTTGGCTTGTCCGGCAAGTTGACTATTCAGCCGGAGTATCAGCGAAATTACATCTATGCGTCTGACGGCGGAAAAAGAGAGATGGCTGTTATTGAATCACTGCTTAAAGATTACCCGATAGGTTTGATTTATTTTAATAAGGTTTCTGAAAATAATTTGGAAGTTTTGGACGGACAGCAGCGCATCACCAGTGTTGGGCGTTTTGTGACTGACAAATTTGCAATAAAAGATGAAAACGGGATGCAATATTTTGGCGGCATGGCAAAAGACAAGAAAGCCAAGATTTTGGAAACAAAACTGCTCATTTATGAATGCGAAGGCACGGAAAGCCAGATAAAAGAGTGGTTTAAGACGATTAATATTGCCGGAGTTCCGCTCGTCTCCCAAGAATTGTTAAATGCGATCTATTCCGGACCATTCGTTACTCTGGGCAAAGAAGAGTTCAGCAACAGCCAAAATGCCAATATTCAAAAATGGAGCGCGTATGTAAAGGGCAGCGCAAACCGACAGGCATTTTTTGAGAGGGCTTTAGACTGGGCGAGTAAAGGAAATATTGATGATTATATGAGCATTCATCGCCACGACAAAAATATCAATGAGTTAAAAAAATATTTCAACAGCGTGATTGACTGGGTTTCCGGTGTATTTATTGATGTAGAAAGCGAGATGCGCGGACTTGAGTGGGGACGAATGTATGAGCAGTATCACAAGAAAGCATATAACCCTGCAAAAGTGTCGGCAGAAGCTCAAAAACTCTACGGCGATCCTTATATTAAAAATCGCAAGGGCATCTTTGAGTATATTCTCGGCGGCTCCATTGACACAAAATTGCTTGAAGTTCGCGTTTTTGATGACGCGACCAAAAAAGCAGTTTATGCAGCGCAAACTGCCAAAGCAAAGAAAAAAGGCAAGTCAAATTGCCCGCATTGCGCTATTGGACACGACGCAAACAAAGAGAAAATTTGGAGTTTAAGCGATATGGACGCCGACCATGTTGCGGCTTGGAGCAAGGGCGGCGCGACTTCGGCAAAGAATTGTCAGATGCTTTGCAAGACGCATAATAGGGCAAAGGGAAATCGTTAAAATACTAAAAGCGTAAAAATGAAAACTTAATGGTCATTTTGTTTCAGTTTACCTCAAACATATTCGCGCAATGCGACAAATTGATTTTGAAAAAATTTGGAAAAATAAAGATGGAGACTTAGAATTATTAGAAAATAAATTGTATAAAATGAAGAAAAAATAATGAGTTTATGGGCAAGTGGCAACTCACCTCCTTAGTTTTTCTATGTTTAATAAATAAAAATTAAAATACATCAAAAAAAATACCCTAATCTCAGGGTGTTTTTATTTTTGCCACGCATTGAAAAATTTTAGGGAAAATGGTAGAGTATAGGCAGGAGATTATTAAAATAACATATATCATTATGCCAAAAATCATAACGGACAAGAATAAAATCAAGGAATTATTAACAAGGGGGGTTGTTGATGTTATTGTTAAAAAAAGTTTGGAGAAAAAGCTGATGAGCGGCAAGCAGTTGAGGATAAAGCACGGCGTTGATCCCACAGGGCCTAAAATTCATCTTGGCAGGGCTTCCACTTTGCGCAAGCTGGCAAAATTTCAGGAGCTTGGCCATAAGGTGGTTTTAATTATAGGCGACTTTACAGCTTTAATCGGGGATGCGTCTGATAAAGATGAAGAGCGGACAATGCTTACTCGCGCGCAAGTCAAAGAAAACATGAAAGGGTATCTTAAGCAAATGGGGAATATTTTTAATATAGAAAAGGCGGAAATTCATTATAACAGCGAATGGCTGAGCAAACTGAATTATTATGATATATGCAGACAGGCAAACGCTTTTTCAGCCGCGCAGATATTGGATAGGGATAATTTTTCAAAGCGCTTTAAAGCAGGCGAGAGGATTTCTTTGCGTGAAATGTTTTATCCTTTAATGCAGGGCTATGACAGCGTCGCGATAAAATCCGACATTGAAATAGGAGGAAGCGACCAGTTGTTTAATGTTTTGGCAGGCAGGGAATTGCAGCGGCTGTATAAGCAGGAGCCGCAGGATATTATTACTTTTAAATTAATGGATGGCATTGACGGAAGGAAAATGAGCACGAGCTGGGGCAATGTTATCTGCGTTGTTGAAGATCCAAAAGATATTTACGGCAAGATTATGTCAATGCGCGATGAAATTATCGCGCAATATTTTGAATTAGCCACGGATATTTTTTTAAGCGAAATTAAAAAGTATGAGCAAGAAATGAAAGCTAACAAAATCAATCCCCGTGATTTAAAAATGAAATTGGCGCGTGAAATTGTAAGAATTTACCATGGCGATAAAAAAGCGAAACAAGCGGAAGAGCATTTTATCAAAACAGTTCAGAAAAAAGAAGCGCCGGACGAAGTAAGAAGTAAGAAGTTAGAAGTAAGAAGTATGAATATAATTAATTTACTAATGGAAGTAAAATTAGTCGGCAGCAAAGGAGAAGCAAGGCGTTTAATAGCGCAGAACGGAATTAAAGTTGACGGTAAAATAGTTGAAGATGCTAACAGGGAAATTAAAATAAGCAAAAAAGAAATGTTATTGCAAAGAGGCAAGAGGCAATTTGTTAAAGTAATTGGAAATTAGAAATTGGCGATTTGGATATAAAATAGAATTTTATTTTTGCGTTTTTTTATGAGCGGTTTAACGGAAAAATTAAATAAAGAACAATCGCAGGCCGTTACTCATAGAGAAGGGCCGCTTTTAATAGTGGCGGGCGCCGGGACAGGAAAAACCACTGTCATAACTCAGCGCATCGCTTATATCATAGAGCGGGGCTGGGCAAAATCAGATGAGATTTTGGCTTTAACTTTTACGGAAAAAGCAGCCGGCGAGATGGAGGAAAGAGTTGATCGGCTTCTGCCGATGGGTTATCTGGATTTGTGGATTTCAACTTTTCACAGCTTTGGCGAACGGATTTTAAAAGAGCATGGGCTGGAGATCGGCTTGCCGGCTGATTTTAAATTGCTTAATGAATTTGAGCAGTGGTCGCTGGTTAGAAAAAATTTGGATAAATTCAACTTGGATTATTACCGGCCAATGGGCAACCCGGCCAAGTTTATCCATGCTTTAATCAAGCATTTTTCCCGCGCCAAAGATGAAGATATTTCGCCGGCGGATTACCTCCAATACGCGGAAGGGTTGAGGGAGAATTTGGACGGGATGTTGAGCGGAGCAATTACAAAAAACACAAAAACACAAAAACACAAAAACACAAAAACAAATATAGACGGAGAGAATAGTAAAGAAATTGCGGAGCAGGAAATTTTAAGGATTAATGAGGTTGCGAACGCATATCATGTTTATCAGCAGTTATTATTGGACAACAGCGCTTTGGATTTTGGGGATTTGATAAATTATTCTTTGAAATTATTCAGGGAGCGGCCGGCAGTGCTGGAAAAATACAGGAAGCAATTTAAATATATTTTGCTTGACGAATTTCAGGACACGAATTGGGCGCAGTATGAATTGATAAAAATACTGGCTCAGCCAAGGAATAATTTGGCGGTTGTTGGAGACGATGATCAGAGCATTTATAAATTCCGCGGGGCGTCAATATCAAATATTCTGCAGTTTAAAAAAGATTTTCCAAAGTCCAAAGAGATTTTTTTGGTTAATAATTACCGCAACAAGCAGAATGTGCTGGATTTGTCTTATGAATTTATTAAATTAAATAATCCAAATAGATTGGAATATCAGTTGAACACGAAAACACGAAAACACAAAAACACGGAAAACACGAAAACACTCGGCCTGCGGCCTCAAAACACAAAAACACTCAGCTTCGCCTCAAAACACGAAAACACGAAAACACGAAAACACGAAAACACTGAAACACATGAGTTAAATAAAAAGTTGTTGGCGCAGGGAAAGGGCGAGGGCGTGATTGAGGTGATTCAGGGAAGTGATTTGCAGGATGAGGTTGGCCGAGTGGTGGAAAAAATTGCCGATTTAAAAATTCAGAGCAAGAACTCCAGCTGGAATGATTTTGCCATATTGGTTCGGGCGAATGACAGCGCCAAGGATTTTTGCAACGCGCTGGAAATTGCCGGCTTGCCTTACCAATTTTTATCTTCCCGCGGGCTTTATGCCAAGCCGGTGATTATGGATTTGACGGCTTACTTGAAATTGCTTGACGACTATCATGAAAGCGCGGCTGTGTACAGAATTTTAAATTTGCCTGTTTTAGATTTTTCTTATCAGGAATTGGTTAATTTTAATTATATCGCCAGAAAAAAAGCTTGGTCGCTTTATACTGTTTTGCGCGATTCGCGCGGCAGATTAGGCAGCGCAATTCAGCAAAAGATTGATAGAATTTTATCTTTGATAGGCAAGCATACCGCTTTGGCAAGAGAGAAAAGCGTTAGTGAAATTATTATAGCTTTTTTAAACGATAGCGGCTATTTAAAATATTTGACCTCACCCCCCGCCCCCTCTCCTTCGCA
>Ga0180012_1000609_pt1 | contig 10819 bp, 27 predicted proteins | sample KR11_S2_MetaG_FD_122243 | JGI IMG/M metagenome (GOLD analysis project Ga0180012, IMG submission 122243) | Groundwater microbial communities from the Olkiluoto Island deep subsurface site, Finland - KR11_S2_MetaG | ecosystem: Environmental > Aquatic > Deep subsurface > Groundwater | place...
AATCCGTTCTGAGCGATGATCCATTCGTGGATCGGGTATAATTTCGTTTGCCTTTCTGCTCCGTCTTTCATTATTGCTTCAAGCGTGAACAGGTTGTCAGCATACGAAGCATACTGGCTTTCCTCTGTGGCTTTAAATCGTGCCTCAAATCGCAGTCGCATCTCTTGAACGTCATAGATTGATGTGATTAACCTGTGTAAATTTTGTTGCGTTGCGGGGGTTGCTTCAAGTTCTCTTTTCCGGTGTGCGATAAGAATATCCTCATTGCAGTTTGGACACGTTATTGTTTTTATAATTATTCCCCCTTCTTTAATTCGTCTTTAAACCGCATCAGACAAGACGTTCCTTTTTCATTGGTCTTACAGAATTTATCAATATCGATTCCCTTCTTGGTAAGATATCTCAAAACTTTTAGGGTATTGCTTAAATCCGTTTCACCGCCTTCTTCTTCCACTTTTATAAATACCCCGGCATCATAATTACTGTGATTGATCGGACTGATTTTTACAGGGATTCTATTGAGTTCGGTCTTTCCTCTACATCCAGCCGGAGCATCGATATATTCCAGAGATAACCCGGAACTTTCAAGAAATTTCATTAAATCCCTTTTTATCTGGTGAGATTTTAATTGCACCACGCCACCTTTTGCGTTTTTTAATATGGCTATTCTCTTCAGTTTCGGTTCTGTCGCTATCGGGATTACTTTATCGGTAGCGACTGTTATAGTTATACTGTGCTTTACATCTTTCATTATATCACCTTGTTTCATATATGATATTTTGATAATATCATTATTTGATAATAAAGCTTTCGTATGTTAAGTTAGGCATACATTAACCCTGCCTGCCCTCCGTTCATGCGCCATATCGCATCCTGACAAGAGAATAAAGGCTTCGCACGGAGCGAAGCGAAGTGCGGAGTTGGTTACTTCGGTGCTTGCTCTGCGCTCGGCACGACCCCTTTCAAGACAATGATTCTTAACCTTTGACCTGGATATTTCTTTCCGATCCTCCGTCCAATGCTGGCAAGACCGGAGTTGGGGTTTACGGTTGTTCTCAAATCCGCTTCGATCTCACTTTCAGAAAACGAAATGAAGGGCATTAATTACCCACATCCTCCCTCATTTCTCGTCCTACCTCAGACGCAGCAGCAAGTGCTGAGCTGGTTGTCAGTATCTGATACGGCAGTCCTGCCTTTATTGCCCGAACACAATCCTCTGTGTCGACTCTTGATTGTCTGAGGGGTCGAGCTGACTTGCATGGTTTTCCATTTGTGCAGTCTTTCTTCCCTGCACAGCAATACCACGTTTTCCCCTCATTGAACGTACTCAATCGAGTGCAATCGTGCGGCTTCAAAACCGATGCCGCGCATACCCCTGCGCATTTTGGGTATGTGTATTGGTTGTTCCCTTCTTCTACAGTTTGACAGCCCCTATTATTTGGAGAGTCAAACGGGTGCTCCGAGGGCACAAATCCCAGGTATGCAAACCGGACACAACGCTCTTCCGGCTTTGTTTCGTTCACTTTAAAATTATTCATTTTATCCTCTCCTAACCCTAATATTTTCATTGGCTTTTTCCAGCTCATCCAGTATCTTATCCATGGCAGCTCTTAGGTGAAATCCTAACTGTACCTCCCTGGGAAGCTTCTTGATCCTCTGCTTTGTTTCAAGGCTGATTGCAAGGGTGAATTTTTCAGATAGGCGCGGGGTATCGTTCATTTCATCCCCTTACCATCATGCGTATTAATTCCATAATACCCACAACAACAACGAATATAATTATTGCTAATACAATCCAACCAACCCCATAATATTTTATATTATGTACCATATTTTTTCCTCCGCATAGAACGGCGCATTTGCCCTTTAAAGGCAATTATAGATTCGCTCTGCGATTCTATCTCAGTAATAAGCGCCCGAACGCGCTCTGGTTGTATGCTTAATGATTTAATTTTCTTATGATTGATCATGATGCAGCTCCTTGCGGCTGTTTCGATATGAAATCAATATAATCTTCCGCATATCTTATTGAAAAGAATTTTTGTGGCAAAAGTTCTGGCTTCTGTGGTTCAGATTTTTCGATCATTTATTCCCCCTCCGTGCTGCTCTTTCATGTGTGAATCCCTGAACTCGTCTGCCACGACGAGTCCGCAATGATTACAATACGATGCACCTGCCATCTGCAGGTTGCGCCCGGACTGAATGTGCCTGGGCAATCTTGATGTTGGTGTTGATTTTCTCATATTCTCTCTCCAGTTGTGGTATTCGCACCACAATAACTTATATGCGATTATCTTATATAAGGGTTGCGGTCACTTATACTGATATTGATATTGGCACTTACTATTGATATTCCCAACAATGTATGAGCCGATCATGAAAGCACTCCCTGTAATGACGGCAGTTAATCCGGAGGACTTATTCCGTGGCTTGGTAATGGTATATAATCCATATCCTGCAACCAACAGTCCCCCCAGAAATCCAAATTCTGATAAAGTATCTTTTGTCTCACAACTTTTAACAATGTCTTGAATTATTGGGATCATGATTATATGATATATTTGTTATTGTTTATATCCCTTTGTTGCTTATTTCTCCATCCAGCTACTTTTACAACCATATTTAATGCCTATATATTAATAGTTTCAAACCAATGTAACTTTAACTCCCCACTATAAAGTGGGAGCATTATCACTATGTTCAGCATCAATCGCTATAAGGCGGGGTACGCTTCCGGGGTATCCGCTACCCCTGCACCCCACGGAGGAATTTAAAATGACATATCAAATGAATGTAGGCATAACAATATTTGGAAGTTCACTATATCCCGAATGGGATTATGATGCTATAATATTGGAATATAAACAATTCATAGAAAATAACAGTAAATTTTCATTAAATTTAATAATAAACAAATACCCTGCTTTAGCAAATGGCGAGATAGGATATTGGTCTGGAGAAATCCCACATGTTATTTTATGGGATGGTGGGACCTGTTTTACAATACTCAATTGAAAATCCCTAACAATGTTCAAGTCAATATAGTTCCGTATTATTATAATTCCTTATTACCAATTTGCTGGACTGCAGGCACGTGGGGAAGTGATTATGGTATGTATGGTAAACCATGGGTTTCTCAATCGTTTGGATATGAATATACTCCATTTCCTCCGTGGAACTATCATGCAGCACATGATATGGTGCATGAGTGGTTCCATGCATTAGATGACATACTTATTAAATTAGGATTTCCAGAATTTCCTGCGGGTCATGATATCCATGATTGTGACATCATGGGTTGTGAATCACTCCTCCCTAAAGGGGTTGGAGCTTCTTTCGACCTTCCCCGAAGGGAATGGGTGTCACAACGCAAACGAAAACAGGAAAGGTGATATCGTTGTGGGTTCTGCTTTACGAAAATCCTTATCCCAAGGACAACCTGTTATTTCTAAGAATGATGTTAAGACTAATATAGCTATCGCTGCTATTGCAAGGGGTACGATTCATCTCAATCCTGAAGGCGTTGAGTTTTCTCTACCCCTTGACCCCGACGCTATAACAGACCAAATGTATCAAGCTATCCAATCTATCGCATGCCCACAATTATATACAAATATCGCTATATCGTAAATCCTTCTCATTCTCCCATGACTTGCGCCATCGTTTAATCATATTAAATCACCTCTAAGGTTGTTTTTCCGGTCCATCCTTTTTTCCACACATACCAGCCATATTCATTACTATCCCCAGATCTTATGAACCGTGGACGTTTTGATAATGCATAGATATGCTTTGCAGGGTGGTTCTTCCAGAATTGTCGTCTTTTTTCAGTCCCTAAAAAATCTAATCTCAAAAGCATAATCGCCTCTCCACCAATATTGAGATCTTGAATTGATTTTTTTATGATCTGCTCTGCAAGATTAAAAGGGGGATTTGTGAGGATTGTGTTAAACTTATTTCCAGGATTCCAACACAAATAATCAAAATTATAATCACATTCCATGTCAAGATCTATATCATTAGTAATAACTTCACCATTCAATTTTAAAATATTAGCAATTGATCCATAGCCAGCACATGGTTCTAAGATTGGATAATTTAATTTGTGGTGATTTATTAAGCTCATCAATGTATATCTTGGGGTCTCATAATGATCTTTTTTAGATCTTACTCCTGACCTTCTATTTGTACTACTCATTTGAAGCTAAAATATTGAGAATGAACATATTGAGGATCGATTTCGTATTCACATTCTTTGATCAATTTCAGGGCATCCTCACACACATATATATGCTCATCTATTTGAACAATTAAAGCATTACATCCTTTTATCTTATCATCGAGAAGTTGTATGAAAAGTTCCGACTGATCTTTTTTCTTGATCCGTCTCAGAATATCATTATATTTTTTAATATTTTTCAGATTCTTATTTTTATCTGCTTTTGCCTTTTCCTCGTTAGCCTGGATGTTTTGCCTTATGAGATCAAATATATTGTTATGAATAAAATCAATATTCTGGTCTATAATATTATTAAAGATACCGAATACTACACTTAGAACATTCTGTTCGTGCGTGTTTTGATTTATGTGGTCCGGGTTTTCACCGTTATCGTAACGTTTCCGTTTCTCTTCATCAGATAAGATATTATATGCTTTAGCAATCGTTCTAAATTCATCAGGTTTCCCACCATTATCCGGATGGGTTTGTTTTGCTTTTTGCCTGTATGCTTTCTTGATCTGGTCAGGAGTTGCTTTTTTATCAATTGCAAGATCTTCATATAATGTTTTCTTTTTCATCAACTTACCTTTTCGAATAAATCCCACAATCCATTTCTAATAACTCTCTGCTTCAATGCTGATTGGGAAGTATCGCAAGTACAATCATCATGGGTGTGTTCAATCTCTATACGTATTTTAAACCCCTCTTCCTCAGATATTTTAACCCATTTATGAAGGTGGCTCATAGTAGTTCTCCATCCTCCCCTCAGCGTCCGCATTTATCACACATTGTGTGCAGCCAAAAACCATCATCCGTATCATCCCCGAAATCAGCGTGAATTAAACCGCCACACAAACACGGTTTAGGATAACCATGATTACCACACCACCCTTTTTCACATTGTTTATTCCCTACAATGTGTTCATAATCCATTTCCTTATCAGGATGAATTATCTTAGTTGTTATCATAGTAGTTCCTGCGCAGCCATCCCAAGTATCTTCAAATCAATATACAGCAGCCCGAAAGCCTCATCAAACGCCATATAGAACTTATCACCATGCACATCATTAAGAATGGGATTACGCCCATCTTTGGAATATAGTGATTTTTTGTAAACTCTTTCATAAATGAACGGTGGCGGTTCTTTGCCTTTCGGGAATAACCTCCATGATAGCATTACATCATCCCACATTCTCACAACGCTGCCGCCATAGACTAAACGGGATATCTGTATATTGATACTGCTTCTGTGCCCAATATCCATGCTATACAGCCCTGATCTCATAATGCCGGGCGTTTCCCGGATCACTTCCATACATTTCGCTCGGATTTTACTGAACTTGTTTGACATATTTGCCTTAATTCACAATCTTTAAATAATGATTAATAATAATCAACACGCTTGCAGCAACAAACCAGGCCACAACTGAAAACAAAAGCGTGTATATTACAATATATTTCCCCTGAAGTAGATAGAACACTAAAAGAAAGATCAAAGTTGCAGGTAGGGCGTATATACTAAATAATGTTATAGTTTTTAGTTGTATTGTATCAACAGACTGGCTTAAAAAATAATATCCCACCAGCGTTACTGCAGGAAACAACACCATGACGCCTGAAATGAACGAATATTTGGTTTTTGCCAGCAATGTAATAATAACTATCAGACCTCCTCCTGCAATGAAGCGAAGCAATAATTCAGGCGCGTTCATCTTTTACCTTCTGATATGCGGAATTAAACTCCTGCATACTTATTTTGTCAAACAATTTTGATGATACCATAACATACAGTTCACCAACTTCAAATTCTTTTTTCTTTTCCAGTGCTTTTTGAATTGTGGTTTCTATTTTGTTCATATTACCTCTGATATATTTTTGACATATTTCCCGTATCTGTTCTTTTCCATCCTGCCCTCAGCGACCAGGGCCGGATACACATGTGTCATCTTCCATTCGAGTATCTCTGATTCTGTGAGTTCCCTTGTTGCACAATCGAGCTTTATCGGGCATAGGTACACGGAATCATGGATGATGAAATCCGTATCTTTTAGATCCAATCGCCGCTTGAGATCATGTACTGCCTGGATAGAATCAATAGGCTGGAAGATCAGGTCTTTTCCCCAAGTTAAGATAGCGACCATGAGCATTGCTATTCCACCACCCTGAACTTCCTGCCGCTGTCTATCCATTCTTTGAGAATAGATTTGGATAACTCATCATAATAAGTTTCTTTTATTACTACGATCTCTGCTATCCCTGCTTGACAGAGCTCCAGCAAACAATCCTTACATGGTACGCCCATGTATGAATATAGTGTGCTGCCATCCGTGGATAAACCAAGATGCGCAGCTTTTAGAAGAACCTGCCTCTCGGCATGAACCGCACGACACTTTTGAGTATCTGTCCCGATGTGACTATCCAGCCGCGGGCATCCTTCTACAGGAATACATCCGTGCTTTTCATCATCCAGTATTAAATCGTCCCCGGTTGGACCGGTACGAGTGTATTTTTTCCATGTGAGTGGTACTGTTTTTCTTTCGCATTTTTTCATTCCTACAGGAGGACCGTTCGATCCACTGAGAACAATATCGTCCTTTGCCAGAACAAGAACGCAACCAAGATGCTTTTTAGCGCACGTTGAGCTCGATGCCGCCTCCCTGGCCATTACCATATATTTCAAATCGTAATGTTGCTGTTCCTGCTTAATCCATTCCTCTCGCAGCTCTGCATCGCTCGTCCTCTGATATGTAGTCGTTATGTCTAATTGCCGCCTGAGAAACCCGGATATACCATAGTATCTATCCACTGCCGGGCACCACATACATATCCTGACACCGCCGCGGTTAAATGACCAACGATGAAATCCGAGACGACATAACAGACTCTTTATCTTAAACATATTACCTCCTACCTGAATCCCTTGAGTTTTATCCCCAGTTCTTTTGCCAGCTTTTGCGATGCTGGATTGCGTGTAAACTCGGCTGTAGCGGCTACCAGTGGCTTTAGTCTTGATATTGTTATCAGCAATTTGACTCCTCTGTACTCGATTGTGTCATACTCGACAGTACAGCCCTTTGACGCTTTAACGATGTCTTCTACTGTGGGCAAGATAGCGTCCTCTGTATCGGTTTTTGTTCCTGCGGTACTATCGTGCACTCGCCTTCCGGGTCCATATTGCCGTCCATGAACAATGCCTGAACCTCGTAATAGATATCCCAATCCTGTTTAGTGACCATTTTCGTGAAAGTATCTAAAAGGTTGCGGCCGTCCGGGAGTTTAAATTTCTGGATAGTGGGTACGTTCTCCATTACGAACGTCATGGGATTAATTTCCATGACCAGCCGTCCGAACTCAAACACAAGAAAGTTCCGGGTATCTCTGGTGTGTCTGTTTTTGTTGGCGCGAGAAAATCCCTGGCACGGAGGACCTCCCATGACCACACCTATCTGCTCATCCTGCGTTACATCACTCACTGCATCAAGTATCTCATAACCCGTTACGTCCTGCGCCTTCTTGTAGAACAGTGCATTGACCGCAGGGAACCACTCTCTCCTATATCCGATCTGCTCTAACCCTCTGCCTGGCAGCATATCCCTGAATATCCAGTCATGGTTCTCGGCATAAATAGAGCTTTTCCTGTATCCTGGACCTGCTACAGCCTCGTACCCTCCTGAATCGAAAAGGCGCCAGTCTCTGCGCGATGCTTCGATTAACTCCATGTCTTTGCGCGAGAAATTGCCAATGAGCTTGGTATCCTCGTCACATAGGTTCTGGTAATATGTCGCCAGCGCCATGATGCTTGCGTCCATGGCAGCCACTACGTGCCAGCCTGCGTTGATGAATCCTAATGAAAATCCGCCCGCTCCACAATACAAATCAATAGCAGTGAGGGTCTTTTTCATGGATTCCACGCATCCAAGTTATAGCTTTTCTGGAATATCGTTAGAGCTCGCATATTAGACATCCCCGCAATCATATAAACACCCACAACTCCTTTTAAACTGCAATGTGATGATAATCTTAACTTTGGAAATACTGTAGGAACCAACCGATGTAAAAATAAAATATGACCTCCGGGCTTACATACACGTATCATCTCATTAAGTGTTTTGATGATATTCACATACGGTAAATTATAAAGTTCCTTGCTTTCTTCTTTTGAATATGGTGGATCAGCAAAAACAAAATCAAAGGATTCGTTTTTAAATGGTAGGACTTCACAATTTCCACACACTTTAGGGTTCAGCTCAGATTTTATATCAAAAGTCGTTCCTGAATTGTCCTTGAAACTACCACTGAATAACCACAAGCGATTAGTTCCCCACCATTTCTTTTTAACTTGATTAATCAACCCTCTCGGAAATGCACCCGGATAACCAGCATTCGGAGGGAATAACGCCCACACATCTCTAAAATATGGATTTCTCATTAAATACCTCTCAAATATAATATCAACCTTTTCTTTAAACGCATCATCACCTTTCGTTGTGACCCGCTTCTTTTTCTGTTTTAACGAAAACACCCTGTTCAAGTGTTCTCTGATCCTCGACTTTTTGAATCTGACCGATACTTGCGCCCAGGTTTCTCATCATTGATTCAAGTGCGCCACACGCCTTACCCAGACTATTATGCTCGCTTCCAACTGTGGTATTGTTCGGGCCGCCATTGCAAAGAGCAATCCACTTCATATAGCCTCTGGCATTAATGGAATGAGCTCTCCTCCATCCCGGCATTCTGTGCATTCGGCTGTACCGACTGGGTATAGAGAATCACAAATCGTACAGATTCGCAAACACCCTGATTTTTGCTCTGCCATTCTATAACCTCCCAAATATCAAACACCCGGAACATATCTTGGTTTAATAGCTTTTTTTGTTACTACCAGATACCCTTTCTCATCCATTTTCCATGTCCATAGAGTTTTATGAAAACTATACGCGTCCTCCATTAATCCAATACAGACCCGTTCCGTTTTTTGGGGTTTAAATTGTCCTGCCATAACCCTACTCCTTTGTTACCCTCAGTGTCCCGGTCTTCGGCTCGCAGCAACGCCCTTCATTCATCAGCCTTTTCACAGCGCTGGTCCAATCCACCATGTTTGGGTTAATTCCTCTGTCTTTGAGTATCTCAGGAAGATCTTCGTATTTGACCGTCCCTTTTTCTATCAGGATCTCAAGTACCACTTCCTGCACGGTTTTGATCCCGCTATCTATCGACTTATCTGTTTTATCTGTTTCTTGAAAAGATGAAGGAGAGGTTCGTGACTTAGAATCAAGTGGGGCAGAGTCAGGAGCTTTTTGACTCTGTTTTGATTCCTGTTTAACCTCTCCAGCTTTGTTATTGTTTTGATCGCCGGCGCCATAGTCAGGCAGCAGGCTTTCTATAGCCTGCCGAGCCACAAATATGTACGTATCCTTATCATCCTTATCACCATATATATCTGCAACCCTTTTCATTGTTTCGTCAGAAGTTTTCCTGACGCTCCTGAGCAGAGACAATGCAGCGTCAAGAATGAAATCATCTCTGGTCTTGCCGTCAATGATAGTCACCGAATCAGGCCGAATGCTGACAATATGACTACCCTCTTCGGGTTCATATATGTGCAACTTTCCGACCACTGACACGAAACAGGGTATATTGATTTGAGCTGTTACTGCCGCAGCTTCCGGCTGGTACATACTAGCGTATACCTGAACAGTCCCTGACGGGTCTGATATCCTCACTCTCCACATGGAGCTATCATTACCCACATCCTCTTTTTCAATAGCTGTCCCGCAGATCATGACTTTCGATATGGTTCTGCCTGTCGGACTGAAGTATGTTTGCGCATCGTACTGTTCTGGCCCTCTCGGTAGTGCGTGAGTTGTCCTGGTTAGCTCTGCTATGGGTATTTTGGTCACAGAGGGCCGTTTGAAGGTTCTGTCTTGGGACATATCAAGCACCTCTGAGATATATCCATAGATTTATGATTGCCAGTATAATACAAATTATTGCAGCACTAATCTGAAATAATCTTATACCTTTTGTTGCCTTCGGGTCATTCTGGTATTGAACTGGATAGGGAGAAAGGAGCTCTCTTATAAAATATATAGCAACTGCTCCAGTAACCCCTATTGCAACTAGACTTATCCATCCAATCATAGTCCACCCACTTCGTCAATAGCTTTTAATGCTTCAGGTCGATCTTTTTCAATAAGAGTGGATACATAGCCGAGCATAAGCATTCTGCGCACTTCTTTGATCGCCTCCTCTCTGGAAATACAGTCTTTTTCCATATAATATTTTATCATTTCTTCAAGATTTGATTTGATGTCCGTTTCCATAATAGAACATCGATTTCTATATTCTTCCGATTCTTCCAGAGCTTTAGGCACGTTTAACTTCCAGTTTGGATCTCCGAAATATGTTAAACTTTTTCTATTTGCAAAAATAGGTATAGAAATAATTTTCCGTTCCTTATTTTGCATGACAATGGTTAACATGTCTCTACGTGCCGCATATACTGCCGCGCCTACAGTCCATCCATCGAGGATATGGAATGCAAGCGGTAACAACGATTCCTTAAATATGTTTTCCGTCGCTTGGACTAATGGGGCTAT
>Ga0180012_1000611_pt1 | contig 10799 bp, 9 predicted proteins | sample KR11_S2_MetaG_FD_122243 | JGI IMG/M metagenome (GOLD analysis project Ga0180012, IMG submission 122243) | Groundwater microbial communities from the Olkiluoto Island deep subsurface site, Finland - KR11_S2_MetaG | ecosystem: Environmental > Aquatic > Deep subsurface > Groundwater | place...
AAACAGACAGTGTTTATCTGTTTCCTTTCTGTCAGGAGGATTTCAGGAATATAAAGGTTCTTGGTCAGGGGTTTGATAGGAAACTGGTGAATGATGAGATATTGGCGAAATTCTTTTAAAAAATAATCGGTTTCGACTGGATTTGTCAATATTTGGGCATCCTTCATTTTGGGGTAAAAGTAGTTGACGCTTTTTAATACGCTCATTTCGGCATTTGACGAAAATGCTGATATTGGCATTTTCGTCAAATGGACGTATTCTAATACGGAAATCGGCATTTGGGGATTTTGGTCACACTACCTTTATCCCCAAATAATGTTTGCGGGTTATAAAAAAGTGTAAACCAGTAAATGAAGGATGCCAATATTTGGGCTTTTGTGAAAAAATAGATTTCCTTCATAAATTTGGCAAACTTAGGAAAGTTTGTCTTCATCTTTTAGTTTGACAAAAATAATAAGTAGGAACATATAAATAAGTAGGAATTACTTATATATTTGATGAGGTGATGGAATGTATGCTAAAATATCAAAAAAAGGTCAGGTGACAATACCCAAACAGATAAGAAAAAAATTGAATATAGAAAAAGAAGGAGGGGTATTGTTCTTAGTTGAAGGCAACAATATTAAGATTAAGGGAATCCCGGGATCACAGGCAAATATTCTGGCAGGGAGTCTTAAAAAATATGCCAGGAAGTATGTTCCTTTGAATAAAATAAGGGAAAAAGTTAAGGAGAAAGTTGCAAATGAAGCTGCCGGAGAAGGTCTATCTGATTGATACCAATGTCATCCTTAGATATTTATTGGGTGATCATGCAGAGTTAAGCTCTAAGGCGGAGGCTTTTATGCTGGATGTCTCAGAAGGGGCAAAGCCTGCTGAGATACTGGATGTGGTTATTGTTGAATGCATCTATGTTATGGAAAAATATTACCAGATTCCCAAGGCCGAAATTATAGATAAATTAAGTAAGATATTAAATTTTACCGGTATTGTAAATTCCGATAGATCAGAAATCCTCGAAGCACTTCTAAAATACGGCAGCACCGATATTGATATCGTAGATTGTATTCTTGCCGCCCATTCTTCTCCTAAAAAGGTCGTTGTTTCATTTGACAAAGACATGAAAAAATTAAAAGCGGTCAGTGAGATTTTGTAATAACACAGCGGCTCTAGCAGCCAGCGATATAACCACGGGTTTTACGGTCATCTTTTCGCCCTTTTTCATTTTTTCCATCTGGTTGGCAATTTTCAAATAGACTGGAAAGATAGTGAGCGGACTTTAAAGGATGTTACTGAAATAAAATTGTAATTTTCGTAGCAAGAATTAATGCCATATAAATCTCATGAAAAAATCAACGCTGTTATTAAATAATGTTTATCTAAAACCCTCGCAGATTCATAAATTCCGTGGTTTTATCGGGAATCTTTTTAAACATCATGATCTTATTCACAATCATGATTTGAAAACAGGAAAACCGATATACCGATATCCGTTAATACAGTTCAAGCTGATAGATGATATGCCTGCAATTATTGCAATAACCGACAGGGCTGTGAGCATTTTTTCGGAAATATTCATGAAACTTGATAAGATTATTATTGAAGATACTGTTATTCCTGTTTTTGAAAAGGATTTGAAGGTAGAGGAAGTCGAATTCGGGTATTCTGATGAAATATTCATGTATGAGTTTGCCTCGCCCTGGATAGGTCTTAACCAGAAAAATTACAAAAAATACAATGATGCAAGTAATGATGAAAAGAATGAAATGCTTAAAAGGGTAATGACGGGCAATATCTTGTCCATGGCAAAGTATCTTGACTGCTGGCTTTCAGGAGATCAGAAGATTAAAATTGATCATAAGTTAAAAGAAGTAAAAGTAAACCTTAAAGGCAAAAGTATGACAGCGTTTCATGGCATATTTAAAACTAATTTTTTGATACCCGATTATCTTGGGATCGGGAAATCTGTTTCACGGGGGTTTGGGGCTGTGAGGAGGGTGATATAAGAAAATGCGGCATCCTTCAGCAAGCCCAAAAAGTGGTTTACAGTTTTAGTGCTTCTCGTTCCCATGCTCCAGCGTGGGAATGCATAAAGAGCGCTAAATCAAGCTGTCCGGAGAAATATCAAGCGTTTCCCAGAAGATTTTATGTTTGCTTTGACTCGGGATGAGATTATGAGGATATCACAAATTGTGACATCCTTTGATATTAAGTACGCAAAACAGGTTCACGCCTTCACTGAGCAGGGGGTTGCCATGCTGTCCGGCAGATGAACGGTTTCAAATTGTTTTTGAAACTTTGGATCAGCTTTTGACTGTGGATGTTAAGGAAAAGAAAAAGATTGGATTTGTGGTTAAAGAAAAAGTCGGCGAATATGGAAAGAAGAAATAAAAACAAACCTTAAAGGCAAAAGCATGATAGCTTTTAACGGAATATTTAAAACCAGTTTTTGTTTGCTTGATTATTTGGGGATTGGGAAATTGGTTTCACGAGGGTTTGGGATGGTGAGGAGGGTGATATGATAAATTCAATAGCAGAATTAGGCAGGTTTGAAAAAAATAAAAATCCTGATTTAACAAGTTTTGATATTTGGTTGGAAGATTCATTTGATAATGGAAAATATCCCAACCTGTTTCTTATTGAATTTATAAAAGAAGATTCAAAATGGGTATTTAACAAAATTGACGTTTGGGAAAATAGTACAAATTTGAAATCAAAGCTGCTTTATAAAAGGGGAGCTTCACGTGGCATCAATAAAACACCAACAAGTAAAATCGCAACAAGTATCGAAGGAACTCTTAAGCAAAAAATAATTAGTTGGTTTGAATTAAATAAAGATAAAACTTTCCTTTCTACAGAAGATAAAACTTTCCTTAATGAAATAAGCGAAGAAATAAAGAAAAAAAAAGAAGATATCTACAAGGCTATAAGAGAAAAAGCTGGGATGGTGGATAATAAAGGCATTGTGCTATCACCTGTATTTGCTAAAAATGGTAACAAAAAATTTATTGGTGATTATGAGTTTTTCAAAAAATTTATAACAGAAGAAAGTAAACAAGGCTACAAATATTCACCAACATTTAAAAAACACTCTTTTTCTAAAAATGAGACCTGCTCAGTATGTAATAAGGTAAAAGATGAAGTATTTGGTTTTTTTACATCACTGGCATTTTATACTGTTGATAAACCAGGCATGGTTACTGGTGGTTTTCAGCAGGATAAAAGCTGGAAAAATTATCCTGTTTGTCTGGATTGTGCTCTGGATGTGGAAACAGGAATTAAATTGATGGATCAGGAATTATCATTTAAATTTTATGGATTGCGCTATTATCTCATACCAAGGACGATAACTAAAAGAGCAAGTGAAGATATAATTGACAGTATACTTGATTTCAAGAAGTCGCCCAGAATTAATACGGCTGATAGAGAAAGGCTTACAAACGATGAAAATGATGTGTTTGAAATGCTGCAAGAGTCGCAGAATAATGTCGCGTTAAATCTGGTTTTTTATGCAAAACCACAAAAAGGTGTTCTTAGAATACTTGCTGCTATAGAAGAAATTTTACCTTCGCGAATTCAGCAGCTTTTTAATGCTAAGCACTTTGTAGAAAATATGGTTTTTTTCAAAGGATATAAAACCAAAGAAAACAAGGATATGTTCAGATTCAGTTTTGGGACATTGAGGACTTTCTTTCCAAACAATAAAATTGAAGGAAATCACGATAAATCTTTTCTTGAGTTAACTCGCATGGTTTTTAGCGATATTAAAATTGATTATCAATTTATACTCCATCAAATCATTTCACATATAAGAAATAACTTTGTTCAAAATCAAGCAATATGGTTTCAAACTATTCAGGGATTTATGCTGATTATTTATCTTAACAAATTAAATCTTTTTAGAAACAATTTAAAGGAGGCTGATATGGATCACATGTTTTTTGATTCATTTAAAATCGAATCAAAAGAAGAACTGGAGGAAAAAACAGAGCTGTTTTTTTTAAATTTTAAAGAATTTTTTGAAAACGATGCTCACAGCAGCATTTTTTTAATCGGCGTACTGGCGCAATTTCTTCTAAACATTCAAAAGGACAAAAGAAATGCCACTCCCTTTAGAAGCAGATTAAAGGGGCTTAAGATGAATTCGCGTGATATATCAGTTTTATTACCAGAGATCATAGAAAAGATTGAGCAATATAAAAAACAGTACGGTATTCATTATCAGTATAAAGGAATAGCGGATCTGGCTTCAAAATATCTTATTTCTTCCGGTAATTTTCGGAATTGGAATATTCCGGTAGATGAAATGAATTTTATCTTTGTATTGGGTATGAATCTATCACAATATTTTAAAATTAAATCAAACGCAAACGCAAATACAGATAATGAGCAAAAGGAGGATGGAAATGAGTAAAATAGAAAAACGTTCAGAGATTCTTTTTTTATATGATATTGAAAACGCCAACCCTAACGGTGATCCCAATGATGAGAATAAACCGAGAATTGATGAGGAAACAGGGAAAAATATAATAACAGATGTGCGTTTGAAACGAACTATCCGTGATTACTTGATGGAAAAAGGGCATGATATCTTTGTTAGAGAAAAAATATACAACAAGGAAGGGCATATTCAGGATGCCAAATTACGAGCTTCTGATTACCTGCCTGAAGATAAGGAAAAACTATCATCAATGACGGCAGAACAGCAGAAGAAATATATTTCTGATACAGTTTTAAATGAATGCATTGATATTAGATTGTTTGGCGCTACTATTCCGCTTGATCTCAAAGTTGAAAAGGGTGAAAAAAAAACAACAGTAACAAGTTCGATAACATATACCGGCCCCGTACAATTTAAAATGGGCAAATCACTTCATTCTGTCAAAATGATGCATATTAAGGGAACCGGAGCTTTTGCGTCAAAACAAGGTGTAACACAAAAAACATTCCGGGAGGAATATATACTGCCTTATTCATTAATAGGGTTTTGCGGAGTAATAAACGAAAATGCCGCAAAACATACTTTGTTACAAATTGATGATGTTAAGCTTTTAAAAGAAGCAATCTGGAAAGGAACAAAAGGTTTAATATCAAGATCAAAGTATGGCCAAATGCCCCGCCTGCTTTTAGTCATCAATTATAATCAACCTAATTTTTTCATAGGGGATATTGATAATTTAATTTCTCTTGTTACTGAAAAACGGGATGAACAAATCCGGAAGCCGGAAGAATATTCAATTGATATTACAATGCTCATGGAAAAAATCAAAAATTGTGACGATAAGATAGAATCTGTTGAATATATTACAGATAGCAGAATGAAGTTTATATGTAATGGGGATGCAATCAAATTGGAAGGAGTCGATAAATTTACTGATTATTCTGCTGAGGTATTATAATGACAAAAATATTAGCATTCAGGTTATGGGGGGATTATGCTCATTTTAAGAAGTATTATACAACAACATCTCCCCTTACATTTGAAATCCCGCCGCCTCCAACATTAATCGGGATTATTTCCGCAATTATCGGTCTTGATAAGGATGAGTATCTTTCATTTTTTCAAAATAACGATGAATATAAACTGGCCATCTGTCTTGATAAACCGGTAAAAAAGGTTAGGTGGTCACTGAATTTAATCGACACAAAAAAACATTTTTGGATAATTCATAATAGAACACAGATTAGAACAGAATTTTTAAAGGATGCCTCATATATTATTTATTGTCAGCATACAAATTCCGACATCTATAATAGATTGAAAAAACATCTTCAAAATCATGAATCTGTATATAGCATTTCATTGGGCTTAAGTGAACTGCTTGCCAACTATGAATTTTTAGGAGAAATGGAGTACGAATTCAACACCTCTACTGATTGGATTAACTTGAATTCTGTTTTGCCTTATTCACAATTATTAAATGATAATTCAATTGATTTTGGTATAGATCAGGAAATTTTTAAAATTAATTACCCCATAATGATGGATACTGAAAGAATAGTGCATAAAAGGGATGATATTATTTTTGAAAGAAATGCAAAACCAGTCAGGTGCAGGGTAAAGCAATTTGCAGAAACAGAAAAAGGGGATAAAATTGTTTTTATCTAATATCTATTCTCATTCTGACAGATTGCTGCACAGTCATTTGGAAAATGTCGCTGATTCCTGCATCCAAAAATTTGATGAAGCAAACAGCAATTTAACACTGTTTTTTAGTAAAGAACATTGGAGAAAATTAATATGGCTTATGGGTTTTACCCATGACATAGGCAAAGCCACAAAGAATTTTCAAGAATATCTTATGGAACCAGATGAAAAAACTAAGATGCAATTAAAAGGAGATCCTTGCACAAATCATTCACTGATATCAGCCATCATTTCTTTTAAAATAGCAAAAAAATATGTTGAAAAAGTAAAAATTAATGATGAATTATTTGCTATGATGCCTTTTCTTTTGTTTCTTGCGATAAAAAAGCATCATGGCAATATTAATAATGCGACATCTCTTTATTCTGATGAAAAAGATGAATTAAATGTTCCGACAAGCCATCTGGATACACAAATAAGGGCTATTAATCAACAAGAGCTTGATTTTCTTTTCTCCTTTATTGCGGACAAATTGTCTATTCCAATATCAACCAGGGATTTACCGGAATCCCTGGTAAAATATTATGACCAATTTATTCGGAAAAAAATAAAAAAAGATTTTAAAAAGCTTAATAAAAAAACAGATTATTATTTGATTTTTCAATTTCTATATTCATTGCTCCTTTCTTCCGATAAAGAAGATGCGATATTTCATGGGGAATATAATCCCCAAAGACAGAATATTGATTCTGAAATTGTAAAAAAATTTAAAAGCAGTGAGTTTGGTTTGCCGGACAATGAAATGGATTTTATCAGAGAAGATATTTTTTCTGAAACAAACAGGTCTATTTCAGAATTAAGTCTTTCTAAAAAAATATTTTCATTAAATGTGCCGACAGGAACAGGTAAAACCTTAACAGCTCTTTCAGCAGCATTAAACCTTAGAAATCGTTTAAAAGGACATGGGGTAACTTCAAGAATTATATATGCCCTTCCTTTTACCAGTATAATTGATCAGAATTATAATGTTTTTGAACAAATACTTAATACCCCTGAAAATAATGTTTTGATGAAGCATCATCATCTATCGGAAATATCATATAAAGACCAAGAAAACGAATTTGAACCGGCAGAATCAAAATTTCTTATAGAAAGTTGGGAATCGGAAATTATTGTAACAACGTTTTTTCAGATTTTCCATACCCTTCTTACAAACAGAAATAGAATGGTGCAAAAATTTTATAAATTTGCCGGTTCCATTGTTCTTTTAGATGAGATTCAGTCGATATCTTATAAATATTGGGAACTTGTCAGAGAAATAATACTGAAACTTTCAGAATTATTTAACACCTATTTTATTTTGATAACTGCTACGCAGCCTGAAATTTTTGAAAGTAATGAAATATTTGATTTAGTTCCACATAAGCGTGATTATTTTGAAAAACTTGATCGTGTGGATATTAAGTTTGAGACATCTCCTGTTTTGATTGATGATTTCGTGGAACTAACCAAGAAGGAAGTAATAAATTCAGATGAATCATATTTATTTGTGATGAACACCATCAATTCTTCAATAGAATTGTTTAATGGTTTAAAAGAAACAGCTTTAAATGAAAAATATTTTTATTACCTTTCAACAGGGATTATACCAAAGCATCGTTTACAGCGAATAAAATCTATCAAGAGGGAAAAGGGGAGAAAAATTATTGTATCGACCCAATTAATAGAAGCGGGAGTCGATATTGACATAGAAAATGTTTGGCGGGATTTTGCACCATTAGAATCAATAAATCAGGTGTGTGGGAGATGTAATAGAAATTCCGGTAGTCATAAAGGAAAAGTAAGGATCTTTCAGTTACTCAATAACGATAGAAACAGCACCCCTTTTTCAAAATATATTTATGGAAAATCAGCTTTAAGCCTAATAGAAACAAAAGAATCGCTTGGGGATAAAGTCAAGATTTCAGAATCAGATTTTTTGAAAAATATGAGTATGTACTATAAAGCAATTAAGGAAAGGTTGAGTCAGGATGAATCTGAAAAAAATATAGCGTTTATGAAAAATTTGCAATTTGCAGATATTTATAAATCCTTTAAATTAATTGAAGATGAAAATTATGAAAGAAAGGATGTGTTTATAGAGTATGATGATGTTGCGAAAGACATATGGAGTAGCTATTTAAATTTAAAAAAGATCAGCAATTTTATTGATAGGAAAAATGAGTTTTTAAAAATCAAAAAACCATTTTATGATTATGTGATTTCAGTACCTTCAAAATATGTAACAGAAAGAGAATACGAAAATACAAGCTTTGTGTATATTAAAAATAAATTGGCAGATCAGTATTACGCTCAAGATATTGGATGGATACGTACTTACGATAATTTTCAAAGCTATTTTTTTTAATATGAATAATACTCAAGGGTTTATTACAGCAACTCATCTTTTAGAATATCTTTACTGTCCAAGATTTATATATTTTGAAAATGTGCTTGATATACCGGAAAATCAGGAAAAACGGTTTAAAGTACAAAAAGGGCGAATAGTTCATGAAAAAGTGAGAAAAACAAATCCTGAGTATTTGCGGAAAAAAATTGGAGTCATTGATAGAAAATCCGATGTTTATCTTGCATCTCCTTTGGGGATACGAGGAGTTGTAGATGAAGTGCTTTTTCTGGATGACAATACAGCGGCTCCACTTGATTACAAGTTTGCGGAATATAAAAATAAATTATTTAAAACTTACCGGTTTCAGTTGATATTTTATGCCAGGCTTATCAAAGATAATTTTCAGGTTCCGGTAAAAAAAGGATTTATTATTTACACCCGGAGCAAAAACAAGCTTGTGGAAGTTCCCTTAAAAGATAAGGATTTTATCGAGCTTGAAAAGATTGTTGATGATATGACAAACATTATTCAAAATTGCAGATATCCTAAACCGACTTCGGTTAAAAGGCGCTGCCTTGATTGCTGCTATAGAAATATTTGCGAAAAGGTAATTTGAAGAAAATAACATAAGAAAACAAGAAAGTTAACTCTACTCCGGCAGGTGCAAAATGGCCAATTCGAAGCTTAAAAGGCGCTCGATCAAACAAATAAAGGGACTTGAAAAAAGTTACAACTATTTATTTTCAATTAAGATTCGGAAAAATCGGGATTGAAAAGAAGAATCCATTAAAACAAGGATTGAAACCTCATATTTTCTTGGGTCTATCTCTTTATCCAATAAATTGAAAAGAAGAATCCATTAAAACAAGGATTGAAACTTTTTTAGATCTTGTCTTTCGATTCGGCTGCCATAAATTGAAAAGAAGAATCCATTAAAACAAGGATTGAAACGTTCAGAAGGGAGCCGATTTGGCTACGCTGGAAAAAATTGAAAAGAAGAATCCATTAAAACAAGGATTGAAACAGTTTGTAACAACATCCGGAGCCGCATAAGGACGGGATTGAAAAGAAGAATCCATTAAAACAAGGATTGAAACGTAGTATTAGTTTCATATCGCCACCCTGCATTCATATTGAAAAGAAGAATCCATTAAAACAAGGATTGAAACTAGGTTCAGACGGCCTGGAAAAATCGACATAGAGGATTGAAAAGAAGAATCCATTAAAACAAGGATTGAAACAACGAGCGCTATTGCCATTGCATCATTCCACCCCAAAATTGAAAAGAAGAATCCATTAAAACAAGGATTGAAACCCCATTGCCAGTCCCCTTCCACGCCAAGCTGTGAGAATTGAAAAGAAGAATCCATTAAAACAAGGATTGAAACTCGTTTGTCATTTACATATTTGGTTCTGCCTCGATGATTGAAAAGAAGAATCCATTAAAACAAGGATTGAAACATATGCTAAAAATAAACCCATTGATTTTTTCTATTATTGAAAAGAAGAATCCATTAAAACAAGGATTGAAACTATGAAAATGCTGGTGCTAATAAATATTGCTCTGGATTGAAAAGAAGAATCCATTAAAACAAGGATTGAAACTACCACAGATAACGCAGTTTGATGGAGATGATGATCATTGAAAAGAAGAATCCATTAAAACAAGGATTGAAACTGATAACTGGGAATACAATTTAAACCCGCAGGAAGGATTGAAAAGAAGAATCCATTAAAACAAGGATTGAAACGACACACCTTCCCTTTGAAAATATGCTGACACTGATATTGAAAAGAAGAATCCATTAAAACAAGGATTGAAACCCTCCTCACTCATGGCTTAGAACTCAACTTGGGTTCATTGAAAAGAAGAATCCATTAAAACAAGGATTGAAACTTAGAACTTGCGCCCGACAAGGACAAGTTAATAGTATTGAAAAGAAGAATCCATTAAAACAAGGATTGAAACGCGCATACTCTCCTATGGACTTCATTGAGATCGTTATTGAAAAGAAGAATCCATTAAAACAAGGATTGAAACCTATTTTTATGTTGCTGATAATTGGAGCGAATACCTATTGAAAAGAAGAATCCATTAAAACAAGGATTGAAACATGATTGTATTATCGCAGTGGGTGAAGTAGTCTGTATTGAAAAGAAGAATCCATTAAAACAAGGATTGAAACTAAAAAGCACTTAAAAAACGGTTCTTTACTCCATGATTGAAAAGAAGAATCCATTAAAACAAGGATTGAAACAGGTGTCTGTAGAGTCTATTCCATCGTTTACTGCTATTGAAAAGAAGAATCCATTAAAACAAGGATT
>Ga0180012_1000613_pt1 | contig 10779 bp, 6 predicted proteins | sample KR11_S2_MetaG_FD_122243 | JGI IMG/M metagenome (GOLD analysis project Ga0180012, IMG submission 122243) | Groundwater microbial communities from the Olkiluoto Island deep subsurface site, Finland - KR11_S2_MetaG | ecosystem: Environmental > Aquatic > Deep subsurface > Groundwater | place...
ACGGCGCTCGACAGACGTGATGACTTCAATCGGATGCTTCGTCATAGGACTACTCCTAGTGTTTGCACTAGGACTTCCGACGTTCGCATCAACCTCGCAAGACGGCCCTCACCGGGGGCTTACAAATGTTATGTTGACGAGCTCGAAGCTTCCGATGTTCAGGCTTTCGGTGTTACCGACTACTTCTTCGACAGCTATTTCGTGGTTTTGGACGCTTATCCCAAGCGGCTTGCGGTCACCGCTAACGGCGCGGACGACGTTCTTTGCTGACGAGGCTATTCAACAAGCGTTGCACTTCCGCCTCGACGCGATTGAGCGAAAGCCCTGCCACGCCAAACCTCTCATAGAGCGACGTCAACAACGGGAGCATGCATTCGGCCAATCGGCTCTCGATATCGTTGGCAGAAAACTCTGCCTCCAGCACGGCTTCATCGCTTCGCGCAGCATGACCTTCGACAAGCAGATTACTCAGCGGGTTAGTCCAGGAGCGCAACACGCGACCGCGCAGGCCCGTGAACATGGCGCGGAAATGAACCGTGACGGCTGTATCGGCATCTTTGCGAAGGAGCGATGCAAGCTTTTCCGCATGCAACAGAACCTCACCCATCCGCCATAGGGGAAGCGTCGTGTCGAGGATCGTTCCGGCGGGGAATGTCTCTGCGCCGTCTTCCTGATAACCGCGGATCAGGAACATGCGCCCCGAAGGTGCCGCACGCCAGAAATCGCAATGCGCAGGATCATTAAACCCGCGCTCGACTTCCTCGCCTTGCGGTGCAAGCCAACATTCAATCAGTCCATCAACTTCACGCGGCTGAATATCCTCGCGTGTCGGAACCCAGAACGGCGGCCAGCCCGTTTTCCGAACTACGGCCTTTTCAAGAATGCGTTCAAAGGCGATCAGCTCCGGCATATTGAGATCGCCCTCAAGCCAGTAGTCGAACCGATACCAGCCATTTGGAAACTGCGCAGGCGAATCCTGGGGGAGCGGAGCAACCAGATTACGCCAACGCTCAAATGCATCGCGCACGAACCGGGCTTGCGTGTCTCCCTCGGAAGGCTCATCCACCAAACCCACGACGCGCAGTATATCGAGCGCTTTTGCCAGGGTCAGGGTCGTCTCACCACGCTCGAACGCAGCCATCGTCGGATGGCTGACACCCGCCAAAGCCGAATGATCTTTTTGAGTAAGACCTTCCGCCTTGCGACGGCGCAAGGTTTCTTCGACGTACCGTTCCCATGCGAGCGGGGCTATGCTTCCAGTATTCTCAGGCATGAATTGTCCACGATCTCTTTGAATCTATGCACGAAGCCGTCCGGCGGCTCCGCGTCGGGCGGGTGGAGAATGGATGCGGCCTTCTCCACCTGCCGCTTTAGCTGTCTGAATGTCTGGTCGATGGCCCTGTCCGGCAGGCCGATGTCCTTGCCGAAGGCACGGAAAATCGCCTGGTTGGCCGCTTCCAAATGGATTTTCTCACCGCCGATTGACAGCGCCAATGTCTGGTCGAACCCGTCATAAAATGCGGTGTTCACCACATCATAGGCGGGGGATAGTCGTAAGCCCGTCGGCGTTTCCAAAAGGGAGAAGTTTTTCAGATGGGCATCGCAATTCCCGATCAGGGTGAAGACGATCAGGCGATTGAAAAACCGTAAGAGGTCGATTAGCGTGCGCGCTGAGTGCTGACGAATGATCGCGGCAATATCCTCGTAGGCCGCATCATACTTGCCTGCGTAGTCCTGTCCCTTGGGCTTGCGGAGGATCTGCGCACAGTCTTCGAGGCGCAGTTTCTCGCCGTTCGGTTTCCGGTCGAAGCGGGTAACAATGAGCGCCGTTTCGTCAACAGTCGCGATGAGCGAGGTCGTGAACGCGGTCACTTCCCTTTCGCCAAGGACGGCGGCAGTCCATCGCAGGCTCAGGAGTTCATTCCGAACCAGGTTGTCTATCCGGTCGGAATTGAATTTAGCGATATAGGGCGCTGATCCCGTCGCACTCGCGGGAACAAACCTGTTTTCATCGTCCTTGGTGACAAGCAGTTTCTTCTGCACACCTGAAACCGTGCGTCCGGGGCTGGCCGTGGCTTCGGTGATTTCCGGGAGTTGTGCGGCATCGTCCGGCGGCCGGATGCTGACGGCCCCGATACAGTCTGCGCCGTAACGAATAAGCAGCCCAAGGTCGTCTTCTTCAACGACATGTGCCGAACGTGCCTGTTGTTCGCGTAGCCATCCTTCCGGGCCGAGGTGTTGGAAGAACGGATGCAGGCCGATTTTCCATTCGTGTTCGCGTTGTGTGGAGGGGAAGCAGCAGGCGATATTGCCTTTATTCCAGTCTGAATGATAGGCGAAGCGCGTTCCGCCGTTGGCCGTTTCGACCAACGTGCCGGCGGATTCATCCTTGAACAAAATATCTGCGCTTCTCAGTGCCATTAAGTTATGCCTTCGCTCTCCGCCTCATAAGCGCCCGATGGGCGCATTAACGAAGCCATACGTCCATTATGGCCTATAATGTTCGAGAGAATCAAGTTATAACTCGATTTCATGCATCTCGCACGAAAGAAGCAATCCCTAACTTTACATCCATCCGATCTTCGCCGGCCACAGTTCGCCTGCGAAACTATGACTCGAATCTAGTGTAAAAATCCAATCGCGGGAGGCCCTTTAAAATGTTTCGGACATGCGGCGATCGCCGCAAAACGGAATTTCTTAAATCGTCCGGCGCCTCGGGGAGAAATCCCGACCACCCTCTGTGGCATGCCACCAAACCTCAAGCGGTTTCGCCCCGTGCCAGTGACGATCCTATGACGCAAGGACTATTGAGGATAGTCTCCTTAGGAGGCTGCATTGTCCAGCTCCTGAGCGTCTCGTTTCGCCCCCTGTGCTGCCGGACGGCAAAGCGCCTTCATTTCGGTCATTCAGCAGACCGTAGGCACACCCCAGAAGCGGACATAGAGTCTTGCGGGGTAATGACGCATACCTTAAACAAAATTGCCTCCGGCACGCCCGGCGCGGTTCACCACACCTCTCATTCAGATCCATTTGCAGGCTGTGTTTCGGCACGGTCTTTGACCCCGCCATCGGCGTCGAACGTTGACCCCAGACGCCCTGAAGAAAAATAAAGTCGCTCAGCATGTTAGCCTGCGCCAACCGGGGTCATTCTTCCGAGCCTAATCACAAAGTGACGACGTTAGCCTCGACGAGGTCGAGCAGATCTAGATTTAGCCCGATGTTCGCCGGGGTTTCTTCGCCGTCGGTTTTTTTGGCAATTTGGTGGGTGCTTTCTTATTGTTCGATTCGGCTGCCACCTGGCTTACGTCGAGGGTGACAATTTCGACTTGGGGCGAATAGGGACGCTGCATAGCGACCTCATGCGCCAGAGTTTTCAGGTGATCTATTATCTCTGAAAAGCTCAGATAAGTTTTGTCGGGTTTCTGCCAGCCATCGCGACGGGCCTTCTGATGAGCGATCAATAGGATACCATAGCGGTTCTCCCGATCGCGTAGATATTGGCCGATCATCTGCTGATGGAGGGCCACCTCGAGTTCCTTCAACGTCCAGGACTCCGCCACCTTGACCTCTATGGGGACATTGGCGTCCGACGCTTTGGCCCGCAGTCGGACATCGGGTTCTTTCTCGTCCGCCACATGTGCTTCACGCTCCAGTGAATAGCTGCGTCCCTGCTTGTTGCGAAGCTCGTTGGCGACCCAGTTCTGCACATCCACTTCGTCTGTAAGGTTCTTAAAGGTCCTGCCCTGAGCGAAGTCTGCGTGGGTCAGAGCGTGCTCGATATCCTTAAGACGCTGAATGGCGAGCCTCTGCAAATCGTGGGCATTGCGCGGGGACGTGCTGAAGTCTTTCTCGAAGTTGACCACATCAAGTGGCTCCCAGGCCGCGTGCTCCGAGTCCCGAGTCAGTCTGATCAGCATCAACTCAGACATTCGCCGCGGCGGGATCGGAAATGCGGCCGTGTTCTTTAGCCGTTTCAAGGTCTCGTAAGTCGCCAGTCCGGGCGTTTCATACAGGCGCTTGAAAAGTGCGCTTCGCGCGCTTTCGGCTTCATCACGTTCGTCAGGTGAATACACCTTACCGCTCTCGTGCCGATTATCATCCTCCGGCTTCAGTGCGCCAAACGCCAGCAAGTTGAGTTTTTCCAAATGCTCGAACGGGATTTCCGACACTGCGCGCTCGTCGCCATACCATCGATCACCGACAAGCCTCGGCAGAAGGGTCTGGACCAATGCCGTCTGTTGCTTTGGCGATTGCGTCTGTAAGACGGCATCCAGCTTTTCGATCGCTTTCTGTGGGGCCAGCCTAAACAATCCAGCGATATACTGAGTCTGGGCGTCGAGATTTTTGCAGGAGGGAATTCTCTCTTCGACGATCGCGCGAACATCGGGTTGGGAGGCTTCTATGCGGGTTAGGATACCAAGTGTCTTCTGCAGCAGCCTGCCGCTCATCTGCTTCCTTTCCTTCAGCAGATCGAGCAGGAAATCGCAGGCTAGGCCTGCTACGCTTTTGTCGGCACGATAGAGGTCGTCGAGCACACCAAATCTGACATCATCCTGTTTGCGAGGAGCCAGATCACGAGACAAGGCCCTCACGAGCACGTCGCGCAATGCATTCGGTTGGAATTTTGAGAGGTTTGTGATCCAGGGCGCGAACCCATTGAGTTCCAACGTCGCGTATATCGAAGCCGAGGTGGCTTCCGCTCCTGAGAGCTTTGCCGCCCACTCAGGATCGTTCGTGGCTTCGATCGATATACCGGTGATCCCAATACAATCGACGGTATGAATCTGGTTGCGCTTTTTCGCTGGCTCTTCCGCCTTTAGCTTTGGCGTCCACATTCGCCAATACGCGATGAATGCCCGGGCAAGCTCCCTCACAACCTCTTCGCCGAATATGGGTAGCAGCGGGGAAAGGTCAGAGATCGCGTAGTGGCTGCTGGAGCCTTCGATCGAAAGCAACAGTTTGTGGAGATTGTAGAGCCGAGCATCCACGCCTTGCGGAGATGGCGGGTAAAGCTGCTGCAACTGTGTGGGATTTGACCTTAACCGGGCGGCAAAATCCTTCCATGATTGATCACGTTCGGCTTGAGCCAGAGCGTCCCGGCGGTCAAGGCGGGCCATGCTATTCTCATGCTCAATCTGTTCCTTCGATGGCTTTCGGGGCGTCGTCCACTGCTCGATCACCTTTGCTACTTCGGGGAATGTGGAGCCGATGGATTTCATCCGCTCAAGCTGTTGCGGGTCTTCGCCACCACGTTGCCAGACCTCCATGGCACCGTTCGCCGCCACCTGACGCTCACTGGCGTCGCCGCGGCCGTTAGCGTCGTCGGCCAGCCAATCGAAGTCTGCGCTGACGAGATCGGGGATATGGCCCCGGATTTGAAGTTGCCATGGTTCGGTGATTGGGCCTCCATCCCGTCTCGGATTGGCTGCATGGACGGCCATGGCTCGCCAAAGTGCGAGCCTCCGACGTTGCGGAGAGGCCGCTATCAGCGCAAAGATATCCTGATGTCCCTTTTTCCCTCGACGGGGATTTCTGTATCGTCGCTCTTCGCCGAGGCGTATCGTTGCATCGATCGCGGCATCGGGAGCTGCATCGTCGGGGTTCAGCGCCAGGATCTTTCTACCAGCAGCCTCCAGCATGGGCAGGAATGCCTCATCCTTGTGATCGTCCGATCCATCCTCGGGGTCAATACGATGTTCCAGCTTGGAAAATATCGCTGTCACAATCTGCTCGAGATCGGGGCTCGTTAAGACCTTGTCGACGATCTCGGCACCACGGTATCCAAGTCCAATATCGCCGTTTTTCTTGGGCGCCATCCGGAAGATGGTTTGCATCAGCTCCTGTGCCGAGATCAGGGTCGGTACACATTCGATGAGGGTATCCCAAACCTGTGTGGCAACAAGGGTTTTCGCATTCTGACGCACGTAGACCGCATAGCGCCGCTTCTCCTCGGGGGAGGCCACTTTCAGCAATGCCCTGCCGGCGAACACATTCGTATAGCGGTCTTCATGGGCGCCGAAGGCTGCGGCGACAACAAGGTCTGAACACTCTTTGATCCCGCCTAACCCAATCACCAACAGCAGCACTTCGCGGACTACAGGGTTTTTGCTGTGGAGCGACCATAGTTCCCGGACACATGGCGCGAGGTCGGCTTGAGCAAAGCGTTTGAGGCTGGTGCGGTTGGGGATGTCGAAATCTTCATTGTCCAACGCGCCTTGCACCACTCCTCGCAACGCCGCCTCGCGGGTTTCCGTTGAAAGGGAAGCGGGATCTCCCGAATCCATGAGCAAACGTGGGTCGCGTCGTAGCACTTCGCGAGCAACGTCGTGGTTCCAAAGCGCCAGCCATGCCGCCGTTTGACGCATGGATGGAATGACGACATCCACACCATAGGTCGTGCTGAATAATAGGTCTCGCACCGTCAGAGCTGGGCAATTCTCACTCAGCAGACGTTTCAGCCAGCGCGCCGTCAGCAGGCTTCTGACTTCCCCTTCGTTATCGTTGTGCAATCGCGCAAAGCCAGGGCTCCCTGGTTGGAAGATGGGCCTTCCGATCAGGTTAGAGCGCTTTGGGTTTGGCATATCGGGAAATAGGGCTTTGAGATCCAAGGCCGGTCGGGATGGCTCAAGATTCAATTCTGAATCGGGGATCTTGATGTCCTGTAGGCCCTGCAGGACGAGAGCGGCACCTATTCTCTCGACCGCATTAAGGGCGTCGTCGATGGTCAAAGCATCTTTGCGCTCCCGATGTGTGTCGGGTTCGATAAGTCGGTGCCTTACGCACCGCTCCAGCATGTCAGCGAGCGGGCCGAAACGATGATGAAACTGCCAGTATTCGACGAGCCAATCGAGGTCGAGAGGTCTTTGAGCGAGCAGGTTCAGATCAGATTCTTCGAGGGCCTTGGCGAAAGCATCTGCGTCCGTCACTCCCTTTCCGCTGGCGAACAGGCGTACCTGCTCATCGTCCAGTGCTCCCATTCGGACAATCAGAGGCTCTTCTGCTGGTTCCTTTGCTTCATCATCGCGGCGCTCGCTGATGATGTTGATGAGCACCTGGTCTGGATCAATCGGACGCACTGCGGCCGCCGGCGCCGGCATGGCGAGAAACTCCTGGAGCAGTTTAAAGTCCTTCTTCGTTTCCCAATCGAAGAAGCGGCCTGACAGGATGATGTGTGCGCGAGCTTCCGCACCCTCAATGCATTGGGCAATCACCTCGAGCACACCCTTTAAGCGGATGTCATTGCCCTTGGCCTCGTCAATGGAATCCAGAAAGAACCAGGCGGGATCAGTCGAATCTTTCCATTGCTGCAGGCCACTCCCCGCCTTTCCGAATGCAGATTCACCTCTGTTATATAGGCTCTGCAATGTGCATTCGAACGTTCGCCGGCCGGCGTCTCGGCTTAGCCGAGCCTGCTCCTCCATCTCCGTGGATTTGCCGCTGCCTGCTTCTGCCAGGATGACCACACGATGCCGCGTTAGAAGGTCGTCCCATGTAAGTGCGTCAGTGGAGGCGCTGAACAGTCGATCGACATCAGGATTGCTCTCGCTCGTCAGCGACCATTCTTCAAATCTCCTGTTCAACGCAACCGTTGCCACACCATCCTCCGGCGATTCTCGCCTATTTAGAGCCGTATGGCGCGGTCAGTAAATGGCTCATATTGTTGCGTTGCACTTGATCATGCGAACTCGTGTATTATTATTCTTATTAAGATCCAATGTTTTATGCATATACGGCTTCCCGACTATGCATGAATTTTCAAAAAAACGCATTCATAGGCCCCGATCGCTATATTAGAGCAGGAGCCAAATGATGACGAAACTTCAGGAACTGAGAAAGCGGTTGCGGCCTGGAAAGGTCTATCGGCGGGAGGATCTCGCCCACTGGTCCACGTCGGTCGACCGGCATCTACGGCAATTGCTTGACGCTGGCGATCTCACTAAACTCTTCACCGGCCTTTATCACCGGCCTAAACAGACCGTGTTTGGGAACGCTCCTGCGGAGGATGACGCTCTCGTGCAGCACAGCAGGCCGCGCGGGGTGTATGGTCCGAGATCCGGACTAAGTGGGAAACTCACTAATTCGAATAGCTGCATTCCCACAATTGAACGCTAGAGCCGACATTCTGCTTCCGGCCCCAAAGGCGACCCTCACTTCCCTGCATCACACCGGCAACCGCACCGAAGGCCCCTGCCCCCGGCGCGGCATGACAGCTTTTCACGCCGACTTCAGCCGCTGCATCTCTTCGGCAAGCGTCCAGAGCGCCCGGTTCAATCCGACATTCTGGCCAATCGCGTTGATCGGTCGGGTGCGACTGCGCCGGACGTTCCCATCGGCGGTCTGACGCCTGGCCGGCAATCCACCGCGAATGAGGTTTTCCTGGATGACGTTGAAGGTCGTCCAAAGGCTTTGGCCGACATCCTCGGGGCGCCGAGGCGTGACGATCTGGTCCGCGCGAAGCGGGCTCTTCTCCTCGCCATAGCGGGCAATCAGGCTAGCCGTCGCCAGAACCTTTTGCTCGTCCCTCGAGAGCCTGGTCTCCTTCATCCCCTCGGCGGCATCGATCAACCGCGGAAAGTCCTTGGCCACCGTATGGACGCCCTCGATGATCCGGTCCTCGATACCGCCCTTGTGCGACACGCGCACTTCCTCGAAGCGCTCGCCGGCAATCATGCTGTTGGTGCACACGAACCGCAGCATGCCGGCAAACATCTGATAGGCGCTGGTGCCGTCATGACTGTTGACGATAATGACTTCCGCCGCTTCCGGCCTATCCATCCCATCATCGCGCCGCATCCGCAGCATGTGCTTGGCATGGCCATGACGGTCGCCATCGCGGGGGACCGCCTGGACGGCAAAGAACGGAAACCACCCTTCCCGCCGCAACTGCTCGACGATGTCGACCGTCGGCACATAGACATAACGATGCGAACGGCTGTCATGCGGCGCGCTTGCAAAGATCGACGGAACGTGGCGAAAGAGCGCCTCATTGTCGAGCGCCTCGCGGCCGCTGATCTGGTGGGCGGAGCGGGCAAAGCGGGTGGCCAGTTGATAGGTCATGATCCTGATCCTCCTTGTTGGACGGGGTTGGAGCGCAGCGCTGCGCTGCAACCCTGGCCGTCGCCGAGACCGGGGGGTGCAAGGTGCAAGGGCGAAGCTGCCGGAGGGGGATCACCCGGCCTGCACGAACCGAAGGAGAGGAAGGTCGGGGATACCGGCCCCTTCGAGCGCCAAGCGATCCCTTGGCACCGCGCAGGGGGGAGACCCCCAAGCACCGGCCCGCGACAGGCGGGCAAAACAAGGCCGGCAGCCCGGCTGCCGCCCAACCCGGAAGGTCACCATGCCGGGTGACCGTCGGCAAACAGGAAAATGGGCATACCAGCTGCAGCGGGCCAGCCCGCGAAAGCCGTTCGCCTCCCGCCACGACCGGTTAAAAGGGCAGCCGCAGGAGCCTGAGCATAGCGACCCGAAGGGTCAGGCGGGATCGACTGCCCCGGCGCACGGGACCCCATGAGGTCCGACAAGGACCGCCCTCACCCATCCAGGCTTGCCTCATCGGGCGGGCCGTGCAAGCGACCGTGCAATATCGATGATGTCGTCACGCCCCGCCGTCGGGTCTTCCTTGTTCCACGCAACCCCGAGCCCGATCCTGAAATCGATCCCACGTACCTTCTTCAGGACGATATCGCGATCGGGAAGCTCCGCCGTCCATTCCGGCGCAAACCCGACACCGAGACCGGCCGACACCAGCGAGATCAGCGCGAAGGTGTCGTCGCAGGTGTAGGCGACATTGCCCGCCAGATCATGCTCCTCGAACTTCTCTGCGAAGTATCGTTCTGTGAAGGAGAGGTTCTGCCGCTTGAAGCCGATGATCTTCTGATCCCGCAGATCCGAGACAGATACCTCCTCGAGACCGGCCAGCGGGTTGTGCTGCCCCACCGCCAGCAGGTAGCGCTCATGGGCAATGGAGAAGAAGCGCAGCGAACCGATATTCTCAACTGGCCGGATGAAGCCGAGGTTGATGCGGCCACATTCGAGCTGGCGGATGATGTCGCTCGTCGAGCCATTGGAGACATGCAGGCGGATATCGGGATACTTCCGGCCGATGCGCGACAGGAACGCCGGCAGTACACTTGTCGTCGCAGGATAGATCGTGCCGATCCGGATCTCACGCACCGTCTTGCCGGCAACCGACCGCGCCATCTCGGCCGAGAGGTCCAGATCGCTCAGCATCCTGACACAGCGATCGTAGAACACCTCCCCTGCCCTGGTCAGTTCCACCCGCCGGGTCGAGCGCAACAGCAGCTGCACCCCCAGAGACTTCTCCAGCGCCTGCACCTGCGTGCTCAGTGCCGGCTGGGCGATATTCACCCGCATGGCGGCCCGTCCGAAGTGCAGCTCCTCGGCGACGGCCACGAAGTAGGAAAGCTGGCGGAGTTCCATGACGCACCTTCTGCACCCGATCAAGCGCAATCAAACCAGATTGGAAAAGTCCGAAAGAGCGCCACGGCAATGGCCACACAGCGCACTGACTCTCCATTGCGCAGCGAATCCACTCCGGGCGCAATCATTGCAACCGGAGCAATCAAAAGATAACTTGAGTACGCATAGCACCTCTATCTTTCGTTTTCAATATCGTACTTTCTAAAAAAGAAGGTTACCTTGATAAAATCCGCCCAATGTCGCGCAGCACGAGCCCTACTGGACTGGACACAGAGCGATCGGGCCGGGCGTACGGCAATAAGTGCAGTGTCCATCCGAGCGTTTGAGCGAGGTGGAGAA
>Ga0180012_1000615_pt1 | contig 10743 bp, 8 predicted proteins | sample KR11_S2_MetaG_FD_122243 | JGI IMG/M metagenome (GOLD analysis project Ga0180012, IMG submission 122243) | Groundwater microbial communities from the Olkiluoto Island deep subsurface site, Finland - KR11_S2_MetaG | ecosystem: Environmental > Aquatic > Deep subsurface > Groundwater | place...
CCCCGAGATGCTGCAGATCTGCCGCACCATCGAGAAGGTGGCGAGCGCCAATGTTACCGTGCTGCTGCTTGGCGAGAGCGGTACCGGTAAGGAGATTCTGGCGCGAGGATTGCATAATGCTTCGCCCCGCTCCGAGAGCCGTTTTGTTGCCATCAATTGTGCGGCCATTCCGGAAAATCTTCTCGAGAGCGAGTTGTTCGGCTATGAGAAGGGGGCATTCTCGGGGGCGGTGAAGACGACCCCCGGCAAGATCGAGACAGCCAATCGCGGCACGCTCATGCTCGACGAAATTGGCGATTTGCCATTGTCCCTGCAGGCCAAGCTGCTGCGTTTCCTGCAGGAGCGGGTGATCGAGCACGTCGGTGGCCGTCAGGAAATACCGATCGATGTGCGCATCATTTGTGCCACCCATCAGGACCTCAAGGCCCTGATCAAGGAAGGCCGGTTTCGTGAGGATCTGTACTATCGTCTGGCGGAGATCGAGATCAACATCCCGCCGCTGCGCAGTCGCGCAGGCGATCCCGCTTTGCTGGCCCATGCCTTCGTGCGCCGCTTTGCCGAGGAACAGAATCGTAGCGGCCTGATGCTTGGCGAAGATGCCATCCGCGTTATTGAAAAGTATTCCTGGCCGGGCAACGTGCGCGAACTCGAGAACTGCATCAAACGGGCAACCATCATGGCCGACGGCGGCCACTTGACGGCGCAGGACATCGGGATTGACGCCGCTGCCGATGCCGATGATGGGGCCGTCGATCTGCGCAAGGTACGCGAAGATGCCGAACGCAAGGCAGTCGTAACCGCCCTCGGACGCAGCAACGGCAATGTCGTCCGGGCTGCCGAGTTGCTTGGTGTCAGCCGCCCGACTCTGTATGATCTGATGCACCGACTGGGGCTCAAAGCCTGACATGGCGCACATTGGCCTTAACTTCCCCAAGATCCTTTCGACCGCAAGCCGGCGTGGGAAGTCATGTTTTCCTCATCACATTTTCGGGGGCTCATACCGCATATGACTACTTATACTCATACCCGCATTGTCCGCATTGCCGCGCTGACAGTGCTTCTGCTGGCCGCTGGCTGCGGCAAGGGATCGCCAGAGGAAATGCTGGTTTCGGCCAAGAGTTATCTTGAAAAGAACGATCACGCGGCAGCGACCATCCAACTGAAGAATGTCCTGATGAAGGCGCCGGATTCGGGTGAAGCGCGCTTTCTGCTTGGCCGTGTGCTGCTGGAGTCCGGCGATCCCGCCGCGGCTGAAATCGAGCTGCGCAAGGCAATGGAACTGAAGTTTTCGCCCGACCAGATAACGCCGGTTCTCGCCAGGGCGCTGCTGGCCCAGGGGCAGTACAAGAAGGTGATCGAGGACCTGAGCAAAGTAGCGCTCATCTCAGCCGAAGCCAAGGCTGATTTCAAGACCACGCTGGGGCAAGTTTATGCCACGCAAGGGAAACTTGAAGCCGCCCGCAACGCTTTCAATGAAGCGGTAGCCAGCAAAAACGACTTCGCCCCGGCGCTGCTTGGCTTGGCCCAACTGAAGGCTGCCGAACAGGACCTCCCACAGGCCAAGGAAATGGTGGACTCGATTCTCGCCAAGGCGCCGCAGAACGCCGAGGCCTGGAATTTCAAGGCAAGCCTGCTCCGCGCCGAGGGCAAGGATGACGAAGCCATTGCCGCCTATCAGAAAGTGGTTGAAATTCGGCCTCAGATGGTTTCTGCCCAGGCTGCGATGATCATGATGCACTTGCGGAAAAACCAGACCGACCTGGCCGCCAAGCGACTGGAGGCGATGCAAAACGTTGCGGCGAAGGTGCCATTGACGCTGTATATGCAGGGCATGGTTGCCTATGCGCAGAAGAACGCCGTGGCAGCGAAGAGCGCAGTGGATGCCTTGCTCAAGGTGCAGCCCGATAACCCCCAAGGCCTGCAACTTGCCGGCATCATCGCTTATGACAGCCGCTCGGATGTGCAGGCGCAGGAATACCTGTCCAAGGCGTTGCAACGGGCACCGGGACTCGATTCCAGCAGACGCGCGCTGGCGCGGTCCTATCTGCGCAGCGGCCAACCGGAAAAGGCTCTGGCAACGCTACAACCGGTTTTGCAGGGCAAGGAGACCGCTGCGGCCTGGCTCACGCTTGCCGGTGAAGCTTACATGCAGAGTGGCGATGCAGCCGCTGCCGCCGAGTTTTTCACCAAAGCCGCGAAAACCGACCCGCAGAACGCGCGTACGCAAACGGCGCTGGCACTGGCAAAAATGCAGATGGGCCGCACGGATCAGGCTTTTGCCGAACTTGAGGAGATTGCCGCCGCTGACACCGGGGTCATGGCAGATATGGCGCTGATTGCCTCGAACATGCAGCAGAAGCAGTTCGACAAGGCATTGAAGGCCATCGCCAGCTTCGAGAAAAAACAGCCTGACAACCCGGTCGTCCACAATCTTCGCGGCGGCGCCTTGCTGGGCAAGGGCGACACGGCGGGCGCCCGCAAGAGTTTCGAGCGCGCGCTTGAATTGGCGCCAACCTTCCTGCCAGCCGCGGCCAACCTCGCCCGTCTCGACCTGGCCAACAAGAAGCCTGATGAGGCGCGCAAGCGCTTCGAGGCCGTGCTGGCCAAGGACCCCAAGAATCTACAGGCGATGCTGGCCATTGCCGAGTTGCGGGCGCAAGGTGGCGCCACTGTCGAAGAAATTGCCGGGTTGCTGACCAAGGCCGTGAATGCGGTCCCCGACGATCCTGCGCCGCGACTCGCCCTGGTTGGACTCTATCTGCGCACCAATGACAACAAGAAGGCGCTGACGGCGGTACAGGAGGCCATGGCCACCTTCCCGGACCGACCGGAGATCATGGACGCCGCCGGCCGCGTGATGCAACTGACCGGCGACACCAACCAGGCACTCGCGATCTACGGCAAGCTGGCCGCCATGCTGCCGGGCACAGCGCAACCCTATCTGCGCATGGCTGAGATTCAGGTCGCCGAAAAGAACAAAGAAGGCGCGCGCAACAGCCTGACCAAGGGCCTTGCGCTGCAACCTGATTCGTTACCGATGCACCGCGCCATGATCATGCTCGACGTCGACGCCGGCCGAATACCGGAAGCCTTGGCGCGCGCGCGCGACATGCAGAAGAGCCACCCGAAGGAAATTGCCGGGCACCTGCTCGAAGGGGATATTCAGGTTGCACAGCGGGCTTGGCCGCAAGCTGCCGCAGCTTACCGTGCCGGCTTGAAGGTCGCGGCATCCGCCGATCTGACAGGGCGTTTGCATGCCGTGCTGTTCGCGGACGGCAAGGGTGCCGAGGCCAAGCAGCTTGCGGATGCCTGGATCAAGGCGCATCCCAAGGATGACGTATTTCGCTTATTCATTGCCGACTCGGCCAACAAGCGTAAGGACTACCCTGCCGCCGTGGCGCAATATCGTGCCCTGCTGAGCACTCAACCCAACAATCCCGTCCTGCTGAACAATCTGGCCTGGTCGCTTGGCAGAATGGGCGATCCCAAGGCCATCGAGCATGCCGAGCAGGCCAACAAGCTGGCGCCCAACCACCCAGCGATCATGGACCCGCTGGGCCGGCTGCTTGTCGATAAAGGCAATGTGGAGCGCGGACTTGACTTGCTGGGCAAGGCCGTCGCCCTGGCGCCGCAGGCGGCGGATATCCGCCTCAACCTCGCCCGGGGCCTGATCAAGGCAGGAAAGAAAGCGGAAGCCAAGCAGGAACTCGAGACGCTGGCCAAGCTTGGCGACAAGTTTCCTGGTCAGGCAGAGGTTTCTGAGCTATTAAAGAGTTTGTAGGCTTCGCGGAATCATTATGGCGACGATGGGACGGCCGGGCGGAAAATTTCAATGCGGCAGATTTCGGCTTGCGGCGGCGCTAGTCCTATTTTGCGCCGTCCCGCCAGCGCCGACTTTTGCGGCCGAACCCCCAAGTGCGGACGAGTTGCGTGTGCTGCGCGAACAGGCCCGCGCCTTCGAACATGGCGAGGGTGTTCCCAAAGATACTGGCCAGGCGGTCAAACTTTATTGCGACGGGGCGCGGGCTGGCGATCTGGAAGCCCAGTACAACTTGGGCTGGATGTACGCCAATGGCCGAGGTATGCCGCGCGACGATGCCTTGGCGGCTTTCTTTTTTCATCTCGCCGCTTCGCAAGGCCATACCCAGTCATTGCGAATGCTGCGCTTTGTCGGGCCGGCAGCAACGGAGCCGCCGCCGTGCATGCAGGAACCCAAGGTACCAGATCCGCACGGTGACGCCACCGACATCGAATTTAGCACCGAGAAGCAACGGCTGATGGCGGAGTTGGTGCGTCGTCTGGCGCCCGAATACGGCATCATCCCACGGCTGGCACTGGCCGTGGCAAGCACCGAGTCGAACTTCAATCCGGTGGCCGTCTCGCACAAAAACGCGCAGGGCCTGATGCAACTGATCCCGGAAACCGCGGCACGCTTCAATGTGCGCAAGCCCTTCGACCCGGAACAGAATGTGCGCGGCGGGCTGGCCTACCTGCGTTGGCTGTTGGCCTATTTCAGAGGCGACGTGGCGCTGGTCGCGGCGGGCTACAACGCCGGCGAAGGTGCGGTGAACCGCTACCGCGGCATTCCACCCTATCCTGAAACTCGCCACTACGTTAAGCGCATCCTCGAAGTGTTTCGCCATCAGGAACACCCCTTCGACGCCGCCATTACCGATCCTTCGCCTGAACTGGAGAAAATTCTCCACCGCAAGCTGCGCGTCAAGTCATGATCGACCGCATGTTTAAAGGCATGGCCGTAGCGCTGTTGGTCGGCATGCTGCCACTGCTGGCTGTTGGCATTGCCGCCGCCGCCCTGCCGGAAACCATTGTTCGAGTCAAACCATCGGTCGTCGTCGTCGGCACTTTCAGTAAATTGCGCAGCCCGCAATTCCTCATGCGCGGCACCGGTTTCGCCGTCGGGGACGGCAGTCTGATCGCCACCAATGCCCACGTTATTCCAAGGTTTGAGGGTGGGGACACTCAAGAAATTCTGATGGTACTGACGCGCAACGGGGCCGAGGTTCGCCCGCAGGAGGTGCGCTTATTGGTAAGTGACACCGAGCACGATCTGGCCGTGTTGCGCATGACCGGCCCACCCCTGCCGGCCTTGGTGCTGCGGCCATCCGAAGCGGTCCGCGAAGGCCAGGCCGTCGCATTTACCGGGTTCCCGATTGGCGGCGCCCTGGGTTTTTCGCCGGTGACACATCGCGGCGTCATTTCGTCGATCACACCGATTGTTCTGCCCGGCGGCAACGCGCGGGAACTCAAGGACAAGTCAATCCGCCGCCTGCGCAGTGGCGCTTTTCCCATCTTTCAACTGGATGCCACCGCCTACCCCGGCAACAGCGGCGGCCCGCTCTATGACGCCGAGAGTGGCGAAGTGCTTGGCATCATCAACATGGTATTCGTGAAAGCGACCAAGGAAGCCATACTGGAAAAACCCTCTGGCATCAGTTATGCAATTCCGGCCAGCCATCTCATCGAACTGCTGGGTAAGGTCGGCCCCTGAGAAATCAGCAGCTGCGGCTCTTGTTCTTGTACAGCCGTATGAATGCCTTGCGCCCCAGATGCCAGGCGAGCAAGCGTAAGGGCATGCGTAGGTAGTGCCCCCGCAGGTAAAGCAGGCCTCTGGCCAGGAACGACCGGTAGCCACTGCACAAGGGATGGTCAGGCAGGAAGCCCGGAAGGTACATGACATCGCGCAGACTAGCCAGGATCGGCGACTGTTTCACCGAGGTCTTTGCCTGTTCGGGGATGCGGGTGCCAAGAAATCGTTCCAGATAGCGAAAAGCCAACCGCAAAGGCCATTCCAGGTCGAGTTCCTTCGCGCGCTCGGGCAATGTCGTCCAAAATGACGCATCGTTCTCGGCATATTCCTGAACCAGCGCATCAAGATCGAACAGGTCGCGCAATCCATTGTTGAGTTCACCTTCATGAAAGAGGTGGGTCGCGCAGTGGATGACCATGTCGCAAGGTGACAGCACGTGGAATGGCGCCTCCGGGAGGGCCAGGGATGCCGCGAGCAACTTCTCCGCCGAAGGGTGGTTGCGCGCAGTAAGCGGCAGGATGTTGTGGTGAACATCGACAACAGTACCCCGCTTGATATTGACCATCGGCGGCAGTTCGTGCATCCATCGCCGGTAGTATCTATTGTCGTAGGCATCCACATGTCCGGCGCTCCAGCCATGCAGCATCAGCGCCGCCTCGACCTCGTTGATTCGTGTTGCGGGCACCAGGATATCAACGTCCCCGTAGAGCCGCCCGGTCGCCGCCTGCAGACCGGCCATCGAATAGGCCGCCCCTTTGAGCAATACGATTGGAATACCCAGAGCACTAAGCGCTGTGCCGATATGCCGCGTTTCCCATATGACAGCTCTGCGCTGATGTTGTGCGAGCGCCGACGCCGCAATCAGGTGCGGACGGACAGGGGCAGGCAGTTTATTCAGCACACCTGCCTGATCAATCCCCTCGGCCAGACGACTGATCAAGTTTGCGCGCCGTGCGAGTCTGAGCAGATCGTCCCACGACCGCAAGTCGAGCGTGACGGCCATGGCTGGCGTGCGCACCGCATCCAGCAATAACTTGCCGCAACTCTGGGTCATTGCGCCTCGGCGGAGCTTTGCTGCCCCTGTGCGTTTAACCCGCTTGTAGCTGCCAACCACTCGAAAACCTCCAGCGCATCTTCAAGCCGGCTATAGATGAAGTCATAACAACTGCATTGATCGAGCAGCCGGGCTATCGCGTCGAATCCTGGTTCGCCAAGGGTGCCGTAATTAAAGGCGTTCTCCGCCAGTGGCATGAATGTCTGTGTCTTCGAGCGCGGCGTGAGCAACGGATCTGCATCGGGAACATATTTCGGAAAAACGACCCAGCGCGGCTCTGCCTTGTCGGCCATGCGGCGGACGCTATCCACAGGCGGGCACAGATGTGCGACCCGCCCCTTTTGCGTGTCATAGCTTTCAGGCGACCAGATGGCGGTCGGTGCGAATTTGCGCATCAGGTCGATCGACGCATTCTTCAGGTTGATCGGTCGCGCAAGCGCATTGGCGCAAAGGGAATTCGGATCGAGCAGCGTCAATTCATCGGACAACAAACGCCAGCCGCGCAAGGCAAGGGCAGCACACAGCGTGCTTTTCCCGGAGCCCGGTGGTGCCGGAAGGATGACCGCAAGGCCGTCGCGCTCAAGCGATGCGGCGTGAAGGGTGAACCACTGGTGGCAAGAGGCTGCGATGGTCCAGTTCATTCCCCACTCGAGCAGGGCCGGCGCCTGATCCCGCGGTAAAGGTTCAAAGGGCGGCTCACCGTCAATAAAAAACTCCGCTTGCGGACGAAACCAGCGGCGCAGATTAAGCGGTGCGCGCACTTCGACATGAAAATCGGAAAATTCCGGCGCGATCTGGCATGGGTGTCCAGAATAAAGCGCATGAATCGAGCGTGCTACATCCTCGAAATCACTTTGAATCCTGAACAGGAGCGGACCCGTCCGCACGGCAAAGACACCCTGCTTCAGGGCATCGTGCAATTGTTGCAGGCTGAGATCTCCAACAACAACTGCGGTTTCTTCTTTCACGATGGCGGGGCGGCAGGTAGTTTCAGCTTCTCCAGACGTCGTCTGGCATCATCGAGTCGGGACGAAAGATTTTCATCGGATATTACAGGAAGCCGAAGCTTTTCAATCACGGCTGGCGACACCTGCAGGCCAGACAGAAACAACACTGCTGAAAAAGTGTCCAGAATATGCGTGTCGCCACTGAAGCGATCGAATACCGCGCACCCATCGGGCCAAGTATGAAATGCATAACGCTCCTCCATGGCTGGAAAAGCGGGCAACTCACCCATCAGCTTATGATGCCGTTATTGAGCAGGTAATTCTTGATTTGGGTACCGTTCCACTGGACGTTTGCAGTGGGCACGTAATATCCCTTCGTCGCCCATTCGGCCCAGATGGATGTAATTCCTTGCGGTGTCATGGCCAGGGGTGAAATCGACGAGCTGCCGCCACCGAGGCAATTAAGATAGGCGCCGATCAAATGGAACGCCATCTTTTCAGGATCCTCGTTACCAAGCAAGTTCATCACCTCCAGCATCGTCTTGCTAACCACGATGTTATTAACTATTTTCGTTAATACGGTGCCCGTCCTGGTACCTTGCGCAAAAGTTGGATGGAAGGGCGTACTCGGGGAGATAGGCCAGGAGTAGGCGGGAATGCCGGGGCTGGTCTGCGCTGAATAATTCCCCGGCGATTGCGCCCCCGTGCATTGCCCATACTTGTCTTGCTGCGAAATACTTGTATTCTTCGACAGCGAACGCGATGGCGTGAAGCAGGTAACACCTAAAGCAGGCTGGCTCAGCATTGTCAGAATAACAGGGGCAACCGCAGACCCGGCCCCCAAGAAACGCCGCCGCCCAGCCTTCGACACGGACGGGTTATCGTCGTGCGGTAACTTGGTTGATTCGGTCGGTGTGTTCATCACTAATCCTTAGCATGCCAACTTCAGCTTTCAGTCTGGGCGGCGCCGGCGCAAACCAATAATCCCCGCTATCGCCGTGCCAAAGAGCAACAGGGCAGCTGGTTCGGGCACCTTCCCGCCGTTTGAGGCTGTATTGCCGGCAACGGCAAAAATCTTCACATAATCATTGCTATCACCGCAAGCACCACCGGTGCAAGCACCACCAAAAGTCGAATTGTAGGCAGCGATCATCCAGTAACTAGATGACAGGGTAGTTCCCAGATTCAAACTAGGTGTAGTCAGAGATGTACTTACAGGCACGTTCGCATATTGACCCACGAGCGACCAGCCATTAGCGAGCAGAGTACTGTAAGTAGAACTACTCGACACCGGAGTGCCCGTACCGGTGTAAGCAAGAACGGACAGATCGCTATCGTATCCGCCATTCCACCCGATATCCAGCCACGACAAGGTTACCTTGCTGCCAAAACTCAGCACGATCGACTCTTTAGCATCCTTGTTATCCACCGCATGATTGGGTGAGTTGCAGGTCGGATCGCCGGGTGTCGGACTGCATATCCCAAACCCGGAACCGCTGTACCAAGTCATATCAGGCAAACCGCTACCGCTGGTCGCCACCAGCGCAGTAGTGTTGCTCGAAGCCGAGTAACCCATTGCGGATGCTGTCCCGGGAAGATTGGAACCCGTCGGCGTGCCGTTAAGCGTCCATGTCCAATCGACCGCTGCATGAGCACTCATGCTTGCCAACGCCATTCCGACAACCACCACCATGCACGAAAGTCTGGATTTCATGACTTTTTCCTTCTCAGAGTACCATTTGCCATTAATCATGCAATAAACGGGCCATAATAAATTATTCTTTTAATATAGTTAGTTAGATATCGTCTCGAACCATGACTGTAAAAAATCCCGACAGATAAAAGCGACCTTCATCTACCCAATTCCTTTTCCAGCTTCCTCGCATCCTCGATTCCTTCAAACGCGACACGGGCCTTCAATGCCTCGGCAAGCTCTTCTCTGGCTTCTGCCTTGCGGCCACTCTTGTCGAGTGCAACCGCAAGGTGATAACGAATTTCAGGATTGCCCGGGGCGCGCAAACGGGCATCGCGCAACAGTTGCAGCGCGCGACCGGTTTCGCCAGTCTGAAGCAGAATCCAACCCAATGTATCAATAGCATAGGAGTTGCCGGGGTTTTTGGCAACCGCCTGCTCCGCGATCCTGGCGGCAGCGGGGTCTTTCAGGCGATGCATCACGTTGGCTAGATTGTTGAGTGCCACGCCATCATCCGGGGTAATTTTGAGCAGATTTTCATAGGCCGTTCGGGCAGCCGCAAGTTTGCCGGTCCGAAAGTAACCTTCCGCCAGCGCCTTCAGTACGGATGTATCTTGCGGGTGGGATTTCATCCATTGTTCGGCTAGTTGCAGGGACGACTTGTCGTCCTTGCTGGCAAGGGCGCGGAATAGTCGCAGCAAGGTGTCGGTGGATGGTTCCGTCTGATGCGCGCGCCGATAGGCTTCCTGTGCCTCCGTGATTTGCCCGCGAGCCTGGGCGATGTCGCCCAGCAGGCTGTAACCGATGGCCCGTTTGGGATATTTCGCCACGATATCGCGCGCGCGCTTTTCGGCCTTGGCCGCCTCTCCTTGGCGCAATTCGACTTCGGCCATCAGCACCTGGGCGGGGAAAAAGTCCGGCTGGCCGGACAGTGCCTTTTCGAGACTGTAGGCAGCGCCGGCAGGATGGTTTGCGGCCAGCTGCAGCAGGGCGATCTGTACTTGAACTGCGGGGTTGAACTCCGCGACTCGCGTGGCGGTCGACAAGGTATTTTTTGCGCCGGCATTATCGTTGTTTGCCAGTTGCACCCTGGCAAGAATTATCAACACCGACAAGTCTTCCGGTGCCTTGGACGAGGCAACCTTGGCCGCATCCAAGGCTGGCCCGGGTTTTCCATGGCGCATATGAAAGTCGGACAAGGCAAGCGCCCAGCGTACTTCTTTGGGGCCGGCGCTATCGGCGGCCTTTTCCAGCCAACGCTGGGCTTCGGGAAGCTGGCCGCGCTGCTCCGACAGGGCGCCCATTTCAAACATGGCTTCAGTGTTTTTGTCGTCGGCCCTGAGAATGGTGTCCAGACGGAGAGCGGCGGCGTCAAATGCTTTTTCGGCAATCTCGATGCGCGCCAAGTTGAGCTTGGGCGACACCAGCTTGTTGTTCAGCTTGATGGCCTGCTCGAAGGCTTTTCTGGCGGCGGCCTGGCTGCCCGCGTGCCTTTTCGTGA
>Ga0180012_1000618_pt1 | contig 10687 bp, 8 predicted proteins | sample KR11_S2_MetaG_FD_122243 | JGI IMG/M metagenome (GOLD analysis project Ga0180012, IMG submission 122243) | Groundwater microbial communities from the Olkiluoto Island deep subsurface site, Finland - KR11_S2_MetaG | ecosystem: Environmental > Aquatic > Deep subsurface > Groundwater | place...
AAAACCTTTACACTGTCATTGCGAGGAGCGAAGCGACAAAGCAATCTCAACAAGGCCTACAAACTACACCACGGGATTGCTTCGCTAACGCTCGCAATGACAACTTTTTAATGAAACGCTATAATAGGTTGTGAAAGATGGCTTAGAAAGACAGGCCCTGCAATTATAACAATTCTTTTTGAATGCATTTGTATGCTTAAAGAACTTTCCATTAAAAATTTTACAATAATTGAAAATCTTCATATACGCTTTTCAGACGGTCTAACCATATTAAGTGGTGAAACCGGTGCTGGAAAGTCTATTATAATAAATGCCGTGAATTTCTTATTGGGAAGCAGAGCATCAACAAAACTCATTAGAACCGGCGCTGAAACTGCTGAACTCGAGGCACTGTTTAAAATAACTCCGGAAAGCAAAGCTTTTAAAATCCTTGATGAACAAGGTTACAAAGCATCTGAAGAATTATTGATAAGAAGAATTATTTCCAGCGGAGACCGGCACAGAATTTACATAAACGGACATCTTGCAACCATCCAGATGCTGAGCCAGGCAACTGAAAATCTGGCAAGCATATCCGGGCAGCATGCCCATCAGGGTCTTCTAAAAGAAGATCTTCAACTTATGATTATTGATCAGTTCGGCGGTCTAACACCTATACGTGCCCGAATTTACAGCCTCTTTAATGAAATTGTTCCATTGATTCAAAAACTTCGCAAACTTAATAATATAAAAGACAGGCAGGCAGAACATATTAATTTGCTGGAATTTCAAAAAAAAGAAATTTTGGACGCTTCTATAAAACCTGGAGAAGATGCCTCCCTTGAACAGGAAAGAATAAGATTAAAAAATGGGGAAGAGCTTTACAGGGCGGTTTACAGCAGCATTGAAGAGCTTTACAGTGCAAACGGAGCTATAGTTGAAAGGCTTGTAGAGGTGAAAAAGAATCTTGACAGGGCAAGTGAAATAGATCCCGACCTGTCATCAAAAGCAAAAGACCTGAACGAGGCTTGTTTTCGAATAGAGGATATAGCTGAGGAGCTTAGAACTTACCTAAAAATTATCACATTGGATGATAAACACTTGGAAGAAGTGGAATCACGCCTGGATATCCTAACAAGATTTAAGCGCAAATATGGTGGAACCCTTGAAGCAGTAATTGAACATCTTAAAAATATAGACCTCGAACTCTCTGGAATTGAAAACATATCCGACCAAATAAATGATACTGAAACAAAGCTTTCAGAATTGCATGGGAAATTATCAAAGTCAGCGTTAGATCTTTCATCTAAAAGATCGCAAACCGCAAAATTACTTGCAAAAAAAGTTGAAGAGGAGCTTGTCTCACTTCGAATGTCCGGGACCAAATTTAAGATATCTTTACAAACAATTCCGGCAAGCGACAAGTCAGATCCCAACCTTGTTGTCAACGGAAATACAATAACTGAAACGGGAATTGACAATGCAACTTTTTTGATGGCTCCTAATGTGGGAGAAGACCTTAAACCTATGGCAAACATAGCCTCTGGAGGTGAACTTTCAAGGGTTGTGCTGGCCCTAAAGGCTATATTGGCCGAGAAAGGCTCGGTAGAAACTCTCGTCTTTGATGAAGTGGATGCCGGAATCGGAGGAAGTGTGGCCGAAGCTGTCGGCAGAAAACTTTCAAATCTCGCCCGCTATCATCAAATAATCTGCATTACACATCTGCCACAGATAGCTAAATTCGGCGATAATCATTTTAGTATAACAAAAAAAGTGTCGCAAGGCAGAACTACAACTTCGATCAACCCTCTAAACGAAAAAGATCGCGTAAAAGAAATTGCCAGAATGTTAGGCGGTATGGAAATTACAAAGACAACTCTTGATCATGCACGTGAAATGCTTAAAACCTGACTATGAATTATTATAGCATTCCCCCATTACTGACGTTAATTTGCTTTTTAGGGCTTGCCACTCTAACCGCACTGCGTGGACGAAATATGGCAGTTGGGCAGTTGGTGGGCAGTTGGGGGACAGGTGATGAGGGGATGGTTGACAAAACATTTCATTCAGCCATTCTCGCCTTAAACTTTTTTCATATAAGTATAAGCCTTAGGAATCGGGCTGTAGAACATCTGCCCGTGGGTATTTTCATCCAGCGCGCCGCTTTCCTCAAGCGCTTTCACAACTCTTTCGATCTGTTTTTCCGAGATAATCATCTCGCTGATCTCACGAGCCGGAGATATTTTACTGGATTCTGATTTCTTTGTACTGCGGTATTTTAATTTGCTTATTGTTGCCCCTCCAGCGCCGGCATCCATGGCCGCCTTTATTAAATCCGTGGCGCGTCCTTCATCACAAATCAGGGTAAAATTCACAAGATCCTTTAAATATTTTATTTTTTTACCGGCTGCTGGATATTTAGAGAATTCACGCCGACGCCATCTAGTGTCTCCCTTTATTTCATCGATTACTGTAACCATCTGTTCAATGCTTGCTGCCTGGCGGCTCAATCCCACATAAGCTTTCATATTGACCGATCCCATTTTTATGGGATAAAGATAAATAAAACCCTTTCCCGGCTGATCTAACGCCCCAATATCTATCATCATTTCCATCACTTTTTCTACATTATGAGACGTAGTCACCAAATTCACAATTTCTTTTTCGGCAGGAATAGCGACTCTCCAGAGCCCGATCTTATCTCTGAAACCAGTTCCAATACCTAAAGTAATTGCCGGAACTCCGCTACCCGTTTCCAATCCAACCCTCCCCAAAATGTCGCCTTCTCCACTATGTGCAATGCAGCAGATGCCGGCCAAATCGCTTAATAATTTTCTATTTTCAATTTCGATATTCGGGATTTTATTTTCCTGGCATAGTTCATGTGCCTTAATCAATGTAACCTCTTTGCTGAAAACCGTACCTCTTCCAGGTATATTTAACCGGCCTTTTTTAATTATAAAACTTATAATGGTCTGCTCTATTTCCGAGGAGACTAAAAATGTAATGATGGTGATGGGATCATACATAAGGGATTTACCGGTTCCAAGCATTTTAAACAGGCCCTTCCTCTCCTGCAACAGGATCCTTCGCCCTGCTATCGAATTGCTATATTCCATGCCTATGGATTCCAGATCTTCAAGGAGGGCTGATGCTATTTCCTTATTGGTAAAAATCGTAATCTCAATGGCCTTTTTATCAATATCCATTAAATGAATTATCCTTTAAGCGCTTTCCTGTTGCATAGCCTTTCTTTTCTTGTTTACGTAAAGCCCAACCGTCAACACTGCCAGTATCGGGCAAACCGATGCCAGGGATAATATACCAAAACCCTCTACCACATTCACCTGTTTGCCAATCCCCAATCCAACGGCAAGCACTAAAGGTACAGTGATCGGTCCTGTTGTAACTCCTGCACTATCCCATGCTATATTCACAAATTCCTCAGTAGATATTTTTGTAATAATCAGGAGTAGAAGGTATGGCGGAATTAACAGATATACCAAAGGCACATTCCAGATAATTTTTACCACACCGAGAAGCATACCAATGCCCACGCCGGAAGCCACAGTCCGTATTAAAAGCGATTTTTCAAATGTTCCTACGGTTAATTCCTCTACTTTTAAGCCCAGCGCATTTAATGCGGGTTCAGCTAAAGTCGCACCATAACCCATGATAAAAGCAAATAATAATACCACCAAAAAACCCAATATTCCCTTCTCCTCTCCAAATAACGGTCCTTTTGTAGGCGTATAGATGTATTGCTTGTTTGAAGCATCGTAAGCGCTCTGAACAAAGGGAATAGGCACATACTCATTTTTAATATTAGCATGGAAAAATTTTTCTTTTTCGCCATTCGGCTTTATGGCGGACTGGACAATATCCTCATTAAAATTGATAATGGTCTGCCTTTCATTAATTAAAGAAATCTTTGTAAATGAAGAAGGGATATTACTGCCCACGCTATTGCCGAGTTTTGATAATCCGAGTTCAATTCCAACATTAAACAGGCACATGCCAACAACAGCCAGAATAATTCCCAGTATAATTTCATCTGGTCTTGGAAGCTTGTCACGTAAAACTAAAAATAAGACCAGAAAAAAGAATATGGTAAGCGGTATGATCGCTTGAACAGCGGCTTTGCCATTACGCAACAAAACATCAACCGGACTGGTTTTTATATTTTTAACACCAGAATAGTTTTTTAATGCCTCTTTAAGGGCATTGGGCTCGCAAAAAATAGCGAGCCTTTGCGATTCTATACCTTTTTGAACAGCCCAATTTTTCAAAAGTTCAATATCTTCTTTTCCAAAAACAGATTTTCTTAAAATCGGATCTTTTTTCAGCTTGCCAATAAATTCGAGCATTTTTTCCTGGCTGCCGTCAAAAAGAGCAATTTGACTGTTTGCTTGGGCGTTTTGCAAGGCATATCCAATCATCTCATTTTTGTCATTAAACAAATTCAATGTCTTAGATCGATTTTCTCTGGCAAAAAATTTGGCCTCTTCTGTAGGATGAGGGACTATGTTGAGATAAAAAGCGCCTAAAGACAGTACTGCTAAAATCGGAAATAACGATGCAAGCGTTACTACGCCTAAACCCGAAGATTCCGAAGTTCCGCCGCTTGCAATTCTACAGATACCGATGCCCAGTGCCAGGACAAGGGGAACTGTTACAGGTCCAGTGGTGACAGCCCCGCAGTCCCACGCCAGGCCTGTTAAGAATTTCATATTGGGCTGAAAAAGCGACCAAAAAGAAAAAGCTGAAAGTATGCCAACCAAAATATAAATAAAAGGCTTTAATGACCAGCCATATAAAAATCTGAGCATACCGAACAACACAGCGATGCCAACACCCACGCTTACTGAATACACAAGATAATTGGAATATTTATTTAAAATCAGAAAAAGTAAGGGCGCATCCCAGGCCTTTACATATGCGCCGGCAGCTTTTAATATGCCGATAGCGGGTTCGGCAAAAGTTGCACCTATGCCCAAAATAAAAGCAAAGGTTAATATAATGGGCAGCTTGGTTTTTTGTGGCAGTTTAATCCCAATAACCTCGCCTAAAGGCATTAAACCTAAAAAGAGCCCTTCCATAAAAAAGGCCAGGCCAAGAACTACCACAGAAATTCCTGTTGCAACGATCGCAGCTTCACTGATAGCAATATTTAAAACAATAGTTTGAAAACAAATTAAATAAATGACTATAAGCGCTACGGATTGAACCTGTGCCATTATTCGCTTTTTTACATAAGGAACTAATAATCCAATTTTTTGGTTAATGCTTATTTTTTCTATTGATTGCTGCGTAGAAGCCATTATTTCCCTGAAGCGAATATATCTTTAAAAAGCTAAAGTGTTACGAGTTTGTAAATTTCTGATAATAAGAACACGTTTATCAAATACACCATTCCCCATCATCTTGCAACATCAGTCTTCATCTACTAAACCTCACAATTCCGCCCTTGCCTTCGGCTAATACTTTTGTTAAAATCTGACCATGAATTATTATAGTATTCCCCCATTACTGACTTTGATCTGCTTTTTAGGCCTCGCCGCTCTAACCGCACTGCGCGGTCGAAAGACAAAGATCAACATTCTGTTTTTACTGATCTGCCTGCTTGGATCCTTTCTTTATATTGACATACTTTTTGCCTGCAATGTTAAATCATCTGAAACAGCGCTGAAGATCAGCCGTATAGATCATTTCTTCATAATATATCTTATCCCTCTGTATATACAGTTTTTCCATGCTTATCTTGGTGTTCAGGATCGAAAGTGGCTTGTCCGGATTTCTTATGTCCTTACATTCATCCTTATGTGCTTTACCCCCACCTCGCTTTATATTGAGTCCATGCATAAGTGTTCATACGGTTTTTTTGCAAAAGCCGGAATACTTTATCCTATCTTCGGGCTGGGAAGCGTGTTCGTTACGATATATGCCCTGATACTTATATATAATAAAATACACAGCGAAAAAAACAGCATTCAAAAAAACAAGCTTAAGTATATTTTCGCTGGATTTGGAATCATGGGGCTTATGAACGGACTTAATGTTCTACCCATCCTTGGTTATCCTGTATATCCGCCGGGCAATTTTAGTTTTATTCCCCTTATGATTTTTGCAATAGGACTGTTTAAACACGATCTGCTCGATATGGGGATATTAATCAAAAAGAGTCTTCTTTATTCTGTGCTTACCGCTTTACTTACATGTATATACGCCCTCATAATTATGGTGGCAAACAGGCTGTTTAAGGGGTACGATTTTTCAGATTCAATATATTTTCCCATACTTTTTGTTATATTTATTATCCTGGTTTTTGGCCCTCTAAAAACAAAAGTTCAGGAGCTTATTGATAACATATTTTTTAAAGGCAAATACGATTACCAGAAAACAATAAAAAATGTCAGTTCTATGATTACATCGGTTCTGGATATCCATGAAATTGCAAAACGCCTTATGGATACCGTTGTCAATGCAATGCTGGTTGATAATTGTGCTCTTTTTTTACGCGACAAGACAAACTCTGATTTTATAAATTTTGCTACCCGGGGAAAATATTTTAATCAAATCCATTCGATATCCATGACAGACAGTTCTCCTCTGGTAAAATTTATGAAAGAACACCGCCAGCCGGTTATAAAGAAAAATTTAATAGACCGGACAAAAGAACCTGAAATCGAGAGAGTGTTGTCTGACATGAATATGGTGTATGCGGAAATAGCCCTTCCTCTGATCTTTGAGAATACATTAAGCGGTTTTATTATTCTTGGTGAAAAACTCTCCGGAGATCTTTTTTCATCAGAAGATCTCGATCTTCTTGAAACACTTGCCAGCCAGTCTTCCCTGGCAATAGAGAACGCTCAATCATACAAGGTCATTGATGACCTGAATAAAAATCTTGAAAAAAAGGTTGGAGAAAGAACACATGAACTTAAGCAAGCCCTGTATGAAAAAGAACGTACCCAGGAACAGTTAATACAGTCGGAAAGCCTTGCGGCAATCGGCCAGCTCGTAGCAGGAACCGCTCATGAGCTGAACAATCCGCTTGCAAGCGTTACAAGCCTGATACAGTCCACGATTGAAGATCTGTCTCAATGGGATAATAATAGTCCGCCCGACGAGAATCTTATAGATGATCTTAAATTTGCGGACAAGGAGCTGGGAAGAGCAAAGTCAATTGTATCAAGCCTGCTTGGACTATCCAGGCAGACCCAGACATATTCGGAAGCAGTTAACATAAATTCCGTATTAAATGACGCTTTAAGAGTGCTGCATAACCAATACAAACATCTCGATATAAACATAGTGCAAGATTTTGCGGAAGATCTGCCTGAAATACAGGGGAATTTCGCCAATCTCGGCCAGGTTGCAATCAATATTATTCAAAATGCCATACAGTCTGTTATAGACAAGAAAGGAACAATTAATCTTACAACCAGATTTGATAAAGATACAAAACAGGTTGTTTTTGAATGCAGAGATAACGGACCGGGCATTCCTGAATCCATAAGGCAGGACATTTTTAAACCCTTTTTTACTACAAAAGAGGTTGGAAAGGGAACCGGTCTTGGGCTTTATATCTGCCACGAAATTATACAAAGACATGGGGGCACTATAACGGTTGAAAAATCTGACGGCGAGGGTGCTAAGTTCATTGTAAAACTACCGGTTAATGCCTGACGACTTCGTAAATCCCGAGTTTATACTCTTAGCCATTTCTTTGTTTTGCGACTAAAAACAGTTGCCTTTCTTGTCTGAATATCATAAATTATTTCTCAAGAGGTGATTTATGAGTCGTAAGGATAAGTTATTATTAAAATTGCAGCAACGTCCAAAGGACTTTACATGGGATGAGCTTTCGGTACTTTTAAAATCGCTTGGGTATAAACAAGCGAAGTCTGGTAAGACAGGCGGCTCCCGAAGACGTTTTATTCATCCTACGGCTGCTACCATTACTTTGCATAAACCTCACCCCAATAACATTATCAAAATGTATATTATTGATGATATCCTTGAACTTCTTAAAAAGGAGGAGATGTTATGAAAGATATGATGACTTACAAAGGATATTATGGTTCAGTTCATTATAGCGATGAGGATCGAATTTTTCATGGGAAGATAGAATTTATTCGCAGCCTCGTTAGCTATGAAGGCAGTGATGTTGACAGTTTATGCGAGGCATTTGAAGATGCGGTAGATGATTATTTAGATCTTTGCACCAAAGAAGGAAAAATCCCTGAAAAACCGTTTAAAGGTAGTTTTAATGTTAGAACCGGAAGTGATCTTCATCGCGAAGCAGCTTTATTAGCCAAAGCCAAAGGAACCACGCTTAATACTGTAGTAACTGAAGCTCTTGAGAAATATCTATCTGCTTGATATCCAGTGACAAATTTGGATAGCAGCTATCACATGTGAGCGCATATTTTCGATAATATGGCTGTATACAAAGGCATTTACGGACACCAGCGTTATGTGCCTTGTGATATGATAACAAGGTGTTATGAACCAAGGGAAGAGAAAGTGGCATTTACCGAAATAGAGACACACAAGATAAGAAAGCTGGTCGGGATGCTTTGTCAAAAAAGATCGCCTGAGCATATCAGAGATAAATTGCGCTGTGAATATAGGATTCAAAATCAGGACGTAATCATATTTGAAGTCAGGCCTCAATGGAATAATCCATCCGAAGAAACCTGGGCTCCCTTTGCCAAACTCAAGTTCATCAGGAGTAAAAACCACTGGAGGCTTTTCTGGCAAAGAGCAGATATGAAATGGCACAAGTATGGCCCACTTGATTCGTCCCGAAGTCTTGAGGAGCTGGTGGCAGAAATCGATGCTGATACACACGGTTGCTTTTTCGGATGAGGAATTCATAACATAAAGAGTGTATTCTAAATATGAGCATACCTGACAAAATCATAAAATTGATTGAGTCTTTCGATTATAACTTAGAAATGTACAAGAAAGGCTCATAAATGGGAAATGGGGTCTATGGGTTAGACCCTTGTTGTTAATTAGTCAAGATTCAAGGCGGCATGGAAGTTTAAGAATAAAGATAAAAAATATTGAAATAAGAGAAAATAGGTTGCTTATGGGTCAAACGTAGACCCCTTGCCTCGGTAGCGTCAGCGGAAAGGTTGAAAAAGGAATGCTGGTGCTCAGAGGCATTTGTATACCTTGCGGCGGATCGGTTGCCCGTGTCTTAGAAGACACATAGGGAGAACTGAAAACCATTTTTTTTCGAGCAAAGATTTTAAAACTTTAAATGTGAAGGCCGTTCCATTGCGTCCCCATAAAAAGGAAGTATTTGAGAGGTTTGCATTTTAACAGATAGAAAACTATGAATAAAAAATTTAATGAATTAACCCTTGATGATCTGGAACGGCACCTCTGGGAAGCTGCACATATAATCACAGGACCCATTGATGCTTCAGACTACAAGACCTATATTTTTCCGATTCTGTTCTTTAAACGCGTCTGCGATGTTTATGATGAAGAATTTGACGAAGCTTTGGCCTTTTATAGTGATGAAGAAATGGCTCGTGCTCCGGAACAGCATCGCATTGAAGTGCCGAAGGGATGCCATTGGAAAGATGTCATTGCTGCGACCAAGGATGTTGGGAAGATACTGAAAGTCGCTTTCCTTTGCATCGAAAAATCAAATGACCAACTGTACGGAATTTTTGGTGATGCACAATGGACAAATAAAGATCGACTTCCTGATCATCTGTTGCTTCAGCTTTTAAACCACTTCAACAAAGTCAATCTGGGTGTAAAAAGTGTTCGGGATGATGATATGGGCCGAGCATATGAATACTTGATAAAACGCTTTGCTGACAAGGCTAATAAAAAGGCTGGTGAATTTTATACACCACGGTCAATCGTAAGACTCATGGTGAATGTTCTTGATCCGCAGCCTAAAGAGACTGTGTATGATCCTGCCTGTGGTACCGGTGGTATGCTGCTTGAGACAGTACTTCATGTAAAGGAGCAAGGTGGTGATCCCCGTCTTTTAACGCTAAAAGGTCAGGAAAAAAACCTTACCACCGAGGCTATTGCCCGGATGAATCTTTACCTCCACGGCATGGAGGATTTTGAGATCAGGCGCGGCGACACATTACGAGACCCCAAATTTTTAACACTTGATCATCTTGAACAATTCGATTGCGTGATAGCAAATCCACCATTTAGTTTAAAAGAATGGGGACATGACAAGTGGAGTTCTGACCCGTTTAATCGTCATACCTTTGGATTGGCCCCTAAAAAAAATGGTGACTTTGCGTGGGTCATGCATATGCACACCTCCATGAAGGAATCTACCGGACGGATGGCCGTTGTGCTGCCGCATGGCGTTTTATTCAGGTCCGGTGCAGAGGCTAAAATCCGTAAAAAACTTTTGGATATCGGCGCAATTGAAACCATTATCGGGCTTGCGGGCAATCTGTTTTACGGCACAGGTATACCCGCCTGTATTCTTATCCTTCGTAAAACAATGCGAAAGAAAGCGCCGGTTCTCTTTATCAATGCTGAAGAGATTTACACCAAAGGCCGCGCTCAAAATACCATGACCACAGCTCAGGCTGATGGGATATACGGGATCACTACTGTCCGGTTTAAACTTTCAGAGTATCAATTAAGTGTTTGAAACTATATGACATATTGACAAAATTAAAAGGGATCGATTTGAATTTGCCCTAAA
>Ga0180012_1000620_pt1 | contig 10674 bp, 11 predicted proteins | sample KR11_S2_MetaG_FD_122243 | JGI IMG/M metagenome (GOLD analysis project Ga0180012, IMG submission 122243) | Groundwater microbial communities from the Olkiluoto Island deep subsurface site, Finland - KR11_S2_MetaG | ecosystem: Environmental > Aquatic > Deep subsurface > Groundwater | place...
GACTTTTATGAAACAACCTATGCCGTTTTAATAACACTTAGTAAATTATTGGCTCCGTTCATGCCGTTCATTTCGGATGAAATGTATACCAACCTCACGAGCGACATATCGGTTCACCTTGCCAATTGGCCAACTGCCAGAGAGCAATTGATAAATCTGCCCCTTGAAGAAGAAATGGCAAATGGCCGTCAGCTTGCATCCCAGGTTCTGATGAAGCGCAAAACAGCTGCGCTGAAAGTCCGTATTCCTCTGAAAAAATTGTTCTACAACGGGCAAGAAAAATTATCGGATGAAGTAAAAAAAATTGTTCAAGAAGAAGTAAATGTGCAAGAATTAGTTTATCAAACACAAAGTGAGTCATATGAAGTAGCTAGCAAAGACGGGGAGCTGACTGACATATCCAATCAAGACGTGGAATTAGGCCAGGCGCGCGAGATCGTTAGACAAATTCAGGACGAGAGAAAGAAATTGCAGACCAAACTGGATGAAAAAGTTGATATAACATTACCCGCCTGGCCGCTTCAACACGAGGGCTATATCAAAAGAAACGCCTTGGTAAACTCTCTTAAAAAAGGAGAGTTTAAAGTTAATCGTTTACAAATTTGATATTTGCTCGCCCCGCGACTTGTCCAGCGAAGCCTTGGCGAAGTTGGAAACCTTGGCGAAGTGGGGATTTTTGCACTTTGATCTTCCTATGAATTTTAGTTTAAAAATTGACTACTGGCTCCTTGCCCCCGTAGTTATCCTCACGTTCATCGGGCTTGCCACGCTCGCTTCAATAAACCCTTTATATTTTCGCAACCAAATCATTTCGCTTATAATTTCAGTCGTTTTCTTTCTTATTATTTCCCAAATAAATATTTCCTCACTCAAAATATTAAAAAATCCTCTATATATAGTTTCCTTAGTATTGCTTCTTATAGTTCTTATTATTGGAATTGAAAGCAGGGGAGCCGTGCGGTGGGTTGAGTTCCTCGGAATCCGTATACAATTTTCCGAAACTCTAAAGCCGCTACTCTCTCTCTCCTTTGCTGCCTTTATTTCAGACAACAAAAATCCAACCTTCAAAACCTTACTTATCGCGATTGTATTTTTATTACCTGTTATTATTATGATTTATCTGCAGCCCGATCTGGGTAGTGCGTTGATTTACACCGCAGTTTTTTTTCTTGCTTTAATTGTCATAGGTTTTCCGATATATTGGTTTGGTATTACTGCTTTACCGGCTATTTTGCTTTCTCCTTTATTTTGGACAATGCTTCACGAGTACCAGCGCCAAAGGATTCTTACATTTTTTCAACTCAACCGGGATCCGCTTGGAGCCTCCTACAATAGCATACAGGCATTAATAGCTGTAGGCTCCGGCATGTTCTCGGGAAAAGGCTTAGGAGAGGGTACTCAATCAATCCTTCGTTTCCTCCCCGAAAGACATACCGACTTTATCTTTGCGACCATTTCAGAAGGAATGGGATTTGTTGGCGGCCTGATTATCATCCTCGCCTTTCTTTTTCTTCTTTACCGTATTTATTTTATTTTCATAGAAAGCAATAGTCTTTTCGAGAAAATTTTTCTTATATGCTGCTTTCTTTTCTTTCTAATACAATTTTTCCTAAATATAGGTATGAATATTGGCCTCCTGCCTGTAGTCGGTGTCACAATGCCGTTTGTTTCCTTTGGTGGTAGCTCGCTAATGTCCAGCTTTATATTTCTGGCAATAGCATCCTCTATAAGTATTTCGCACAAGAAAAGAAATGTGCTGGAAATCAGGTAGAGATTTTGGTATAATCTGTTGTTGAGATGAAATATGCAATAATAGTATCAGGAGGCAAACAATACAAAGCAGTAGAAGGCGGCGTGCTGGATGTTGACAAAATTGACATTGAAGCGGGAAAAACACATAAATTCGAAAAAGTATTACTCTTTTCTGATGATGGTATATGCAAAATAGGCAAGCCTCTGCTCAGTGATATTTCCGTATCAGCAAAAGTAATTGAACAATTTAAGGGAGATAAAATCCGTGTAGCCAAATTTAAAGCGAAGTCTCGCTATAGAAGGGTGCAGGGACATAGGCAACTGCTTACAAGAATACAAATAGAAAAAATTTCAACAAATCAACCGGCAACAAAGCAGGAAAATAAAATCAAAGCTATAAAAGTAGCTAAAACAAAAGTAAAAACTATTAAGGAATAAAGATTAAATACTTAATACTAACTACTTAATACAAAATACTAATATTCGCTTGACATCTGTGAAAAGTAATGATAAAGTTTTCATAATTATTTTACATTTGACTCATAACTAATAACACATAACTGTTGACTCATAACTAATGACATAACTAATGACATAACTAATGACTCATAACTCATAACTATATATGGCTCATACAAAAGCACAAGGATCAGTAGCTGGAAATCGGGATTCACGGCCCAAATATCTAGGGGTTAAATTATATGGGGGAGAAAAAGCTATTAATGGCAATATAATTGTTCGCCAAAGAGGTAGCAGAATTCACGGTGGAAAAGGAGTATCCATGGGAAAAGATTTTACACTTTACGCTGTAGCAGATGGAAAAATACAATACAGACAACTGCGGGGAAGAAAGATTGTAGAAGTAATAAATGAATAACTCCATCGTAAGTGAAATACATGAATTAGAAACCGATCAACTGCAATCCAATCCACTTCAACCTAGAGGCGTAATTACCCCTGATTCCCTTACGGATTTAGTTGAGTCTATACGCGAACAGGGAATACTCGAGCCGCTAGTTGTCGCCAAAACGCCTGCCGGCTACCAAATCATTGCCGGAGAACGCCGTTGGAGAGCGGCAAAAGTTATTGGCTTAAAAAAAGTACCGGTTGTTGTCAAAGAAACCACCCCTCAAGGCATGCTTGAAATGTCTATAGTTGAAAATGTTCAGCGCGAAGACCTCAATCCTATCGAAAAAGCACTGGCATACAGAAGGCTTATTGACGAATTTGGACTGGGAACAACAGAAGTTGCCAAAAGAGTAGGAAAAAGCGTCCCTGCGGTTTCTAACACAATCCGTCTTCTCTCATTGCCGGATGCCATAAAAGACGCGTTAGTGGCAGGTGTGATTACCGAAGGTCATGTCCGCCCATTACTCACACTCGGCGACCCCAAATTAATGCTGGATGTATTCAAGACTATTCTTAAGGACAATTACACAGTGCGCCAAACAGAAGAATTAACCAGAAGGATAAAAGGTGATATTCAAAAGAAAGAGCCCAAGTCCGAAAAAACTCATTTATGGGTTCCGGAACAGGATCAAATGGCCAAAGAAATTCAGGAAAAATATGCTGCAGATGATGTATCAATACATCAATCAGGCAGACAGGTAAAAATTGTTATTATAATAAAAGGCGACCCGCAAGTTACTACCGAAAAACTTCAATCTCTCCACAAAATCCTGACCTCATAAAATTACTTTGCAGAAGTATATGGATTTTTCACACTTCTCATTGTATTCACTGGCCAATAAACAAAGAAAGAAACACCAATGACATCCTTTTTAGGAAGAAATCCCCACTCTCTTGAATCCGAACTATACATTCTATTATCTCCCATAACAAAACAATACCCCTCGGGAACGACAATCTGATCTCCTTCCTGCAAAAAAGAACCTCCATAAGTTCTGACATCGCTAGCGAGGTAAGAACTTTCATCCAAAAGCAGGCCGTTAACATAAACAAATCCATCCTTAAGCTGGATCGTGTCTCCGGGCTCGCCAATTACACGCTTAATAAAGTCTTTTTCAATATCCTTCGGGGCTTTGAAGACAATAACGTCGCCTTTGTGAGCCGTCTCAAAACGTAATACAATAAGATTGGTAAGTATATATTCTTTATTCTTAAATGTCGGGAACATTGATTCACCGCTCACCTGGAACGGACGCATAAGAAAAATATAAATCACCAAAAAAATAGACGCAGCCAGAAGAATTGTCTGCATCGTATCTAAGAAAAAAGAATATATCTTTTTCAAAACCTCCATATCGGTTTTCTAATTATCTCAATAGCTCTTCACATTTGTCAACGACAAGTGTTTTTGCTAAGATGAAACCAAGTTGTCATGCAAGACCAAACGGACTCGTAGCTCAGCGGTAGAGCGCTGCATTCACATTGCAGATGTCAGAGGTTCAAATCCTCTCGGGTCCACATAGAAATTTTATAAATAAAATATATGGAATTTAACGAAAATCTATCTAATATTAGAGGCAGGGAGACACCAGACAAAGAATATTCTGGGGTTGAAAAAAAAGCGATAAATATGAAAAAGGAGGCTATACTCGTTGCCGCTAGTGGAATAAGAGATGGTGATACTGTAATTATAGAAAACACCGATACAAACGGAAAGATTAAAGATAAAATTACGTTATCAATGAAAAGCGAAGAATCCAAGTTTTTATTAAAGGAATACAGTCTTATTATAAACGAGCAATTATATAGGGTTTCATCACCACACCATGACACAACAAAGGGGTTTAGTATAAAAAATCTAGAATGCGAAGCGAGGATGGAGGATGGTCATATGTGCCGCGGTAATGTTTATGACACAATAAAAATTCAAACGGGAATAGATCTGGAAAAGTTAGGTGACAATCTCATTGCTAGAGGAGTTACGCCTTTGAGATTTGAAGGAGGAGGTTTTATTGGAGAAAGTAATAATCAAATAGAAGTCATTCCTAGGAGAAATAAAAAAATTTTATGCCGCGATGGCATAACATATTCGATGGAAGTAGGAGGAAAACTTCCGGAAGATTATGAATTATTAGAGTTATTTCATAACCATCCGGGGATGGGGGAGTCTATGAAGATTGCTACGGTAGATGATTTACGAAATATTATGAATCTCAAAAAGCCGAGTACTATTTACGCGGATAGTAAAGAAGGAGGTTTCACTGGAAGAGAATATAGAATAAAAGAAAATCTAACTCCCACCCAAATTGAACAAGCTGAAATAAAATTAAAAAGTATAGAAAAAGAGTATCAGGAAAACAAAAATTTAACAAATTATCTTCAGAGATGTAATTCCTTCATTGGTAGATATTTAAATACTAGAGAAATAACAGATATAGAAACACCGATTGCTCGGGCCAGGCCTCAATCTCCAACAAGACTTACATAAAATTTTCCTTCACGTCCTTCCCGAATTTTGTAAATATTTTTTTAATTGTCTTTTATTATGAAAATGTAATAAAATATAAAAGTTATTATGATAATCCTTTTTCTTGCCCGTCTCTTTTATCCGCACATTGGCGGAGTAGAAAAACACGTTTTAGAAGTAAGCAAAAGACTTGTCACAAAAGGCCACAAGGTTATAGTCATTACTGAGGAATTCTCTAATTTGCATCATTCTATAATCGATGTCATTCCCGCGAAAGCGGGAATCCAGAAAGAAAACATTAGAAGTCCCTGGATTCCGGATCAAGTCCGGAATGACAAAATTAATGGTATTGAGGTAATCAGAATGCCTGTCGGCCATGAAGACAGTTTCAAAAAATTCAGGATATGGAAAAACTTATGGAAGATTAGAAAAGTTATCAAAGACGCTGATATTATTCATTGCCATGACGTATTCTTCTGGTATATGCCATTTCGTTTGCTTTATCCCCGTAAACCGGTCTACACGACCTTCCATGGGTATGAAAGCTATCCGATTACTAAAAAAGCCATTTTCACTCGAAAAATCTCAGAAAAATTATCATCCGGCAATATTTGCATCGGAGATTTCATAAAAAAATGGTACGGCACTCACCCAGCCTTCGTCTCCTACGGCGCAGTGGATATTAAAGCTCTCCCCCTGATAAGGGGGAGCCGGAGGGGGTTTATAAAACACTCCGCTCTTTTTTACGGCCGCCTGGACGCGCAGACTGGAATATTGACGTACAACGAAGCATTCAAATTATTACGAAAAAAATATCCCAAATTTGAGTTTCTTATTGTCGGAGATGGACCTGATAAAAATTTATTAGATAAAAAAGCAAAAGCCATTGGTTTTCAAAAAAATCCTGAGCAATATTTTAAGAATTACCGTTTTGCATTTGTCTCGCGTTATTTATCAATCCTCGAAGCAATGGCCGGCAAACGCTTAGTTTTCGCAGTATACGATAATCCTGTTAAAGAAAACTATCTAAAAATGGCCCCGTTTGCCAAGTTTATTTTTATCAAAAATGACGCAAAACGCCTGGCTAATCAAGTGGAAAAAATAATTAATAATCCCAAACTTGAGCGGGAGATGATTGAGAGCGCCTATGAATGGGTGAAGAAGCAGACGTGGGAAGAGATGACAAAAATATATACAACACTTTGGGAAAAATATTATAATGAAAAATATAAATAATGAAATTGCGGTTATTATTCCGACATATAACGCCCGGGAAGGTATAATTTCAAATATATCAAAAATTTTACATCAAGCTCCCTTCGTTTACATAATAATTGTCGATGATAGTTCTCCTGACGGCACCGCTTCGCTCATTCAATCAAAGTTTATAAATGACAAAAGAGTACAAATTATTATAAGAAAAAACAAAGGGGGTAGAGGGTCTGCGGTCATAGTAGGTCTTAAGAAAGCATTAAAAAATAAAGAAACTAAATATTTTATTGAGATGGATGCGGATCTCTGCCATAATCCAAAGTACATAAAAAAACTTGTAGATAAATGCGTAAATGCGGATGTCGTCATCGCTTCAAGATATTTACCATCATCAAGAATATCGGGATGGAATTTCAAAAGAAAGCTAATGAGTTTTTGTATAAATAATCTGGCAAAATTTCTTCTCCGTATACCAATCACCGATTACACTGACGGATTCCGCTGTTATTCCAGAAAAGCGGTTGAATTTATCACCACTTTTCATGTAAAATCACAAGGTTATATTGTCCTTTCGGAAATAGCATATATTTGTTACAAGAAAGGATTGATATTTGCACAGGTTCCCATAGATTTTCATTTTAAAGAAGTTTCAAAGTCAAATTTGAATTGGAGAGAAGTAATAGAAGCCTTATGGACATTAATACGCTTGAGGTTTATTGATAAATTATGAATAAAAAAAGTAAAACAAGAATCTCACAAATAGAAAAATATTTTAGGAGATATTTACAAATAAGTCCTTTGGGTTTGGCGCTATGGCGGTCTATAGAGGCAAAGCATTTGGCAGGAACAGAATTGATACATCCTGTGCTTGATATTGGTTGTGGTTTTGGGGAGTTCGCCGTTGCTTTTGCGGATGAGCCTATAGATATGGGAGTTGATATCTGTGCGAAAGATCTTTATGCCGCATCAAAAACGAAAAAATATAAAAATCTCACATTAGCCGATGCCCGCGACCTGCCTTTTTCAGACAATAGTTACGGATCAATTTTCTCAATTAGCACATTAGAGCACATAGATAACGCTGATAAGGCCTTAAAAGAAGCATACAGAATCCTCAAGCCCGGAGGCGTGTTGTTTTTAACCCTGGAAACGGATGAAGTAGACGCTGCAACGTTTTACAGGCCATTCTTCCAGAAAATCGGTTTTCCTACCTTAAGTAGTCTTGCTACAAAGGGATATAATTCGCTATTCCACAGGCAAACATTATTGCCAAAAAAAGAATGGATAAAAAAAGTTAAAAAAGCAGGATTCAGAATAGATAAATCTCAAAATATTATTTCAACCAAAGTAACACGGCTTTTCGATCTCTTATTAATCACTGCCTGGCCTTCTCAATTATTTAGGCCGCTGATTGGAAAAAGAGTTGTTTTTCGTCCTAAATTTATGGAAGATTTATTAGTGAAAATATTTTTGAAATATATTAGCGTGGAAGAAAAAGAAGGAACCAATCTTTTAGTAATTGCCCGAAAGCCCCGATAATGCTATTATTTTCAATTATGAAAGGTAACATATGTCCTATTTGCGGTTCTAAAAATATAAAACAATGGTATCCTGCGAATTTGGATCCTAAAAAATTAAGATTCACTTACGAGTTCACACAGGAAACCGGAAATACATTTTGTGTTGTTCGTTGCCTCAATTGTACTCATGTCTTTTGTTCACCCATACCAAAAAATATCTATAAAAACTACAAGGACGTAATTGATAAAGAATATCTTCGTCATGCACAATCTCGTATATTATCAGCAAAAGCGGTATTACGGATATTAAGTAAGCTTAAATCAACTGGAAGATTATTAGATGTTGGATGTGCCACCGGAGATTTTTTGATTGTTGCTAAAGAGCTCGGATATACTATTGAAGGATTAGAATTATCACGTTGGTCTTCTGAAATTGCAAAGAAAAAAGGAATCATTGTATGCAAAAAATCCTTAAAATTATTAGCAAAACAATTTTCTAAAAAATATGATGTTATTACTTTATGGGGAGTCATTGAGCACCTTGAAAATCCAAAAGAGGAAATGAGATACTTAAATCATCTTCTCAAGCCGGGTGGTCTTTTAGTACTTTGGACAGGAGATGTTGATGGAATCATAAGCAAAATTTTGGGTCGGCGTTGGTGGTATTGGCAAGGTCAGCATATACAATATTTTACTCATAAAAGTCTTAACTGCCTTGCGAAATTAAGTGGATTTAAGCATATTGCTACCAAACGTTATATTTTTGCGACAACATATGATCAGTTAAATAACTCTCTAAAAAGATTTTGGTTTGGTAAATATATTATGATGATTCTTAAATTTGGATTTATAATAAAACCTATATGGTATCTTAGCTTACCCGGAGAAATGCTTTGGATTGCTCGCAAAATAAGACGGATAAATTAAGATTTTTTACTTATTTTCCTGAATTTAAAAATATTAATTAACAGAATAAATAAAAGGCCGAGAAATATCCCCGCGCTGATCATTTTAGTCAATTTATAGATTGGCATATCCTCATATGCAAGTTCAACGTATTGGATTCCCTGTGGGAGTTTTGCGTTAATGACCCCCCTCTTACCCGGATAGATAGGTATCTGTTTATAATTACTTTTTAAAGACCATCCGGGAAAGTACAATGTATTTTCTTTAATAGCAATTGGTGTCTCCGCGTTAATAATATAGGTATGCATGATTGAAGTTCTTTTAATTTGCTTAATAATTCCTTTTCCTTCTGTTATCTCCAGATGATTTTTTGGTAATTCGGAAAACCAAAAACTATTTAGGTCTGCCCATTTATTGTTTAAAAAGTAAGCAGTTACCCCTTCTGTTACAGTACTTTTCCAAACACCCGCCCGAAGAATTTTGTCGTCAATTTCAGGTATAACTCTCCTGTGTCCCCAGTTAAGCATTGTGGATCCTATTGTAAAAAATATTAAAAGGTATATAAATTTTCTTTTTGTCTTTGATTTATAGAAGACAAGTATAAAGTATCCCCCTAGTACGGATGTGATAACAGCGGTGGGCAGGAGCAATCTCCCAAAGGGAACCAGCATCCACAAATTCGGCAAGAACTGCCATATTATATTTGAATACGGATGCATCAGAAAAAGAAAAAAGAAAAACATACACAACCAAAACAGTAGATATGATTTTATCTTAGAAGGAACTTTTTTTGTGATAAAAAGTAAAACAAGTATAATAATTACAAGAATTTGTGTATAGCCAATCATAAGCGCGAGCTCTCCATAATGCCCCTGAAAAAGAAAGCCATATCTCCATGGAGAATAAAAAAGTGAAACAAAATTGATAAAAGAAAGTTGACGACTGGGATCCTGGAACATATAAGGTTTATAGATAAAAAAAGGAATCCATGTATGAATAGAACCAATAAATCCAATGACTAATGCGAAGAGATTTAAAAATGATAAGTAATAATCCTTGTTAATATATGCCCAAAAAAAGATATAAAGCACAAGAATACCAAAAAGGACGAAAGCGAGCAAAGGATGCGCTAAAAATAATAGTATTGTAAAGATGCTTGATAAAATCAAAAAAATGAACTTTTTTTCTTTAAAATATTTTGTAACAAAATAAAATAAGAGTGGTATAAGTGCAAATGATGTCGACTCTCCTGGTGTTGCCCTGAAATGAAAATCTATTAAGTGATATGGAGTAAATAAATAGAATATTGCCGCTGTAAAAGAAGCAATTTTGCTATTTGTTAAGGCTTTTACCCACAGATACATAAAAATGCCGGAAAGAAAAAAAGCAAGCCCAAGATATATTTTCATACTAGCTATAAAACTAAGACCGAAAAAATGAAAAAGTGAGATCACATAATAAGAAAACGAATAATTAAAAATAAAAAGTGGGTTTCCATATGTGGCATTAAGTTCAGCGGCCCATGATGGCATGAAATTTCCTTCAGTCAAAGAATCATAAAAAGACATTATTCGATAAATGTGAATATTGAAATCCCCGCTTTCATACGTTCCCGCTCTGAGAAGGCTTATGAGAGGAAGCATAGAAATAATTAGCAATAATATAAAAAAATTGATCTTTCGTTTTGGGTAAATATATTTATAGACCCCAATACCAAATAGTAGGAGACAAGACGCTATTACGTTTACAACAACCATTCTGTAAGGATCAATCATAATGGTATAATACACTTGCGGCAATTTAAAACGCAAGCATGAAAATATCATTCATAACTACTGTTTTTAACGAAGAAAAAAATATAGATAATTTTCTCAAATCCATATTTTCCCAAACAAAATTACCTGATGA
>Ga0180012_1000624_pt1 | contig 10614 bp, 16 predicted proteins | sample KR11_S2_MetaG_FD_122243 | JGI IMG/M metagenome (GOLD analysis project Ga0180012, IMG submission 122243) | Groundwater microbial communities from the Olkiluoto Island deep subsurface site, Finland - KR11_S2_MetaG | ecosystem: Environmental > Aquatic > Deep subsurface > Groundwater | place...
AAATGACCTGCTTCGCCAAACGGCCGATAAGGCGCTTAGGCAAAAAAGGAACAGCCATGCCCAACCCGTCGCTACGCGTTCTCGTTGCGGAGAACCAATACTTGATCGCGATGGAAGTCGAGCAGATTCTTCTCGACGCCCTGGACTGCACCGTTACCATCGTGCCTCTCGCCCGCCTCGAGCAGCAGCTTGGGGACGGGCAATTCGACGTGGTCCTTTTCGACAGTGCCCCCATTCCCGCCGTCAACCTCGATCGGGCGCGGCGGGTGCGGGAGAGCGGCGCCGCTGTCGTCATCCTGTCGTCCTACGATGACGTTGGCACGGAAGCATCCGGTATCCAGGCTTTCCCCGTGGTGGCAAAGCCCATCTTCGCAGACGATCTCATCCGCGCCGTGAAGACGGCAACGCGCGCCTCGGCCTGAGCTCAGACGGCGAAGGCGCGCTTGGTCACGGCCGAACTATGGGCGTCCGGGCCGTAGTCCCCCTCCCCGGTCACGCCGAGAATTTCCTGCAGCTTGTTACGGGCACGATTGATGCGGCTCTTGATGGTACCGACCGCGCAACCGCAGATCTCCGCCGCTTCCTCGTAAGCAAACCCGGAGGCGCCGACCAGAATGATCGCCTCGCGCTGATCGCTCGGCAGCTGATCCAGCGCCTTCTTGAAATCCTGCAGATCGAGCGAGCCGTACTGCTGCGGATGCGTCGACAACTGCGCCGTGAAGAAACCGTCGCTGTCGGACACTTCGCGGCCGCGCTTGCGCATCTGCGAGTAAAACTCGTTGCGCAGAATGGTGAAAAGCCAGGCCTTCATGTTGGTGCCCGGCTCGAAATGATCCTGCTTCGCCCAGGCCTTCATGATGGTGTCCTGCACCAGGTCGTCGGCGACGTGATGCCGCCCCGTGAGCGACACGGCAAACGCACGCAGATTCGGCAGAGCGGCGAGAAGATCCCGCTTGAACGAGCGTTCGATGGACGTGGCGTCATCGGTCATTGGGCTGAATCCTTGATGCGAAGAGCCTGATCGGCCTGCTGCTCGGCCTGGTCGAGTTTCTCGAGGAGGCTGAGGAACCGGTCGGGGATCGCTTCATCCTGCACCGACTGGTAAAGCTGGCGCAACTGCGTAGCAATGCCGGGCTGTGAATCAGCCATGATTTGTCTTTCCTTGGCTGATGGATCGTCTGGTGAATTGGTCATGCTTTTCCAACGGGGTTATGTCTCTCATGGGCTCACAACGGCCAACTGGTCCGAAGGTTCCCTAGTAAAACTGTTATTTTTCCATGCCTTTTCAAGGCTCAAACAGCGTCGTTCCGCTATTGAAGCTTTGCCATGGAACAAATCGCCCGAAGCCTCGTTTTCCTGCCATCGAAATAGGAGAACCGCCATGCTTTACTACGCCCTCGTCTTCCTCGTCGTCGCCCTGATCGCCGGTGTACTCGGCTTCGGCGGCATTGCCGGTGCATCCGCTGGCATCGCCAAGATCCTGTTCCTGGTGTTCATCGTGCTGTTCCTCATCTCGCTGGTGTCGCAGCTCTTCCGCCGCCGCGCCTGAGCCGAACAAGCCATCAATCAAGTCGAAAGAGCCGGGCCTGCCCCGGCTCTTTCCATTTGTACTTCGTGTTCCGTGCAAAGCGGCCGCCAAGCGCCAGAACGCAAGAAATCCGCCGGAAAGGCGGATGCATGAAGCAGACAATGCGGGAACTAGGCTAGATCAGCGCCGAACCGATCATGACGGCGAACGCCAGAAGGATCATCGACACGACAATGACGGTCGAAGCGCGCCAGCGTGGCGGGACCATTGAACCGAGATCGGTATCGAGCTTCGCCTCCTGCGCGATTTCGCGCGTCTGGAGGTCGATACGGCGATCTCTTTCGGTCAAATTGTCGGACATCACTTCGCCTCCCCATAGCTGTCGAACGGGCCTGCGCCGGGCGTGATGGCGGTGGCCGAGAAGGCCTTCACGGCGACGCGGGCCTTGGACGTGGCGGTGAGCGCGGAGAGCTTGACGGGATCGATCGTGCGGCGGATCTGCCGGCCGGCGAGCAGTTCGGCATTGACCGGAACGCAGTCGCCGTAGATCAGCTTCGCCATGCGGCGCGCCTTGTCCATTTCGCTCGGCAGCGCCGCGCGACACTCGGCGCCGGACGCATAGGAGATGACGGCGACCGGCTCTTCGAGACAGCTGGTCTGCTGCGGATGACATGCCACGAGTACCATGAGGGCGGCAAGCGTATTCATCGACGTTCTCCTTGTTGGGAGGTTAACGTCGATGTTCGATGTAAGTTCCTTTGGAAGTCCCGGATGGGCCTTGTTTTTGCCGGTTTTCCAGCGATCAGCCGACCGGCGGCGCGTGAATGATGTCGTGGATGTACTGCAGCTTGTCCAGCACCGGCGCCGACAGCACGAAGGGATAGAGATCGCGCTGACCCATGCTGCGGTTGATGCTGTTGATCGCGATCGTGAGCGGCACCCAGGCGTCGAGCAGCACGCGCGCATTGACGGCGCGGTAGCTGTCGAACGTCGTGGTCAGGGACAGCTCCGGCGCATCGGTCTCGGGATGGGTCCTGAGGCCAAAGGCATCCGCCGTATCGAGCGCATCGACGATGTGGAAGTAGTGCGCCCAGGTCTCGGCAAAATCCTCCCAGGGGTGGCTCGCCGCATAGGCGCTGACATAGGACTGTTCCCAGCCGGGCGCCGGACCTTGCGCATAATGCTGCTGGAGCGCTGCGTCGTAGTCCTGGCGCTCGTCGCCGAATAGCGCGCGAAAGGCCTCCTGGCCATCCCGGTCGCGCACCAGCCGGTCCCAGTAATAGTGACCGACCTCATGGCGGAAATGGCCGATCAGCGTGCGGAACGGTTCGCCGAGCGACACGCGCCGCGCCTCCCGCTCCGCATCCGAAGCCTCGGCGATGTTGAGCGTGATCAGCCCGTTGGCATGACCGGTCAGCACCGGCGTCCCGGTCTCGTTTTCGTCGGCAAGGAATTCAAAGCCCAGCCCGTTCGACGGATCGTCGGCACGGCTCACCAGCGGCAGTCCGAAACGCATCAGCGAATAGAACAGATAACGTTTGGCGAGCTCGATGCGCTGCCAGTTCTCGACATTCGTCTGGGTCGATAGATTGGGGATGGTCAGGTTGTGCCGGCAGGCCACGCAAAAGCCCCCCGCATGGCCGTCCTCGACGAGCCAGTTGCAGGCGCCCATATCGGCATTGGCGCAGGGCGTGAGAAGGGTCTGCGGCTCGGCCGGGTCACGAAAGGCGCCGCCGTCCGGCTTCAGCGCGACCATGTCGAACCGGCTCGGGCGATAGGCCAGCCGCATGCCGCAACTGACACAGCCGCTGTTGTCGAAGTGGACCACATTGGCGCAATTGGAGCAGTGGAAGATACGCATTCGAGGTTCCCGTGACGAAAGAAGGCGCGGCAGGAAGGAGATGGCGGAGACGCCAAAGACGCAAAGCCCGGCACGCGCCGGACCGACCGGATAAGTCATCAGACCAGGAAACGTTCCGCGGCTATCCGCCTATTCGTAGATTTCCTGCGGGAACGTCAGATCATAGCGCACCTGGTCGCGCTCGACAGTGTGGTGGGCGTGGCCGTTGACCGAGGACGGGACGACCCTTTCCAGGACGGTACTGCCGAACCGCGCTGTCTTTGCCGCGGCAATCGCCTGCTCGTCGAGCGGGCCGACCGGCTCGATCCAGGTCATGCGGATCTGCGGTCCACTGCCCGAGTCGATGCGTTCGCAGCTGATCTCGATCGGCCGCCGGCTGGCGAGGAAATCGCCATGGCTCACCGCGTTGACGATGAGTTCGTGCAGAGCGAGACCAATATGCAGCGAGGCATTCGGGGTCAGCAGCACGTCTTCGCCCCACACCTTCACCAGATCGGCGTTCTCCTGCACGTAACGATCCACCTGCTGCTTCAGCAGGTCGCGGAAATAGGCGCCCCGCCAGCTGGAATCGGTGATGAGGTCCTGCGATTGCGACAAGGCGTGCAGCCGGCCGCGGAACTTGCCGAGGAAGGCCTCGAGCGTTCCCGAATGGCGCGCGGTCTGCGATGCGATGCTCTGGATGATGGCAAGCAGGTTCTTGGAGCGGTGACTGACCTCGCGCAACAGCGCCCTGAGCAACCGCTCCCGCCGGCGATCTTCCGTCCGGTCCATCACCACGGTGAGCATGTTGATTTCCTGGCTGCTCATCTCGACGACACGACACCGGAATTCGAAGTAGGTGTCGTCGCCAGCCTCGATCTCCAGCTCGGCTCGATCGCCGGGCTTTGTCAGCCCGGCCTTGAGTTCCTGCAGGCGAGAGCCGATCTCGGCACCGAAGATGCCGTCGTCGCTGGGCCGCTGGCCCGGTTTGAGCGACCAGCGCGCCGGCAGTGTCGTGATGCAGATATACTGGCCCTCGCTGTCCTGCAGCATCAGGCTGGCACTCATGTCGATCAGGGCGGTTATGAAGAATTCACGCAGCTTGTCGTCGCCGCGCTCGGGTTCAAACCATGTCAACCGATGTACCAACTTCTCACTCCGCCACTGCTGGGCTATCCGTTCTTGCCCCTTTGGGCCGTCATGCCCCGAACGTGCGGAGCGCTCCCGTCTCCTGGGTCCCTCCGAGAAGCGCTCAGGCGCCCTCGGCCACCCGCTCGTTGAAGAACAGCGCCTGGCTGATGAGCGCCTTGACCATGTCGGGATTGAACGGCTTGGTCACGAGGAAGGCCGGCTCGGGACGCTCGCCGGTCAGCAGGCGTTCCGGGAAGGCCGTGATGAAGATGACAGGCACGGTGTCGACCTTGAGAATGTCGTTGACCGCATCGATGCCCGAGCTGCCGTCGGCGAGCTGAATGTCGGCGAGCACCATCTTCGGACTGGTGCGCTTGTAGAGCTCGACGGCTTCCGCATGGGTGCGGGCGATGCCGGTGACGCGGTGGCCAAGATCCTCGACCATCTGCTCGATGTCGAGCGCGATCAGCGGTTCGTCCTCGATGATCATGATGTCCGTCGCCACCTGACGCGAAATCTCGGTCGATGCCTCGTTGAACAGCGCGTTGAACTGCGCCTCATCCACGCCCAACACCTCGGCCGCTTCGGACGGCGAGAATCCTTCGACGGTGATCAGCAAGAAGGCATGGCGCGCGCGCGTCGGCACGCTCGCGAGATTGGCCGCAGCACGCTTTTCCCAGGCGAAGGGAGAGGAGATTTCCGGAATTTCGACATGGGTCGAATCGAACAGCTTGACGAACAGCTTATAGAGAGAAACGCGGTCATTGGCGCCCTTGGGAAAGATCGAGATGTCGGCGATCAGCGCTTCGAGCACCGCCGCGACATAGGCGTCTCCGGAAGTCTGTGAGCCGGTGACGGCTCGTGCGTATCGCCGAAGGTAGGGCAGGTGAGCGGCAACGCGGGCAGTAAGAGACATGCGGTTTCTCCAATTGAATACAGTATGGGTGCGGACTGGGCTGGAAACGCGCCTTCCGAAAAAATGTTCCCGTGTGTAAGGAACTTTTTTCCGTTGACCCACTTAATAGACTAATCTCAATTTCGACTAGGGGACAAACGGGGCTGAATGACAATGCCGGATAAGAAATCCGAACCGGGCAAGCAGTCCGACGCTACCGCGTCGCGCAAGCAGGACGCCAATACCATGATTGCCCAGAGGCTCCGTGGCTATTACGACAGCATCATCGACGAGGGCACGCCGCCGGCCTTTCTGGACCTGCTGGAAAGGCTCGACAAGGCGGAGCGCGGCGAAAAAGACTGAACCGGGTCCGCACCGTGGTCCCATCCTTTCCGCCTTGACCCCATTCCCTCTGCCGAAATCTATCAGCTACGGTCGCGAGGGCGTCGTCCAAAGCCGCGACTGCGGGCCAGCACATAGACCAGGCTGCTGACCATCAGGGTCGTGACGATCGGGCTTTCCCGCATCATGCCCGGCAGTTCGGCAACCAGCCGCGCCGTAACCGGATCGGGACCGCGAGCCGCCATGGCTGCCTGCCTCTGCAGCATGAGACGCTCGGTCTGCCGGTTGAGCACGGCGACGATCGCCAGCACCACCAACGCTCCGGCCATTGCCGCAGCCGCAACCACGAGAGCCGCCGCCACCGGTCCGGCTTCAGCCGCGACATAGAAGGCCAGCGCCATCACCAATGCCACATAGGCGGTCAGCAGGAAGACCGTCGCGATCAGCCCGCCGATCGCCTTGCGCTTGACCTCGACGGCCGTCGTTGCGACATTTCCCAGTGCCAGAACGGCGATCTGCTCGATCAGTCCGCGCATCGATCAGCGCCGCGTCAGCAGGGCGGCGACGAAACCGACGCCCGCTGCGATGGCGATCGCCTGGAGCGGCTTGTTGCGGATATGCGCCTCGAGATCCTGCTCGGCAGAAATTAGGGTGCTGCGCGCGCTTTCCACATACTGCACGGAAGCGTCCGCGGCTTCCGCGCCGAGCTGGGTCGCCCGGTTGCTGGCTTCCTTGAGCTTGCCCGTGCCGAACGAGGCAACGGTCTGCGTCAGCGCGGCAATGTCGCGACGCAGGTTCTCGAGTTCGGCCTGCACGTCGCCGGCGCTTGCGCTGGTTGCGATTTCCGCTTCGTCGATAATGCTGTCTGCCTTTGCCTTCGCCTTGTCCGCCATGGATACTGTGGCCATCAGAAATCTCCTTGTGATCTGCTTCGTGCTGAAAACGTCCCAACCGCCGATCGGTTCCCATTTTTGTAGGCGTTACGCCGATAGGGCGCAAGACGGCCGACACGGCTCCGGCGGGCACATGGTGCCGCACCCGTTCATTACTCTCGCACATGCGAGAAATTTTCAGGCGGCTGCTGATCCACGGCGGAACCTAACTCCGCCCGTCGCGTTATTGGACCGAGGACAACGGCCTCTACCGTGACCAACCGAGAAGGAGATCGACATGAACTGGAATCAGATCGAAGGCAATTGGGAGCAGTTCAAGGGCAAGGCTCAGGTTCAGTGGGGCAAGCTCACCGGTGACGACATGGACGTGATCGCCGGCAACCGCAAGCAGCTGGCTGGCAAGATCCAGGAAGCCTATGGCAAGACCGAAGAAGAAGCCGAACGCGAAATCGACACCTGGCTCGGTCGCCACTAAGACCTTCCGCCCCCTATTCGAAGGCCCGGGATATCCGTCCCGGGCTTTTCTGCGTCTGGCGTCTTCGTGTAAGCATCTCCCGCCGATCAGGCGATCCCGACGGCCTGACGCCACTTGTGGCAATAGTCGACGAGTGCCGAGTCGGCGGCGATCGAGCGCTCCTCACCGGGTTCGAGAACGATCCCCGTCAGCAGGCCCGCCCCTTGCGCCGTGCCAGTCGGGGCTGCCCCCGGCAAGACGATGACCGCGCGCCCGGCGGCCGTGGCGAGGGCACGCAGATAGATCTCGTTTGCGGCGAAGGGGCCCTCGACGACGATCGGCCCACGATTACCGATGAGTTCAAGGCAGGTCGCGGTCATCATTGCCGCATAGAGCGAGGAGGCCACCCGCCGCTCGGCAGGCGTTTCCGCCACACCCAGCCATTCCATCCTGCGCCCCGGATAAGGCCCCGAGCCCGCTGACACATTGGGCAGCACCATCACCGAACGCGACACTACGGCCGCCAGCGCCGCGTCCAGCTCCGCCTCGCTCGCCGGCTCGAGCGTCTCCGTCAGCATCTCGTATTCGCGGCCGCCCATGAAGCGTGCCGAGGGCACGGCACGGCCGAAGGCATCGACATTGGCGAGCGTATCGCGTGTCGGATCGAGGCCTTGAAGATTGCCGCCGACGGCAAAACACACAACCCAGGTTCCGGTCGACACCACGGCAAAGGGCGCCTCCCGCCGCAAGAGATGCGGCAGCAGCGACGCGTTGGAATCGTGAATGCCGCAATGGACCGGCACTTCATCCTTGAGACCGATCCTCTCGCTGATCTCCGGCAGGAGCGGTCCGAGCGCATCGAAGGCCGGCCGCACCGGTGCCATCAGCGAACGGATGCCGAGCCGGTCGACCAGCGTCGAATAGGTCCCCTCGCCCGGTAGCCAGAGATCGGTGTGGCAGCCGAGCGACGTCGCCTCGTTGGCGGCGACCCCGGTCAGCCGGAAGGCCCAGTATTGCGGATAGGTGAGAATGGTCGCCACCCGGCCGAAATAGTCCGGGTACAAGGACTTCTGGAAATGCAGCTGGGCGCCCAGATTGAGACCGCCGGAAAGCCTGGGCGAGCACGTCTCGGCAAAGTCCGGGCGCAGCCGGTCATAGGCGTCGCGAATGGCTTCAGGGTATTCGAACTCATAGTCGAGCACGGGCAGTGCCAGCCGCCCCTGAGCGTCGAGAAGGGCGGCACTCGCCCCGTGCGTGGTGATCGAGATCGCCTCGAAGCCCGGCGCGCGGGCGAACTCAGAAAGCGAGGAAAGGATGAAGCTCAAGAGCGCCTCCACGTCATAGTGCGGATAGGGCGTAGCACCGATCACGCGATTGGGCATCCTGCGCACCGCGATTTCCGCCCCGCTCGTTCCGTCGAGCACGACGACCTTGGCATTGGTCTTGCCGATGTCGATGACCGCCACGCGGGCATGTTTGCACGCGGTCATGGCAGATGGAACACCGTAACGAGATCGATCGCGACCGGCGAATTGTCCGGATTGCTCTCCATGATGTCGGCCATATGCGCCCACCAGCGCTTCATCACCGGATGCTCCGGCAGGCTCGCCATCGTGTGGTCCTTCGGCCGCGTGAGAACGCCGAACAAGATGTTGGTCTCGCGGTCGAGATGGATCGTGTAGTCGCTGACGCCCGCCTCGTGCAGCAGGTCGACCAGGTCCGGCCAGATCTCGTCATGGCGCTTCTTGTATTCCGCCTCCATGCCGGGATGGAGTTTCATCTTGAAGGCGTGTCTTTCGAGTTCACTCATCGTGCCGCCCTCGCATTTCGGATGCGCCGGCCGATGATCGGCAGCGCGATGGTGACGATCAAGAGCAGGCCGATGAAGATCGACATGACGATGCCGGGCACGTTGAGCAGGCCGAGGCCGAAGGTGACGAGCCCCATGACGAAGGCGGCGATCACCACGCCGGCGATCGTGCCTGCACCGCCGAGGATCGACACCCCGCCGAGCACCACCATGGTCACCACTTCCAGCTCCCACCCTTGCGCGATCGACGGCCGTGTCGAGCCGAGCCGCGAGGTGAGGCAGACGGCGGCAATGCCGCTCATCAGGCCGGTCAGCAGGAAGAGGATGAACTTCACCCGCTCGACCGGAATGCCGGAGAAGCGCGCGGCCAGCGGATTGTTGCCGATCACATAGACCTGCCGGCCGAAATTCGTGGCGTGCAGCAGCACGGCAAATAGCCCGGCCACGACGAGGAAGAGCACGAATTCGAAGGAGAACACCCAGAAGACGTAGCCCTGCCCGAAGAAGGCGAAGTCGGCCGGGTATTTGCCATAGGCCTGGTCGCCGAGCACGATATAGGAAATGCCGCGAAACAGGCTCATCGTGCCGATGGTCACGACGATCGACGGCAGCTTCAGCCCCGCCACCAGAATGCCGTTGAAGGCACCGCAGGCGAGACCGGTGCCGATGCCGATCGCCACCAGCCCCGGCGCGCCGATGCCCATCTGTGCCGCATAGCCCATGGCAGTGGAGGCCAGCGCAATGATCGCAGCGACCGAGAGATCGATCTCGCCGGCGATGATCAGGAGCGCCATGGCAAAGGCGATCATCGCCTTTTCGGTGAAGTTGAAAGTGGCGTCCGACAGATTCCAGGCGTCGAGGAAATAAGGCGAGGCCAGCGAGTTGGCGATGAAGATCACCACCGCCACGCCGAACAGCAGCACTTCCCAGCTGGCCAGAAGCCGCTTGAACGGCGTGCCGAGCCGGTCGGGGATCTGCCGCCGGGTGGACGTGGTTTCGGAAGTCGCGGTGCTCATGCGGTCACCTCCTGGCTGTCCTTGGCTGCGCGGTCGCGCAGGATGATGCGGCCCTTCTTGGCCTCGGCCCGGGCGTTGAAGACGACGGCGAGCACGATGACGACGCCGGAGATCGCCATCTGGGCGAAAGGCGAGATGCCGATGACCGGCAAGGCGTTCTTGATCACGCCAAGGAACAGCGCGCCGAGCACGGTGCCGATCACCGAGCCGATACCGCCGGCGATCGATACGCCGCCGATGACATTGGCAGCCACGCTGTCGAGTTCGAAGCCGGCGGCGATATCGACATAAGCCACCGCATAGCGCGACACCCAGAGATAGCCCGACAGACCTGCGAGCGCGCCCGACAGCACGAAGGCGAGGAAGCGGGCGCGGCCGACATCGATGCCGGCATAGACCGCTGCCGTCGGATTGCCGCCCGCCGCATAGGTCGAGCGGCCGAACGGCGTGCGGGTGAGCACGAACCAGATGAGGAAGACGATGGCGATCGCCGCCCAGGACAGGATCGGCATGCCCAGCACGCTGATACGCGGCAGGCCGAGGAAGTCCGGCGTCATCTGGTGCGCGTTGACCCAGCTGCCGCCCGAAAGCACGAAAGCCATGCCGCGATAGATGGTGAGCGTGCCGAGCGTGACTACGATCGGCGGGATCTGCAGCAGCCAGACGAGAAAGCCGTTGATCGCACCGAGCTCCGCGCCGATGCCG
>Ga0180012_1000627_pt1 | contig 10608 bp, 6 predicted proteins | sample KR11_S2_MetaG_FD_122243 | JGI IMG/M metagenome (GOLD analysis project Ga0180012, IMG submission 122243) | Groundwater microbial communities from the Olkiluoto Island deep subsurface site, Finland - KR11_S2_MetaG | ecosystem: Environmental > Aquatic > Deep subsurface > Groundwater | place...
GCATATTTTTGCATGCCAGGTCGGATAGAAAGTGTCTGTAAGCACTAAAAATCCTTCTTCCTGATTGTTGGTTTTTACCGTTACTTCATTACTTATATATTTGGTAATTTCCGCTTTGTTATTTTTATTAATAAACTTAGTTTTACTACTATCCCAATTTTCAACTATTGCTATTTTCCTTAAGTCAATATTTTTATCAAAGATCGCGTTTATTGACCGTTGATTATCTGATGAGGGGTAAATTTCCCGAATGAAAAATACCCTCTCAAATGCATTATTATTTTCGTATATTTTGGTCTCGCCCTCTTCAAATACTTTTACTAATTTTGGAGACGAAAGATCAGACAAGCTAAGGATGTATTTAATGCCAAGCAAATCCGCTATCTTTGTGTCGTAATTGTGAGGAGTGATAATCCGGTTGAACCCAAACGGAGGACGGATATCCGGCTTGTTTCTTTCCATTGCGGCAATTAATTCACCGTATCTTCTAAGGTATAACGGGTCATATCCGTCAACATTTTGCAAATGATACATTATAGAAAAATTCGGGGGCAATATTCTCGCATCGGTTGTTATGATCCGTGACAAACCGGAATTTTTTTGAAGGAAAGAAAGGCCGGAGGAAGACGGGAAAAGATATTTACCAGCTGTAAAGGGCGTAAATTTATATGCGAATCGGAATAGGTCAACAATAGTAATTCCAATCATTAACAAAATAAAGATTGTTTGTAAATATTTTATTTTGATAAAAAGAAATAACAAACTTGTGATAGTAATTAAGGAGAAGATTAGTGTAGGAAAATAAAGATTACGTCTTGCTACATTGATATTTTCAGATAATAATTGGGTTGATGGCGATGCAAAAGTGACAAATGCCCAAAGCGAAAGATAGACTAAAAATATAAAAATTAGCGGATAGATTATCTTCCTTTTTTTGGGAGTACGGATAAAATAATCAAACCCTAACGCGGCGAGAATACTTAACGCAAAATCGGTTAGGAACAATAACCTTGTCGGCTGGGCGGTATTTAAAAAAGGTATTTGTAACTTGAAGGGGAGACCGGCGAACCAGGTCGGAAGTGCAAAAAAGAGAGAAAGAAAAAAGATACTGCCAAAAAAAAGCGTTTTCTTGTCAGATCTAAAGAATAAGGCAAAGAGAGCCATGATTAACGGGAAAATTCCGATATAGCCAATAAATTCTCCATAATTCCATACTCCCCAGTAATTGAGGGTTGCCGGATTGCCAAAGAAATCAGGCGCTAAAAATTGGACAAGATGTTGAGCAGGGAGAAACCAGCCTTCTTTGTGCCAATCAAGTTGATCTATACTCCGGGCGCTCTGCAGAAGCAATTGAAGAGTTGGGAACCACTGGATGGAAGCAAGAAGCAGAAAACAGAAAACAAAAAACAGAAATGTTATTAAAATTTTCTTTTGCCTGCCAAACTGAATCCACCTGGCAATAAAATAAGCTCCCGAAACTAAAAATAAATAGAAGAATGTCTGTAAATGCCCGGCGAAAAATGAAGAAGTTAGAGAAAAAATAAAAATCAAACTCCAAAAAACCAATTTTTTATTTTTGAAAAGTTTCGGAGCTAGCTGCCCCCCTTCGCTTTCGCTACGGCAGGCAAGCAAACTTGCCCCGGCATGAAAAAAAGGCTGTCGGTCGGGATGACAAAGTTGGGTAATGTCAAAGACCTTGTCTATTGACAATAAAATCAGAGGAAGCCAAAGGGTTACATGTCCAATAGTCCCCCATTCTAACCAGGCTACTGAGAATCCGCAAAATGCATAAATAAATGCACCAAAGAAACTTGAATATCTTGTGAGCAGTATATTTTTTAAATATAAATACATGAATATTCCTGCTAATAACGGTTGGAGAAGGATCATTACGCTCCACCAGGTATTAAAATCGGGTAAAAATAGGATTACGTTTAACGGATACAATGGGGCTGATTGCAGGTTGGCAAGAAGCGGAGTACCCGCCATGTTGTAAGGATTCCAAAGCGGAAGCGTAAGAGATTTCTCTGTAAAAACAGCCAAAAACCGCCAGGGATATTGCTCGCGGACAGGATCTGTAATCAGGCTATTTTTGAAAGGTATTCCCCTTGGATATTCCTTCGCGTAAAGATCCCTAAATGGATGATAGAGTCCTATTATCGTATCTGCCGGAATCGGCAATTTTCCCTGAAGAAAAAAGGGGTAGAAAAAGAATAGAATGACAGCGCTCATCAAAGGTATAGGTAAAAATTTGGTTGATTTCATATAAATAATCTGAGTTCAGAGAATATCTGATTTTCAGGATCAGTGACATGAGATTCCTCGACTCCTTTCAGTCGCTCGGAATGACAAAATTGTATAATATAAATCATATAATTTTCTGTAATTCTTTACAGAATTTTTCGGTAGTGAACTCAAGACTCTTTTTTTGCGCGAGATTTGCCATTTGATCACTTAGGCTTTCGTCGATCATAAGTTTTTTTGTTTTTTGAATTAATTCTTCTTCTGTCTCCCAAAGAAAACCATTGATATTATCATCAATTATTTCCGGCTGGCCTCCTTTTTCGATAACAACGGGAACGATTTTATGGGCCATTGCCTCGACTGTCGTTATTCCGAAGTGCTCTGCTCTTTCGGGATTTTTTTCTAAATTCTCCTGATAACCAGCCGCGTGCCAGTAAATTTTTGCCTGGTTATATAACTTCTCCAACTCATCGAACCCGCAGTTTTTGATTATTTTTATTGGTTGATCTTTTATCATGTCTTCAAGTTGACTCAGGTATTTTTCATTTTCTTTCAAGAAACTTACCGCGGCAATAAATTGCCAATTTCTTAATCCACCTTTTACCATTTGCCTGAATGCGTTTATCATAACTTCAATTTTTTTTATACTATTACTATCTGACAATGGGCTATATCTTCCTACTGTTAAAATAATATTCTTCTTACCTGCCTTTTTTTGGGACGAAAACTTTTCGATATCACCAATATTCACGCAAGGTGGATAAAGAATTTTACTATTTGTCCGGAATTTTTTGTCAATAAATTTTCTTGTAAACTCAGAATTGCAAATAATCGAATTTATTTTCATAAGTTTTATCCGGGATATCAGATCACCTGCTCTCACCCATTCCACAGGGAACTGAAAATGAAGAATTGTTCTTTTGGCAAGGGTTACCGGTATGCTTCCGTCACTTAGAATAAACAAAAGATCATATGCTCTTGTTTCAAATAAACGGTTAAGAAATGGCATTTTTGGAGAAAAAATATTGGGCATTACTGTTGTTTTTGATAAGTCTATACGAAGTTTTTTGTAAGCCTTTTCAATAATACGGGGATCGTCCCAAAAAATTGTTACCTCATTTTCCGCAGATAGGCAAGATGCCGCGGTTAACATATATTTCTCTCCACCGCTTAAGGTATCCAAATACGGATCGTATATGCCGATTCTCATAAATTATAGTACTACCATTTTATCAATTTTATTTGTTCTTGCATACTCATGATGCTTCATGCTATTATTTGTAGGTTATGGATGCATATACTGGACTGCAATGGTATTATTATCCTTTGTTCGCATGGTCGATCATGTGGACCGGAATTGTGCTGTGGCGAAGCGCCAGGCTTCATCAAAGAAATTGGTTTGTCGTCTTTTTGATAGTGCATACAAGCGGAATACTGGAACTTATTTATCTTTTTTACTTCGCAAAGAAAAAATTGACGATAGCTGAGATCAAGACCTGGTTTCGAAATATGTTCCTCGTAAAATCAAGGTAAGACAGTAAATTTTCTTAGGTTTAATAGCTTTCGATTTTTATTTTAGCTACTTCTTCAATTTTATCTGAAATTTTCTTTTTATAATTTTTTCCAACTTCATCAAAAATATTCAATACTTCAATAAAAGAATTTTTTCCACCCAATAAATCCCAATACTCCGATCCTATTAAAAAATCATTGGGATGATCCATCATATTTTGCATTGTGAATCTTGAATATGGTTGAGGATGATATGGATTATAAGGAAATACTAAAAATACCCTAATCGGCTTTCTCTTTCTAGCAATCCATTCTAATAGTTTTACTTTTGATTCCTTAAATACATCTATGTTTGGTTTTACGGTTTTTATCTCAAAATAATATTCTTCATTATCTCTTTTCATATAAAAATCTGCTATGTTACCATCTTTTTGAAATTTTCCATCTATAGAAGAAGCATTTAATACCTCCTTCATCTCTTTGTAAATATTTGACTTTACTTGAGGGTTATTTCTTAATTCTCTAACTATATTGGCAATAACTGATTTTTGGTCTTTAGAAAGAACACTACCAACACCATACTTAGTAAAACATTCCTCTGAATTTTCACTAGCAATTATTTTTGATACATCCTCGTAAATGGACATCCCTAAGCTAGTAGCAAGAGAATGAATGAAGGAATAAGCTGCAACTTTTTTACTATCTTGCATGAGTCTACTTAGAAAAGGCATGGAGGTGCTTTCTCTCAGATATTTTTTTAATTTATTATCGATTTTTGTTTCTAGCAAGTTAATTATTTTCTGCTTTTGATTACTTGATAATGCCATATTATTTTAGATGAAAAATAATTTCCGAATAAGGAGACTTGTCTCTTTCAGTTCTATTTAATACCGGTCTTTTAAATTTATTTACTATTTTCAGCCCTGATTGCTCTGCTATAGCAGGATACAGATTATATTTATCATTTGCAACTATAAAAATATTAAAGCCTGGGGCTAAATATTTCTTACAGTTTATTAATACATCGCTAATTCCTTTAATGTATGATTTTCTTGCATCTATTCCTTGCCCTTTATATAAAGGTCCTATTTCTAATTCATCTTTTCTATTAAATCCCATTAAATCGTATGAGTATGCGTGCTGTTCGTGATAATCAATTTGGCCAACATATGGAGGTGAAGTAAATATACCGCTTATTTTTTGTTTTTGGAGGAGTTCATAAAATTTTTTGTTTCTTTCTTTTATCTTTTCAAATATACTTACTGTTCGTGAATCATCTGATTGTAAATGCCAAAAAGCATCTGTTTTGAGTTTGGTAAAATCTTTTAATCTAAACAATGAATCATTTGCGTATTTATTAAACATTCCTTTTATAGAAAATATAGGCTTACAAATTTTTTTATGCTTAAAGCAATAGTAGGTTGTTGTCTGTGACGATTTAAGGGTAGCGAGATCTGAGTGCGTGGTAGCTCGACAAGAACGGATAGCTCTGCTTAATATAATAGCAAGTATTCTTTTATTTTTTGTATCCTTAATGTTTTTAATTAACCCAAAAGCATAATCTATTTCTTTTCTGATATTAGTAATATACCATTTATCTAAAAATGTTTTTTGCATATTTTGTATTAGTCTAATATTATATTTTTGAATTAATTGATTATATATTACTAAAAATTCTTTATCTTTTTCTCTTCCATATTTATCTTCGTCAATTTCTTTTCGATAAACCTTATATTTGAAATTAGGCGATGGGAAATATTTTGTATTAAATAAATTTAGATCACTATAAAGTTCATTCTCAAAAGATTTTATATTATTCCCTGCTTCAAAGGTTGTAACTGAACTTGTAATTGTACGAATTTCTTTCTCTAAGTTTAAAAAATCATAATCGTGTAGTTTTACTTCGGAAATTAGACAATTAAAGCGAGATATATCAATGCCAATTGAGTGCAATCCTAACTCATTTGCCTGTACCAATGTAGTTCCTGACCCCGCAAAAGGATCTAAAATAATACCTCCTTTATTAAAGTAAGTATGAGTTTTAAATTCATCGACATGATTATCCAAAAAATATTGAACAAGTTGGGGAATAAATTTTCCCTTGTAGGGATGTAGCCTGTGAACATGTTTGGTTGTATCTTTTTCTCTCAGATAATCAAAAGACAATGCCCAATTTAAGTCTTTGCCTAATTTTTCCTTCCAGTGGATTTCTCTATTACCAATAAAAGATAAATAATATTTTTTTAGATCATCTATATCAATATGAATTGATCCATTTGTCTGATGTTTTTTAATTTTTCCATATTGGATTAGATAGGAAATATTTGATGCTGAAATTTCCCTACTTAGATATTGCGATGCCCAATCGCTTGCTTCTTTTATAGTAATTAAATTTGTTTGCATATATTTATTCTAACATAAATAGAATTTATGGTGAATAATAAAACTCTACTCTTGATTCTCCTTTTGGAATAAGTACAGAACGAAGAGTATAGTCAGCGCGAAAAACTTTTGCTTCCAAGCCATTTACCCGCGCTTTCCATTTCGGATAATAATTGTCTGATAAAAACAATAGTCCGGGAGCGTGGGAAGATACCTTGATTATGACCTTTTCGGGAGTATGAGAAACAATAACGGCCTTATCCCCTTTTACTGTGCCGGTTATTTTTAGTCCCGGGTCTTCTTCAAGGATGAGTTCGTTCCTGAAATCAAAATTCTCGCTGTAAAGCCTTTTGATAATTTCTTTATCATTTTTTATAACTTCATAATCATAAAATAATTTAGCCCTGGGCAAGGCCCTTTTATTACTGAGCAACTGAAATTTATCATCCTGATAAAAAACAGAATATTTATATTTACCATATTCATCTTTCGCCCATACAGGGAATGCCCAGTCCTTCCCTGTATCACCTATTACATGAAAAAGAACAGTAACTCCAAGCAGGTCGATAACTCTTTCGCTATACTTTCCACTCTTATCCAATACTGCCAGTGACCTGACAGCCGGTTGATATGTTCCTTTTGAAGCGCTCGTGAGAAATTCGCCATACCTTCGAATATATAAAGGGTCATATCCTTCAATTGAAGGAAGGCGGTAATAAGTATCTATATAAGAACCAAATTTACCATAAACGCGCCCAGAACCTACAGATTTTTGCATCGCGCTTATTACGGGAATATCGGGGAAAACCAATTCTTTCGGATCAAAAGGTACCCATTTTTGGGCAAAACGAAAACTATCTATCATAGTTAATAAAATAAATAAGTATATAACTAAATTTACGTATCTTTTTGTTTTTATTTTTAAACTTAAGGTAATGAGTATTGAGCCAAAGAAAAGTAAACCCGAAGGTAATAATAAATTTCTTGCAGCAATCAATGCTTTGTCTTTGGGTAATGCGATAAATAGGAGCAACCAGATAAATAAAATAACAAAAATCAACGACACGCAACTAAGTATTACTTTTTTTATTTTTTTGTTATCCAATAATTTTTTTAAACTATCGAGACCGTAGGCCGCAAGCACAGTAAATGAAAAGCTAAAAAACACTATGATCCTTGACGGGATGCTGGTTGAAAATACAGGTAATTTCAGGCTTACCAAAAGTGATTGAAGCGGAGTGTCTATTGCCAGGAATATCGCAGCGATACCTGCAAAAAGGAAGAAGCGGATATTTTTGTTTTCTTTTTTTCCAAGCAAGGAGATGATGACAAGAAGGAGCGGGATTATACCAATAAAACTTGCCCATTCTGCATAATTTCCTAACCAATCATTACGCGTTACGGGGTTGCCAAAAAAATCAGGGGCAAAGACGGTTATCAAATTCCGGACAGGTATGGCTCCTTTATTGGAAAATAATTCACTGCGTACAGAATGTTGATAGATCTCAAGGGATGGAATAATCTGAATAAGCGAAATAATTAATCCTCCAATAATAAAGACTAAGACTTTTAAAGCTGTTCTTTTATCATGAGTGCTGAAAAATTTGAAAAGTAAAAAAGCTAAAACATACAAAATAAGATATAAACTTGTTTGGAAATGTCCGGAGAAAAATGAGGCGGCGACACAAAGGGATAAAAGAATTAAGGAAGAAAATTTTGGCCGCTCAAAGCTTTTTTCGATTGCATAAAGAGACAATGGTAAAAAAGTAATTGCCATTGATAGAGTGCCATACGGCATCCAAACAACAATAAAGCCGCAGAACATGAAAGCGATACTACCAAGAAGACTTCCTTCTTTTGATATTTTCAGTTGGCGTAAAAACAGCAGCATAAATAATCCGGCGAGCAGGGGCTGCAAAAGAATAAGAAAACTCCAAGCGTCAATAAATGGAAGAATAAAAAATAACAGATTAAAGGGTGAGAAAACGGCTGTCTGGAAATCGGCAACATGGGGATTGCCTGAAAAGCTGAATGGGTTCCACCAAGGAATTCTACCTTTTTTTAGTTCTTCGATCGTATAATGTTTCCACGGATAAATCTGCGTTACTACATCCGAGATCGCATTATTTTTGACTGGAACCGTATATTGCTCGTAGTCTGCCCATGGGGAAAAGAAATTATTTTGATATATCGCCGGATAGGGCGCATCGCCTTTGAGGAAATATGGGCTACTAAAAATAAACCAGATAAAAAATATGACTATAATCGGCCAGTATTTGAGAATAAATGATTTCATTATGTTAAGGATTAAGTATAATCTTACTATAAAAAGACAAAAATTACCAAGAAGCGGTTATTAAATAATCATGTTAATCAATACTTTCCTTGTCATTTGTCTAAATATAGGAATCTATAATAAGAAAAGGGTGTCGAGTTGTTGTTGGGATTATTAGTAACCACTGGTGCACTTCACAATAGACTTCGCGGAGGCTTGATATTTAAACTAAAATGTCCTATAATATTGAATATGTTCAAGAATCTAATAGCTTCGATAATAATTTTGTTGTTTGTTTCGATTTTACAAATTACAAAAGCGCAAGCCTCAGAAGGAATTGTGGAACTTGGAAACGTAAATGGATCAGCTACGCGTTGCTTTGCAATGTCTACTTTAATTAATAGATCTACTAATTATTTACTTGTAATACAGTGCCAAAATCTTATATACCCGATAGTACCTGTAGGTAAGTTTTATATTTTATGGTCAAATCCTATTAGCAGTGATAAGGACATAAAACCGATACGCATTGGGGATCTGGAATTTGGAAAGGGTAGTTTTAATCTTGAAAATTCATTTTCAAGTCTATTTATCACAAAGGAGCAAACACAATCTCCAGACCAGCCATCAAATGACAAGGTAATGGAGGGTAGGATTAAATCTATATCATTTCTGGAGAAAGAACCAACTCCAACAATGACACCAACCCCAACACTGATACCAACTCCAACAATGATAATGTCGCCAACGATTGAACTAACACAGAAAATAACTCAAATAGCAACACCAGCAGCGCAACCGAAGAGTGGTTGGACCTTTTTAACCATAATGCGGGCTTTAGGTATCTTTGTTGTTATTATTATCTTCATAATTACCAGTATATTCTATATTATAAGTAAAATACGCAAATCATAAAAATTTGAACATCTTTTTTTGCTTAATTATTTTTTACTTTGCGTTATTTTTCTTCTGCTGCATTTCCCAAAGACGGGCGTAGGTGATGAATATACTAAAGGCCTGATATATACTTTCGATTAATCCGGCTGTTCCGGCTTTGTAACCTTTTTGACGGAAATAGGAATCATAAAAGGCTGTAAGCATCACTCTGGGAAAACGCCACCAAGTCATGGCAGGATGATGAGCTTTGAACCGCAATTCTGCTTCGATTTGCGACCAGACAAGTGTTTTATTGACCATGGATGTAAGATTCGTATGTGTATAATGCAGGAGAAAACCACTGAGTTCGCCAATTTTTCCGTCAAATAATGGGGTCTCATGTACTTCTCCGCTCCAACCCTTTAAAGAATATCTCATAAATAATCTTTCAAGCGATTCGATAAATGGCCATTCATGACTTCCTAAATAAAAATTTTTACGGAGGATTTTGTAGGCGTGGTATTCAGATTGAGGGTCATTTATTACTTTCAAAACAGATTCTTTTAATTCCCTTGTCACTCTTTCGTCCGCGTCGATATAAAGAATCCATTTGTTTTTGGCTTTTTTTAACCCGAAATTGCGTTTTTCGGAAAAATTTTTACTTGAGGAATCCGGTGTTTCTACACGGGCGCTCAAACGCGTAGCTAAGTCTACTGTGCGGTCGGAAGAAGCATCGTCAATAACAATTATTTCATCGCAGAATGAAACCGACTCGATACAGTCGGCAATAAGGTTTTCTGAATTTTTGGTTAGAATGATTGCTGAAAGTTTGTGCATGTTTTCACGTCCACCTTGAAGGAGTCATGGCTTCCACTTCGTTTCAGCCTGCCACCTTCCAGGAGGACTTGTGTTCGAAATACGTTCCTTTCCCGAATTTTCTTAGATAGAAATCTTTAACTGCTTGCTTTTGCATGAGTCGTCCATTTAATAATAAACGCAGGCTTTGTCTAATTAATGCTATTTTGGATCTCAAAGGCGCGTAAGTAAATCCAAAAAGCAATTGGTTCCGTGTCAAAAAATAATCATGTAATTTATTTCCCGGGCCGCCTGATGACGCGGCGTTAACATGGATGAGGCACGCCCGCGGAACATAATAGATACTGAAGCCGGCTTTTTTAATCCGCTGTGATAAATCTGCATCTTCATAATAAAGAAAATATCTTTCATCAAATAATCCTATTTTTTCAAGAACTTCACTTTTGAAGAGCATACAACAACCTGTCGCGAAGTCTATTGGCTCGGTTTTGTCGTACTGGCCA
>Ga0180012_1000633_pt1 | contig 10543 bp, 8 predicted proteins | sample KR11_S2_MetaG_FD_122243 | JGI IMG/M metagenome (GOLD analysis project Ga0180012, IMG submission 122243) | Groundwater microbial communities from the Olkiluoto Island deep subsurface site, Finland - KR11_S2_MetaG | ecosystem: Environmental > Aquatic > Deep subsurface > Groundwater | place...
GCTGGCTTAACCTGCTGTCTTTGACCTCTACCGGTAGGACCAACCTCTGGGCCAGCAGTTTTTTCTCTCTCTGCTGGCTTAACCTGCTGTCTTTGACCTCTACCGGTAGGACCAACCTCTGGGGCAGCAGTTTTTTCTCTCTCTACAGGCCTAACCTGCTGAATCATAGGCGTCCCCCTACCGGGAGTTCTCGGCGTAGTAACAGCATTCACCCGCAGTGACCTAGGGTTAACGCCGGGGTTCATGACAGACTTGTCACGATCTTTAATAAGCGGGCGTGAGTGTCTTAAGTCCTGCACCTTCAGCCCCCTTACGTGTTGCGGTGGGAGCTTAGCCGGCTGAATCTGCCTGGTCGAAGCAAAATGACTAGCCCTCGTAGGCTTAATATCAGGTGTGCCGACACTGAAATTATCTCTTACGAATATTTCCTTCTGGATGATGTTTTTGTTGACATTAACAATGGTAGGTGCGCCCGTATTAAATGTGTTACGATTTACAATTGTCACTCCATTGTCAACATTTACGTTTTGATAAACATTAGTAATGTTGACCTGGTTGATATTCACATTGGTAATGTTTACGCTGTTCCGACCGTAATTGCCGTGTCCGTAATATATTTCTTCGGGCGCCAGTGGGACCCATGCCACATAATCATCCGTCCTGACCCAGCCGACGTTTCCCGGACTCCAGTAAACCTCTCTGGCAACGGGCGGCACCCAGAACCAGCCGATGTTTACACCAAAGCTCCATCTGCCATAATGGTAGGGCGCCCATCCCCAGGACTCGGACCCCACCCATACGTAATCACTACCCCTCCAGACCCATCGGCCGTCTCTGTAAGGGGACCACTCCCCACCGGCTGCAATCCTCGGCGTCCAGACATGGCCATAATGCGGATCTTGCACCCACCTGCCGCTGTTATCTAAATCATAAGAATAGGCACTGAGTTCGGCGGGAAGATAACGGGAACTTGCGCCCCTTTCCGCATAAACACTATGGTTCCTCGCCTTATTCCATCTTTCCCACTCATCAGGAGGACCCATCGGAGCAAGCTCTCCATCCGTGTTCTGCCCGAGGGACACCATTTGTCCTTCGTTTATTCTTGTATTTCCGACATTATTCTCCGTTTCAACGTACCCCTTGTAAACCCCAACGTCGGTGTACTGCTCCGACATGTCGATTCTGAAGACCGCGTTGTCGAAGGCTCGGGTTGACGCATCAGGGGTATCGACCTGTATGCCCCCTCCCCTCGCCGGGGCATCATAAAAAATATAGGCATATCCCTGCGTCAGATAAAACTGGGAAGAATCCTCATCCATCGACAGTATCTGGAAAGCAGAACTCTGATCGAGTCTGATATATGTCCCTGTGTTCAGCTGCAGTTCAACCCTCGCGTCCTGAGGGAGCCAAACCTCATCACCCTCGGCGAGAGGTGTATTTATAGAGGCGTAACCCCAGTCTTCCGCATCGGTCGTCTTTATCTGGACGTCGCCTTCAATATGGCTTATGCGCATATATCCGTGATTCGCAGAGAGGGCATAAACCGGCACTAAAAGTAGAACAACCACAAACATCACTGTCTTTACCATCTTCATAGTATCCTCCTTCACAGGTGATAGAAATTAGCTTTTCCCCATTATCACTCCAGAGACGTAAAAAAGCTATATCTGTTTATTCATTGTTGCCAAAAAAGAGCATGGGCATCATTCGTACAGCATGGACGGTTTCTATTCTCCAAGCAACTCCGCCACAGGCTGCATCTGTTCTACATGGTGGGATATTACTTTCATGATGACTATGATCGGAATGCCAAGCAGCATGCCCCATACGCCCCACAGCCACCCCAAGAACAGCAGCGAGATAAAAACAGCTGCTGCATTCATTTTGGCGTTTTTCCCGGTCATGCAGGTAGTCACAAAGGTGCCGACAACCATGGCAATCACCAATGACACCCCCAAGACCAGCAGCGCCATGGGAAACGAGTCGAACTGCATGTAAGCCGCCATCCCGATAGCCACTGCGGTGAGTGTTGGACCGACATAAGGGATGACATGCAGCAAACCCGCAGCGACTGCCCAGGCACCCGCGTTTTCCAAGCTGATCCAGTGGAACGCGATCCAGGTGAGCAATCCTAACAGCAGATTAGTCAGCAACAGCATGAATAAATATTTCTGGATGGAACCGTTGATGTCGTTAAGGATTTTAACCGTGATTTTTTTCCTCGACAACGACGGCCCCGTGAGTCGTACCAGCTTGCGCTTAAAGGTGTTTCCACCCACCAGAAGAAAGAAGGCCAGAAAGATCACCATAGTCGCCTGGCCAATAAAGCCTAAGGCCCCCATAGAACCCGCCCACATAAAATCACCCAGTTTGAATCCGGGCGTATCGATGACGACATGAGCAGTTTGCTGTTTGCGGCCTGGCGGAATGCTGGTCATCTGGCTCGTTGCTTTTTCCATTTCGCCCACGGCTGTTTGCACTTTCTGCATGTTGCCGCTCAGGCTCAGATCAGCACGCATACTGGCGAACCCAGCGGACAGCTTGCTCGCTGCCTCGGGTAACTGCACAAGTATCGTTTGCATCTGCCCACGCAACGAGTAGGTGCCCAGCACGAGTACGCACACAACCGCCATCATTACCAGGCTGGTACCCAGCACTCGCGGCATCTTAATCCGTTCCAGCCAAACAACGAGTGGAGTCAGGGTGTAGGACAAGAAAATGCCGAGCAACAGGGGAACAAAAAAGGTCTGCATCCATTCCAGTGCAAACACCAAGGCGATTGTCGCCAGTATGCCAAGCGCTAAGCCTCGCGCATCAACAGGAACGTGAAGGATCAAGGGATGGGAAATCTCAGATATCTGTTCTACGGGAGATGGATTGCCCGCTCCTGGATTGGCTTTTTTTTTCATAAAAGCTCCATGATGCTTACGCTGTCCAGATTTGCTTGCGTGATCGCGTGAGCATAGCCAGATCATTGGTCAAAAAAGATTGCTTGTTCATGTAAGCCTCTGGAGCGTTTGATTTTAACATTAAAACAAAGGCCAACCAATTAATCCTTGGTTGGCCTTAACAACGGCGGCCAATCACGTTCATTGTTTCCAGCCCGTAATCCGTTCCGCTGCCTTGCTCAAATAAACGCTTCCTTCTGCGGTGATGGGAGCATAACAATGCATGAATTCAGCGTTCATGTTATTTCATCTGTGACAGCCAGTTAGACTGGGCGAACCATTTTTCCCTCAGTTCATTCATGTATCCAGAATTTTCCAGGCTGTCCAGGAAGTTACCCAGCCAGTTGAGCAGGTGGGGGTCGCCCTTGGCCACGGCGATGCCGATGGGCTCGTAAGTGATGGGGGCCTCAACGGAGACCAAGCCCGCCTCCGGGTTACGGTACGCCGCGATGACACAGATGGGGTAGTCGGCAATCATGGCATCGGCATTGCCGTCGATCACCATCTGGATGGCCTCGTCCTGGGTGCTGGACGTCAGCAATTTGGCCTGGGGCGCGCCCTCCCGGATCACCTCTTCGCTGGTGGACTCCTTCAAGGCGACAAAGGTGAATTGCCCGCTGTTGATATCAGGCAACCCCTTGGCCTGGGCGACACTGCTGCCTTTGGTGAGAAACGCCTTGCCGGAAATAAAATAAGGCCCCACGAATGCCACTTGAAGGTTGCGGTCCGGCGTCATGGTCATGTTGGAGACGATCATATCGATGCTTCCGGATTCCAGGGCTGGCAGCAGGCCTGAAAAATCGATCCTCTGCACATTCAGTTTGACACCCATGCCGTCGGCGATCATCGTGGCCAAGTCGACATCCATGCCGATGACCTTGTCCTCCTTGGTGAGGAAGTTCATAGGCGGCATGTCCCCGGAGACTCCCACTCGCAGCTCACCTTGAGAAATGACTCGGTCCATGACCGAAGATGAAGATGCTTTCGTCGTCTGGCCCATTTGGGCACAACCTGGCAAGAGGCAGGCGATCATCAGCGTCACAAATATCCATTTTACTTTTTTCATATTTTTTTCCTTTTATATTGTCGATCTTGCATATCTTCCGGATACGGCGCCTGTACTCCGAACGCAGTGTGACCAGATGCGAGTGTCTGATCCGTTTTTCCGACGGCCTTTTACGAATTAATGAAGCCGCTCATTTGTACGATACCTTTTTTACGCTTCACACCTATTGGGATGACCTTACAAAATCATCTTGCGCAAGCATGGGTCTTACCTTGTGCTCAAATATGACCTTAGGGCTTGACCAGCTTCCGGGATGCACAGATTTTATCTCCTTTCATCATGTTCTCCGTCCCTGTCATGGTAATGCCTATCACCCCTGTCATGGTCATGTCTCGAACCCCTATCATGTCCTCCGTCCCTGTCATGCTCAGGATATCCCACAAAACATCCGCTAAGAGATACAAGCATTGTCACCAATACCATTCCCAGCATAATGCTTCTCTTCATTTCATCCTCCTTTGTTCCTCTTTGCCGTCCTGGTTATAGAACGGAGAATCGGCCGACAATCACCTTCAACCGCCTAATGTTACTTCTTTCCATATGGATAAGTGATTAGGATGGCTGCAATGAGGCACCAAATAGAAATATTTGTGCCACTGTTCACTCTACTTAAAGCAATCTTTATGCCAGATTCCAGACGCTCAGCATCATGTCACCCATCATTCTGATTTTTAGGAACAATTTGCTAAGAAGGTATCTGCAGAACTGCCATTAACAACTATGCATAACAATGGTCATATTTAACCGATGGTCATATGTGACTCATTCCCCTGTCTTTTTCATGTTACTGGATGACAGATGAGATATGACTCTTCCCAGATATTATGGCGTTCCTCTTACTACCTTGTAGTAGTAGAGTTTCATAAATACTCTGTCATCATAAATGGGGTCAGTAATGTCCGGTTCAGGACATACATCTTTTTTGAAACGGGGGAAGAGCACAAAAGGTAACAGATTTATTTTTGACATTCTCTCCAGCCTGTGGCAACCTCTTTACATGCCTCGTCTCGCCAGGTTAACCATCAACAATTGTCCACATCATATCATCCAGCGCGGTTACAACCGGCCACCTAACGGGGACAGCTAACGGGAAACAGAAAGTTTGAGCAAGAGATTTCGAAAAAACGAGGTCGGCAGATTGAACTGCGCGGACAGGTGAACCCAAAGAAGAAAAAAAAATCTTCCCCCTTTTTCTTCTAAGAGAGAAGATCGGCTATTTCATTCTGGGTCAGGATAGATTCTAGCCGTTGCTGACGCCGATCTACATTTCTACGCTGATCACGTTTTTTACGCCGATCAACACCTAGACGTGAACGGATCAGTGATCGAAGCCAAGCCTTGATCTTCTTGCGCACGCTAACCCTTGCCACCCGACTGTCAAAACGTCTTTCTTCCTTAGAACGTCGGTCTTCAGTTTTCCGTCGGGATGAAGATTTACGTCGTTCCAGATAGTCGGGTCTGTCACATGCAGGTTGATTTGATGGTTTTGGGATATTTTTCATCATTTCTCTTTGAGATCGCACCATTTGTAATGGTATCCAGGATAAAAAAGGCCAGATTTGGCTAGAACTCCAATTTCTCCGTAACTGTCATCAGCCGCCAGGAACAATCCAGGGCCATAACCTGCAGCATGTCATCCTGGTTCTTGGACTTATCCATTATGATTCCTCCCTGCCGCTTTTCGTCTGCACCAGTCCTTTAAGGATATATATAGGTAAGGAAAAGACAATGGTCGTTGTATTTTTATCAGTTGAGATATCATTCAGGGTCTGGAGATATCTCAACTGCATAGCCTGCGGATTTTGTGAAATAACGTTTGCCGCAACCAGCAATTTATCAGAGGCCTGCAGCTCCCCTCAGCATGGATAAATTTGTGAACGACCATACCCACACTTTTCATATGCTCTCCATTACCAATGAGCCAAGCTTGAGGTGAAGTGATTCTATGTTATAGTATCATCCAGATCAATTATAGGTAAAGGCTTTCTCCAAAAAAAAAATAGCGGTCACCCTTCGGAAAATATTTTTTTCCTTAGCTGTTATCAATTCTCCTTTTTCTACAAAAAACACCCTGCTATCCAGAGGAGAAATGGAGACTATTTCTTTATACAAATGCATTCAGAATCACCTTAAATTATGATAAGCTAAAAAGAAACGTCCACAATGAGGTGACCAATGGCAAACGAAAAGATAATCTGTCAGATCTGTGAAAAAGAAGTTGATTCATCCACTCTCAACGCCTGCCATGGATGCGGCAAAAAATACTGCCCTGACTGTCAGAGTGAATCCACCGACCAGAAATATTGTCAGGAATGTGTGGGACTCAGTGGTGTGGTGACCCATAAAAAATCTTCCCCGTGATTCTCAAAGACTTGTATCAACCAAGAGTATTCTGAAATTTTGAACATCCCCCTCTCGCAAGTCATCGTTTTCATGAGGATACATACAAAAAAATGGTTCTTCCTGATTGAGCGTACTTGCCCAAAATAAATGAATAGTAAAAAGAATGGACATGTACCCCTTATCAAAACAACCAAGCAAAAGATAAGGAGGTTTCTACATATCCACGTATTTACACTATCATGGTTTTGGTATCGCGGGGTATCACTATATTCGTACAAAATACAGGAAAGGAAACGTAATTTTCACCGTATCCAGAAAGAAATTCAGTCTTCGATGCCCAGTTTGTAAAAGCAAAAGGATTATAAAACATGATTCACATCTTCGATGATTTTAAGCATTTTTATAAGGAGGTGATGTGGCTTGTGCTGTGATTGTCACTGCCGGCTGGTCACTATCATTAACGACGGTTATCATGGTCGCGATATCTGTCCTGCCTCCTGTCGTTCTTGAACCTGACCTCTCTGGGGTAGCGGTCTCTTGGCAATTCAGCCCAAGGCCCACGCCTTGACTTCGAGTAGTACCACCTGTCGTTTATGTAATGATAGTGAAAGTCACTGTAAAAATAATACGTCTCTACGTCCAACACTACGACAGGCGGAAGAAGGGGGCTATTATTACTCCACCTGAATGGTAGCCGCCCCGCCCTCCTGCATCACTACACAGGCCGTCCCGTCAGCAATGACCCTGCAATAAGCGTTGAAATCAATATCCTTTTCATATTGCCTCCTTAATTGAGAAGAGAGCTGGTCCCGGAAATTTGCGCACAAAAAAGGGACAGAGTTATTTTCAACATTAACACATTCACGTGAACACGGGATCTCAGGTCTTCTTGCTTCACGCCCGTCTTTTCTCGTCCATGATCCGTTCCAGTTCAGCACCATCGACAATTTCCTGCCGGATCAGGATGGCGGCCAGGGTCTCTATCTGCTGCCAGTTGGTTTCCACCAGCTCACCAGCCCTTTTGGTAGCCTTGTCGATCCAGACACGGACCTGACGCTCCACCACCTCCCGGAAAAACTGAGGATTGACGTTGTGGGTCAGAGTGTCGGTATGGACAAAACCCAACTCCTCGTCCATACCCAAGTTGGTAATGGCGAGATAGGCCTGATGTGTCGCCTCCTCAAGGTCGCTGGCCGCCCCGGTATCCATGCCCTTGGCGCCAAATTTTTTCATGCTGGCAATTCTTCCGGCCATTAGCACACAGATGTTATTGAACATCTCTTCCTTGGAAAGGTTACTGGGAAAATCCTCAAAACTGTAGGAGATGAACCCCAGTGTCCGCAGGCGCGGGGCAATGGTGACCTGTTCGATTTTGACATCCGGGAGCAACAGGTAGGAGAGCACCGCATGGCCAGCCTCATGGAAGGCGGTCTGACGCAGGTCTTCCTCCAGATTACGGATATGCTTCTTCTCCAGTTTTGAGCCGTATTTGATGATATTGATCTGCTCGATGAGAATCTCTTCACTGATGCAGGCGAGGCCGTGACGGATGGCATGGAGTGAGGCCTCCTTACCGATGCGCTGCAGTTCATAGCCGTTCATACCGGAGATGTAGCGGACCACCTTGTCCACATCGATCTTGCCGTCGTTGGGTTTCTTGAGGATCTGTTCGATGAAAAAACGCCTCGCCTCCCGGTCAAGCTCCGGCGTCTCAACAAAGGTGTCGATACGTTCAGGCTCGATGAGCAGCTCCGGCACCTCCTCCCGACTCACCGCCGTGACCACGGTGAACACCGACTCCTCCGGATCGTCGGAAAGTGCGTCAATCTCGAGAGCAAGTTGATCGGCAGGCACTCCGGCCAGCACCCCTTCCATCACCCCCTTGACGTCAATACCATCCAGGAAAACGATACTGGGCGCGTATTCACGTGCCTTGAGATAAACCAGACGGATATACTCGGAGTCAAACAGCTCAGTGCGGGAGACGTAGATGTAGGGCCGGCCAGCCTCCCGGGCAAAGGCCTTACCCAGCAGAGTTTTTCCGACCCCTGGCGGCCCGTACAACAACATTCCCTTGGGCATGCTGATGGAAAACTTCTTCACCAGCTCGGGTTTTTCAGGGTATTGATGATCTGCTTCAAGATGGTTTTAGTCTGGCGGTTGCCGGCAATATCTGTAAAACCAATCTCGGAAAATTCGATGGCAGGCCGTTCATTCCGCAACAGCCCTTTTCCCTTGGGAAGCGCACGGGTTTCTGCCCTGACCAGGCTGAAGATAAGGTTTTCCCCTCTCTGGTACTCCTTCCAGGTCAGCTCCACGGTCTGGTTCTTCTTGTAGAGCTGAGGCAGAAGCTGATCTCCGGCCTCAGCGAGCCTGTGCAGCGAGGCTTCGGCTTTCTTGGTCAACTTGAAGACGAACCGGGCTGGAGATGAGGTCAATTTCCGTAGACTGCGGGTTATCTTAAAGAGTACCTCGTCAGGCAGCTTTTGCTTCACCTTTTTCGCAGAGATCGCAGGCCCCAGGGAGAGAACCAGGAGGGCAACCAATCCCTTGAGATCGGGGAAATCGAGTCCAATACCCTTGTCCCGAAAATGTTCGGCCAGCTGCAACAAGGAATCCGTGCCGATGCGAACCATGGCGTTAATGCCCAGCCGATTAAAAAGAATGATATAATTCTGGGCCAGGGTAGCCAGGAGCTTCGAGGCAATAGCCGCCTGGACAGTCTCGTCTCCCACCTTCTTTTCTTTGGCAATGGCATCCATGATCAAGCCTTGGGCTCGGGCCTTGCGGTGCTGGAAGGTTGCCTGAAATTCCTTGCCCTGATAAAGGGTACTACCAAGGGTGGAGGTGAAGATAAAAATCACCCCACGGCAATTAATGCCGCTCTCCAGCTCATCTTTAGTTATCAGATCAAGCAGCGCCATCTGCAGCTGATTGCTCGCCATTTCAATGGACTCAAAAAGTATAATGGCACGGGGAGTGGCACGGAGAAACCGGAACAGCTCGCCTTCCTCATTCTCCTGGTCGACCATCTGGGGGCCAAGGAGAAGGTCGCCGCTTTCCGAATTGCTGTAGCGTTCCAGATCAAAATGTTTAAAACCCTTATACTCCTTGAGCATGCTGCAGAGCACCCGGGCCAGATAGATCTTGCCCACGTCAGGCGGACCGAGAAAGGTGAAGATCGCCTTGGGCTCCGCCTCCTTGGGCGGACGGAAGTCCATATGAATAAAGGCGTCCACCACCTCATCGATAGCGCTGTCCTGATCGAGAACAATCTTTTTCAGTTCCCCGCGGATGGTTTCAAACTGTTTGAGTTGATTCTTTTTTGGTCCGGAAGGTGACAAGGGTATTCTCCCTCAAGGGTTAGCCGGCAATGGGTGACCGGAATTTTCTTTTTTCCCACCGATATTGCAGCGGCATAAAAGAACATTCGGGATGGTAAACGGCAGCAGATGATCTCGGTAGTTCTTCAACGCTTCATATCGAGTCGAATAAATCCTGAATGGCGATAATGTTCAGGTAGATGATGGTGACACACCTCGAAGGTGTTATAATTTTCCTCGATTCTTCCCCCACCTTTAAAAAAAAACAACCTCATTTCTCCGATACCACCGCATCACCTTAGCCATCAACTCATCAATAATGATAATCGCCCAATGAAAAAAAAATATTTTCATCTCAGAGTACTACTTCTTCGTAATATCTTAAATCACACCATTAACACCTACCTGTTTAAATTGCATTGCCTCATACTCTTCAGGGTAATGTTCTTTCATGCAATCAGGACAAATACTAAGAGTGACATCAGCCTGCTCCCAAAATCTGGTATCATCCCGAGTGGTTTTGCAATAGCTGCATAACGGAAGAAGACCTCGCAGTTTCTTTAATTCCACATGTACTTGTTGAAGTTCTGCCGTTCTTTGTTTCACTAGAAGTTCCAGGTCGGCATTAAGTTTCAATAATTTATCCTTCATATTACCGATTAAAAAACCAGCAACGCCCCCGACAAAAAAAGGGAAAATAAACAAAGTTGGCTTTGTCTCAAGCATTGTTCCTTGTTTTATGTCAGCTATTCCCGATATGGGAAGATCATATCTTCAAAAACTGTATAGTAAACCTCTGTTTCTGTATGAAGTGACCTGTGCAAGCCTTTTCACGGCCACTCATGTTGCTGGTGGAGCAAAAA
>Ga0180012_1000636_pt1 | contig 10490 bp, 7 predicted proteins | sample KR11_S2_MetaG_FD_122243 | JGI IMG/M metagenome (GOLD analysis project Ga0180012, IMG submission 122243) | Groundwater microbial communities from the Olkiluoto Island deep subsurface site, Finland - KR11_S2_MetaG | ecosystem: Environmental > Aquatic > Deep subsurface > Groundwater | place...
CAGGCCGCGAGCGCAAAGGCCGCGACGAACACGGGCGTGAGTTGGCGAAGGGTCATGGAAGTCTCCTGGGTGAAAGATTTCAGCGATCGAGGCGGCGGATTTCCGCGTCGATCTGTTCGGGCGCGATCTCGCCCATGTGCGCCTTGGCCAGGGAGCCGTCGGCGTGGAGGAACAGGGTCACCGGAATACCGGCCGTGCCGTAGTGACGGGGAAGCGCCATGGCTTCGTCGAAGAGCACATGCTCCAGCTGCAAGTTCTCGGCGGCGAGGAAGCGGCGGACCGTATCGGGGCCTTCGCCCTGATTGACGAACAGGAACCGGACATCCGGGTGCGCCGCCTCGGCCTGCGCCAGAGCCGGCATCTCGCGGCGGCAGGGCGGGCACCAGGTAGCCCAGACGTTGATGACGGTGGGCCGACCGACGGCTGCGGCCATGTCCACCGGGGAACCTGTCAGGGCGGTCAGTGTCAGGGACGCGGGCGGCCGGGCCTCGGTCTGCGATGACAGTTGATAGGCCACATTCCAGACCATTGCCGCGGCGGCCACCGGCACCACGGCCCAGGCGATCAGTCTGCGGTCGCGCAGGAGCAGGATGGACGCGGCCGCGACGACCAGCAGCGTCCAGGGCCAGACGAAACCGCCCTGCCAGACCGCGAAGGCGCGCCAGGGATCGCCGCTGAAGAACTCCCAGTGGGCGATGACATGGGCCAGTCGCGCGATAACCAGGCCCCCGACCACGACCGCCGTGCTCCAGGCGTTGAAGCGCGGGCTGACCCGGCTGGCCAGCCAGCCCGAGCCGATCATGAAGACGAAGACGCCCAGCAGGATGGCGAAGCGCTCGCCGGACAGGACCAGGGGGCCCAGTTCGATGGCGTTCATGCCGGGGCTCCGGCGCGGCCGAGGGATTCGATCACCTCGCGCGCACCCATTTCACCGACCAGACGGGTCCCCGCCGGCTCGGCCGCGGTCGCATCCAGGAAAATCATGGTGGGCGGCCCGACCACCGCGAAGTCCTTGAGCAGGGTGCGGGTCTCCGGCGTGGTGCGGGTGACGTCGACCTCGATGAGTTGCGCGCCCGAAAGGCGGGCCTGGACGCCGGGATCGGCGAAGACGGTGCGATCGATGACCTTGCAGCTGACGCACCAGTCAGCAGTGAAATAGACCAGCGACGGCGTCTGCGCCGCGCCGGCGGCGTGGACCGCCCGGGTCAGGGCGTCCGTGTCGGTCACCACGACGGGCGCGGCGGCGTTGGTCGCGACAGGGCCAGCCTGCGCCGTCGATCCGAACAGGCCCGCCAGGGGCCGCCACGGATCCTGGGCTCCGGAGGCGGCGCCGACCAGCAGCAGAACGCCCCAGACGGCGGCGGCCAGGCCCCCGGCGCGCGCGGCTCCGGCCCACAGCCCGCCGCCGGTGGCCGGACGGAACAGACCCAGCAGCACCGCGATCAGCAGCATCAGCCCCGCGCCGAGCAGCAGACTGGCCTCGGCCGGCAGGATGCGCGAGGACAGCCACCAGGCCGTGAGGAGGAACAGGACCCCGAACGCCGCCTTGACCCGGTCCATCCAGGGCCCGGCGCGCGGCAGCACCTTTGACCCGAGGGCGCCGAAGGCGATCAGCGGCGCGCCCTTGCCGAGGCCGAGCGCGAACAGGGCGGCGGCGCCGAGCAGCAAGTCCCCCGTCTGGGCGATGTAGAGCAGGGCGCCGGCCAGCGGCGCCGTCACGCACGGCCCGACGATCAGGGCGGAGATGAAGCCCATCCCGGCCGCAGAACCCAGCGAGCGGCGGCCCCGGACCTTGTCCGGGCCGGACAGCCGCGACGACCACGACGAGGGCAGCTGCAGCTCGTAGAGCCCGAACATTGACAGGGCCAGGGCGACGAAGATCAGGCTGAGCGCGCCCACAGCCCAGGGTGACTGCAGCGCCATCTGGAGATTCTGCCCGGACCAGGCGGCCGCCACGCCCAGCAGGGCGAAGGCGACGGCGAGGCCCAGCACATAGGCCACCGAGAGCTGGAAGCCCCGCCGCCCGCCGGGCGCGTCGACGCCGCGACCGATCACGCCGGCCAGGATGGGGTACATGGGGAAGACGCACGGGGTGAAGGCGAGCAGGACGCCGAAGCCGAAGAAGGCGAGCAGCACCCACAACACGCCGCCGCGGAGCGCCAGGCGCTCGACCATTCCGCCGCCGGACTGAAGCGCGATTCCGTTGGACGACGATCCGGCCGACGCCTGGGCGCTGCTCTTGCCGTCGGACGCGCTGAACGTCGCCGGGTCCGCTGGCGCCGGGGCCGACGCCTGGAGGGCCAGCGCGGAGGCGGCGACCGCGGTCTCCACATCGGCTTCACGCGCCGCCAGCGCCGTATCGCCGGGGGCGGTCACAACTGCTTTCGGCAGAGCGACCGTCTCGGTCATGGGCGGGTAGCAGATCGAGTCCTCCAGGCAGCCCTGGTAGGTGATGTTGACGACGGCCGGCCCGCCCGCGGACTCGAGGTCGGCGGCGCTGAGCCTGGCCTCGCCGCGACCATGCCAGACCTCCACGTCGCCGAAAGCCGGGTCGGTCTTGGCCTCGCCCTCGGCCAGCGCCAGCGGCAAGGCGGTTTCGCCGCCCTCAAGGGTGGCCACCGTGTGCTTACGGTAGAGATAGTGTCCGTCGGCGATGGTCCAGTCGAAGATGATGTCGCCGGCGCCCGAGCGGCGGACCTCAAGCTGGAACGCTTCCTCCGGCGGCATCGGCTGGGCCACGGCCGCGCCGGCCCAGACTGTGGTCAGGGCCAGCATCGCCAGCAGCGCGCCGCGCAGGTAAAGGAACAGCTTGAACATGGCTGCTGCGTCGCCCGGCCACCTTAAGTCACGCTTAAGCCGAAAGGCGCACGCCGCCGCCATGCGATTGCTCGTCGTCGAAGATGATCCGGTGCTGAGGGACGGCCTGCGGGTGGGTCTGGCGGCCTGCGGCTGGACCGTGGACGTCGTCGGCCGGGTCGAGGACGCTTTGGCCGCGCTCGAGTCCTCGGCCTTCGACGCCGTGGTGCTGGACCTCGGCCTGCCGGATGGCGACGGGCTGGAGGTGCTGCGGCAGGTCCGCGCCCGAAACATGGATGTCGGGGTCCTGATCCTGACGGCCCGCGACGCGGTGGTCGACCGCATCCAGGGTCTCGATTCCGGCGCCGACGACTATCTCGGCAAACCCTTCGACCTCGACGAGGTCAGCGCCCGCCTTCGCGCCATGCGGCGACGCCTGCTCGGCCGGGCGACGCCGGCGTTGCGCCACGGCGACCTGGTCCTCGATCCCAAGGCGCGACTGGCCTGGTTGGGAGAACAGGATCTGCCGCTCTCGCGGCGCGAGTTCGCGGTCTTGGAGTGTCTGGTCGAGCGGCCGAACCAGATCGTCTCGCGCAGCCAGCTCGAGGAACGTCTCTATGGCTGGCAGGAGGAGATCGGCAGCAACGCGGTCGAAGTGCACATCCACCACCTTCGGGCCAAGCTGGGCGCCGGGAGAATCCGCACCGTCAGGGGCTTGGGATACACCCTGTCATGAGGTCCATCCGCGTCCGGCTGTTTGTCATTCTGGCCCTGGTCACCGCCGTGGTGTGGGGAACCTCGGCCGTATGGATTCAGGTCAGGACGCAGGCCGAGATCCATCGGGTTCTGGACCGAAGGCTGATGGAGTCCGCGCGCATGGTCTCCAGCCTGCTCGACCAGGGCGACCTGACCGCTGTCGCAGGGGCGGCGCGAGTGGCCGCCGCCCCTGCGACAGCCGCCAGTCCCGGCTACGAACGCCAGCTGTCGTGCCAGATCTGGTCGCTGCGGGGCGAGCTGGTCAGCCGATCGGACGGCGCGCCCTCCGAACGGCTGGCCGTCGCGGATGGTTTTTCCGAGCGGACCATCGGCGACGAACGCTGGCGCGTCTACACCGTCCACAATCGCCTGGCGGGGGTGCAGGTCATGGTCGGCGACCGGCTGGCCATGCGGGAAGGGCTGGTCAGCTCGATCATCACAAGTCTGGCTGCGCCGACCCTGGTCGGCCTGGCGGCCCTGGGTCTTTTGATCTGGTGGTCGGTCGGGCGGGGGCTAAGGCCCGTGCGTCAACTCGCCGACATGCTCCGTGCTCGCCGGGTCGAGGACCTTAGCCCCCTGACAACCCCGGAGGGCGTCGAAGAGCTGCGGCCCATGCTCGACGCCCTGAATGGACTGATTGATCGACTGGCCGCGGCGCGGCGTCGTCAGTCCGAGTTCACCGCCGCCGCCGCGCACGAGTTGCGCACTCCGCTGGCCGGCCTGCGCGTCCAGGCCCAGGTCGCTGCGAATGCGACCGATCCGGAGACGCGGACCCGTGCGCTTCGGCACATCCTCGCCTCCGTCGATCGCACTTCGGCGCTGGTCAGCCGCCTCTTGGAAATGGCCCGCGCCGACGAGGCCGAGCAGGCGCTGATGCGACGCTGGGTTGCCCTCGCCGAGCTTCTCCGCACAGACATCGCCGGCTGTCGCGTTCCCGTCGAGATCAGCGAGGCGGCGACGGCTATGGAGCTCCATGTCGATCCAGACCGTGTCTCCGCGCTCTTCGGCAATCTGCTGGCCAACGCCTGCGCCCACGCCCGCAGCCTCGTCCGCATCGACATCGATCACGCTGGCTCCTCGCCAGTCCTCACCTTCGATGACGACGGGCCCGGCGTGCTGCAGGCCGACCTGTCCAAGCTCGGCCGTCGGTTCTACCGTGGCCCGGACGCTCAGCCAGGCGGCAGCGGACTGGGCCTTTCCATCGTCGAATCGACGGCCGCGGCGCACGGCCTGGCCGTGACCTATGGCCCGTCGCCTCTGGGCGGATTGCGCGTGACGCTAACCTTCGTTTCGCCGGACACGATCCGGGCCAAACCGAAAAGCAAGGCCGAGAATCCGCAGTAGCATTATGTTCGATCGATCCAACGTCCGCTCTGCGGCGCTAGTCAAATGACCGCTCTTCGCGCCGAGCACATGGCGCCAGAGATCATGCGGAGCGGTCTGTAACCTCGACGAGCTGCAGCAGCAGTGTGGCATCGGTTGTTACAGTCGATCTTGCATAAGACATTGAATTTGCATAAACTTTCGCCAGACTACGAATCTGAGGGTCGGACGTTCGAATCGTTCCGGGCGCGCCATTTTTCTCGTAAATCATGCAGTTACTGAGTGTCAGGCCTGACTGCATTCCGGTGGCGAAATGTAAATTGCCTCCTAGCGCCAGCCTTGCCGCTGAATTCGCTTAGCTAAAGGACGAGATATCGTCTGAGGCTCTCCCTGCGCGCGGCTCTACTCTCGTGCCGGCGTCGGCCGGCTGCCCCCGAGGGTCGCACTCGTCTTTGACCGCGCCGGATGCTAGGCAGCGCTCATGCTGAAGAAAGTGCTCGGCACAATCCGTCGTTTGCAGGTCATCAGCGTACTGCTGCTGGCCGTGGTTTTCACCGCGCCTGCTTTCGAGAGCCAGGCCTGTCCGCCGGCGCCGGTGGACATGACCGTCCCGGCGATCATCGCCGCATCTGCGTCCCCTGCCGATGAGTGCGCCGGTTGCCCTGACTGCGGTCCGGCGTGCGCGGGCGGTTGCTGTCACGCGCCGCATTCCGGCATGACCGCCGATCCGACGGCCCATCGGTCTCAGGTCGCCTTTGCGCGTCCTTCGGCCTGGTCGCACGTGGTGCGCGCCCCGATGAGCCGCCCCGCCGGCCCGGAACGTCCCCCCAGACTCTGACCTCAGTCGGGCGTGAAGCCCGACCGCCAGCAGAACCGTCGCGCGCCCCGGCGTGCGGCTGAGTGCAGCCCCGACCTCCGTCGGGCGAGGAATGATCATGAAATTCAATAGACACTGGCTGATGACGGGGGCCGCCGTCGCGGCCGCTCTGGGCGTCGGCTTCGGCGCCGCCCAATTCCTCGACCGCTCTGCGGCGCAGGAGGCCGGGCATGCGGACGAGGAACACGAGGCGGCCGGCGACGCCTTCGTCGTCCTGTCGCTCGAAGCCGCAGGGCGGGCCGGCGTGGCCGTAGTCGGGGTCGAGCGCGGTGGCGGGGCGGAACTGAAGCTGCCGGGCCGGGTCGGGTTCGCCCCCGGGGCGGAGGCCAGCGTCGATGCGCCCCTGCCCGGCAGCGTCGTCCGGGTGCACGTCGGCCCAGGGGACCGCGTGTCGGCGGGTTCGCCTCTCGCGACGCTGCGAAGCGTGGAAGGCGCCGGCTCGCGGGCGACGGTCGACGCCGCCGCCGCCGGGGCGCAGGCCGCGCTGGCCGCCGAGCGGCGTGACCGACAACTGTTCGAGCAGGGCTGGATCGCCGAGGCGCGTCTGGAGATCACGGCCGCCGAAGCCCGCCGGGCGGAAGCCGAACTGCGCGCGGCCCGGGCGCGCGTGGGCGCCTATGGCGCGCCGGGCGCGGATGGACTGGTCGTGGTGCGTAGCCCGATCGCCGGAATCGTCACCCGCGTCAGCGCGGCCCCCGGTCAGTTCCTGCACGAGGAGGCGCTTCAGGTCGCCGCCGTCGCCGATGGCCGGCGGATCGAACTGGTGTTCGACGCCCCGCCTTCGGCCGCCTCGGTTCTGCGCGTCGGCGACCGTCTCGAGATCGCCGTGCCGGGCGCCGCCGCCGTTGCGGGCGTCGTCACCGCCATCGCGCCGGTCAATGACGAAGGCGTGGTCGTCGTCCGTGCGAGGCCGAACGGAAGCCTGCCGCCGGCGGGGACGGTGCTTTCCGCCCGCATCACCTCGGCGACGTCCGGCGCGTCGCTGACGGCGCCCGCCGACGCGGTCCAAACCGTGGACGGCGTACCTTCGGTGTTCGTTGTGGAGGGGGGCGGATTCCGCGCGCATCCCGTGGTCACCGGCCGCACGGCGGGCGGCCGCACCGAGATCGTCTCCGGCCTGACCGGCGGCGAACGCATCGCCGGCCGGGGCGCCTTCCTGCTCAAGGCCGAACTGGCCAAGGGCGAAGCGGAGCATGGGCACTGATCATGCTGGATCGTATCATCGACCTTGCGGTTCGCTTCCGCTGGCTGGTTGTCGCCCTCGCCGTCGTGCTGGCGCTGTTCGGCGGACGGGAGTTGCTTCGTCTGCCGATCGACGCGGTGCCGGACATCACCAACCGGCAAGTGCAGATCACCACCGTCGCCCCGGCGCTTGGACCCGAAGAGGTCGAGAGCCAGGTCACCTTCCCGCTGGAAACCACCCTGGCCGGCCTCCCGGGCCTGATCGAGACGCGGTCCCTGTCCCGCCACGGCTTCTCGCAGATCACCGCCGTCTTCACCGACGCCACAGACATCTATTTCGCCCGCAACCTCGTCAACGAGCGGCTTCAGGCGGCGCGTGAGGACCTGCCTGCAGGCCTGTCTCCTTCTATGGGGCCCGTCGTCACCGGCCTCGGCGAGGTCTATATCTGGACGCTGGAGTTCACGGGCGCGCCGGCCCGCAGCGGCGCGCTCTACGTCACGCCCGAAGGCGAGCGTCTGGTCACGAACGAGGAGAAGGCGACCTATCTCCGGACCGTCCAGGACTGGATCGTCGCCCCGCAACTTCGGACCGTGCCCGGGGTGGCCGGGGTCGACGTCCTCGGAGGCTACGTCAAGGAATACGCCGTCCATCCCGATCCGGCGCTGCTTTCGGCCTATGGGGTCGGACTGGTCCAGCTGGTCGAGGCGCTGGAGCACGCCAACCGGATCGCCGGAGCCGGCTACGTCAACCGGGCGGGCGAGGCCTATATCGTCCGCGCCGACGCGCGCCTGAAAAGCCTCGACGATCTGGCCCAGACGCCGATCCTGAATCAGGGGGGGCGGGTCATCCGGGTATCCGACGTAGCGACGGTAGAGATCGGCCGGGCGCCGCGGCTCGGCTCGGCCACCGCCGACGGCCGTGAGACCGTCATCGGCACCGCCCTGATGCTGCAGGGCGAGAACTCGCGGGAAGTCGCCCAGCGCGTGGGCCGACGCATCGATGAGATGGCCGCAAGCCTGCCGCCCGGCGTCGTCATCCGCCCGGCGCTGGACCGGACCGAACTGGTCGAGGCCACGGTCCGGACCGTGGAGCATAATCTGGCGCTCGGCGCCCTGCTGGTGATCGCCGTGCTGTTCTTCGCACTGGGGAATGTGCGGGCCGCGCTGATCACGGCCCTGGTCATCCCGCTGAGCTTCCTGTTCGCGGCGTCGGCCATGAACCGGTTCGGCATCAGCGCCAATCTGTTGAGCCTCGGCGCGCTGGATTTCGGCCTGATCGTCGACGGAGCCGTGGTGGTGGTCGAGAACACCCTGCGTCGCCTCGGGCTCAAACGCGATGCCGTCGGTCGATCGCTCACCGTGTCCGAACGGCTGGACGTCGCCGCCGGCGCGGCGCGCGAGATGGCGCGCCCCGCCGCCTTTGGTCAGGCGATCATCCTGCTGGTCTATGCGCCGCTGCTGATGTTCGAGGGCGTTGAAGGCAAGATGTTCGGTCCCATGGCCGCGACGGTCATGCTGGCCCTTCTGGCGGCCTTCGTTCTCAGCTTCACCTTCGTGCCCGCGATGGCCGCCCTCCTGGTCCGGGAGCCGAAGTCGGATCACCAGGAGACTCGCCTGACCCGCGCCGCCAAGGCCCGCTACCGCCCGCTGCTTGAGGCCGCCATGACGCGTCCGCGCGCCGTGATGGTTGGAGCAGGCGTCGCCTTGCTGGTCGGCGCCATCGCCTTCATGAGCCTGGGCCGCGAGTTCGTGCCGCAACTCGACGAGGGCGACGTGCTGGTCCAGGCGCTGCGCGTGCCCTCGACCTCGCTGGAACAGAGCCAGGAGATGCAGTTCGGGGTCGAGCGCGTCCTGTTGGCCATGCCCGAGGTCGAGCGCGTCTTCACCCGTACGGGAACGGCCGAGGTGGCCTCGGATCCGATGCCGCCGTCGATCTCCGACACCTTCGTGATCCTCAAGGATCGCGGCGAATGGCCCGATCCCCGCCTCGACAAGGCGGCGCTGGTCGTCCGCATGGAAGAGAGTCTTTCGGCCCTGCTCGGCAACAACTACGAGTTCACCCAGCCGATCGAGATGCGATTCAATGAGCTGATCGCAGGCGTACGCTCGGACGTGGCCGTGATGGTCTATGGCGACGATTTCGACGCCATGACCCGAACTGCCGAACAGGTCGCGGTCGTTCTGCGGGACATCGACGGCGCGGCGGACGTCCGGGTTGAACAGGTGTCCGGCCAGCCGACCATCACCGCGAGCGTGGACCGCACGGTGGCGGCGGCCCAGGGCGTCCATGCCTCGGACGCGGCTGACGCCCTGGCCATCGCCTTTGCGGGCCGTTCGGCGGGCCAGGTGCTGGAGGGCGACCGCCGGTTCGATGTCGTGGTGCGGCTGGGCGACGCCTTGCGCAACGATCCGACCGTGATGGAACAGCTTCCCGTCGTGCCGGAGGACGCGGCGACGGGCGCAGCCACTGTGCCGCTGTCGTCGGTGGCCCGCTTCGACATCGCCGACGGCCCGAACCAGATCAGTCGATCGAACGGCAAGCGCCGGATGATCGTTCAGGCCAATGTGCGTGGCCGCGACCTCGGCGGCTTCGTCACCGAAGCGCAAAGGCGTGTCGCCGACGAGGTCCAGCCGCCAGCCGGAGGCTGGCTGGACTGGGGGGGTCAGTTCGAAAACCTTCAACGCGCCTCCGCTCGCCTCGCCGTGATCGTGCCGGTGGTCTTCCTGATCATCGGCGGCCTGCTGGTCTGGGCCCTGAGGTCGGTGAAGGATGCGGCGCTGGTGTTCGCGGGCGTTCCGCTGGCGCTCGTTGGCGGCGCCTTGACCCTGGCGTTGCGGGGCATGCCCTTCTCGATCAGCGCGGCGGTCGGCTTCATCGCTGTGTCGGGCGTGGCGACCCTCAACGGTCTGGTGTTGATGCAGGCCATTCAGGAACGGTTGTCCCTCGGCGTCGCCCCCGCGGCGGCGGCGCTCGACGGAGCGGTGGATCGCATGCGCGCCGTCATGACGACCGCTTTGGTGGCCGTCCTCGGCTTTGTGCCCATGGCGTTCGCCTCAGGCGCCGGAGCAGAAGTGCAGAAGCCGCTGGCCACCGTGGTGATCGGCGGCCTGACCACGGCGACACTGCTGACGCTGATCGTCCTGCCCGTCCTCGTGGCGCATTTTGGCCGCGGGAGGCGCAGGGCCGGCGAGGTAGCTGGCTTATGAGCCGGGGTTCGCAGCCTGTAACCTTAGCGGATTGTAGAAGCGGATAGGCCCGCATCGTTACAGGTTTAGACCGTTAATCCATTGAAATTGTGACGGATTTTATCAGACTACGAATCTGAGGGTCGGACGTTCGAATCGTTCCGGGCGCGCCATTCTTTTCAATCTTCCTGCATTCCGGACACGGGACTGCCTGTTCCGGGCTGTCGCCGGGACCCCGAATTCATCGGCTCCCGGGAGGTCAGCGGCTGACGTCGCTGGCGAATTCCCGGGGCGGCAGGTCTGCCGTTCGGCGGACAGGTCGCTGGGCGTCCGATCAGCCCCGGAGAAATCTCGTCCGCGCTCAGGCGCA